>ENA-UOXR01004015-UOXR01004015.1-bioreactor-metagenome-genome-assembly--contig:-NODE-4015-length-11923-cov-3.684277_pt1 | contig 11923 bp, 10 predicted proteins | sample MGYA00238164_ERZ764825 | MGnify/ENA primary metagenome ERZ764825 (study PRJEB28920, sample SAMN05720171) | bioreactor metagenome | isolation source: Anaerobic biogas reactor | place: USA:Washington...
CCTACTGGAAGGATATGCTGCACACGTATATTGGCGGCGCGAAATAGGAGGAGGCGATGACGTTAAAAGTTGGGCTGCTGGTCGGGCGAGAGTGGTCATTTCCGCCCGCCTTCATCGAAGAAGTGAACAGGCGCGACGCCGGGGTGACGGCCGAATACGTTAAGCTGGGGGGCACGATGATGGACGAGCCGAACCCCTATGCCGTGATCATCGACCGCATCTCCCACGAGGTGCCCTACTATCGCAGCTACCTGAAGAACGCCGTCCTGCAGGGCACGAAGGTCATCAACAACCCGTTTATGTGGACGGCCGACGACAAGTTCTTCGAGGCCTCCCTGGCGACCAAGCTGGGCATCGCCAGCCCGCGCACGATGGTCCTGCCGAACAAAGAATACGTGCCCGGCATCGTCCACCCCGACAGGCTGCGCAATCTGTCGCTCGTGGACTGGGACGCGGTGCTGGACTACGTGGGCCTGCCCTGCATCCTCAAAGATGCCCACGGCGGCGGCTGGAAAGAAGTCTACGTCTGCCACAGCAAGGAAGAGCTGTTCCACTACTACGACCAGACGGGCCTGTTGACGATGGTCGTGCAGGAGTTCATCGAGTGGGACCAATACATCCGCTGCATGTGTATCGGTCAGGAGACGGTGCTGCCGATGAAATATGACCCTGGCGAGCGGCGCTACCACGTCGAGCACGAGCACATGACGCCGGAGCTGGGCGAGCGGGTGGTCAACGACTCGCTGGCCCTCGTGCAGGCGCTGGGTTACGACATGAACACCGTCGAATGGGCGGTGCGCGACGGCGTGCCCTACGCGATCGACTTCATGAACCCGGCGCCCGATATGGACATCAATTCGCTGACGCCGCACTATTTCGAGTGGGTGGTAAAGACGATGGCCGACATGGCTATTCGCGCCGCCCAGGATGCCGAGGGACAGCTCAGCGCGCTGCGCTGGTCGGCGCTGTTCTAGCTGCTGTCAAGCGAGAGAATTATGAGCCTGCAGGACGCTATCCAGACCTACCACGATCTGCTCACGCCGGAGCTGGCCCTGGAGACGCAGGAAAAGCTGGACGAACAGCTCAGGCGGCACGATCTCTTCTTCGGCAACCGCCCGCTGTGTACGGTGCTGCGCCCGCGCTTCCTGACCTACCCCCAGTATCACTTCCTGCAGATGAGCATCAAGCCGCTGCTGAGCGCCATGGACAAATCCTACCGGGCGGCGCTGGAGTCGCCGTCGCTGCGCGCTCAATATGGCCTGACCGAGTGGGAGGAGAAGCTGCTGGAGGTAGACCCCGGCTACAACTACCCGACGCCGGTCTCGCGGCTCGACGCTTTTTACCTGCCGGATAGCGAGACGCTCTGCTTCACCGAGTACAACGCCGAAGTGCCGGCGGCGTCGGCCTATAACGACGTGCTCTCGGAAGTCTTCTATGGGCTCCCGATCATGCGCGAGTTCTTTCACAAATACGAAGTGCGCTCGCTTTCGACGCGCTACCGGGTGTTGCACGCCCTGCTCGACGCCTTCCGCCAATGGTCGGGCAGCAGCGCGCCGCCCCGCATCGCCATCCTCGACTGGGATGATGTGCCCACCTACAGCGAGTTCCGCCTTTTCCTCGACTACTTCCGCTCCCAGGGGCTGGAGACGATTATCTGCGCGCCGCAGGAGGTCCGCTACGAGGACGGCAAGCTGATGGTCGCCGACTTCCACATCACGCTCATCTACAAGCGCGTCCTGATCACGGAGCTGGTTGAGCAGTGTGGGCTGGACCATCCGGTCGTCCAGGCCGTGCGCGACGGCAACGTCTGTATGGTCAATCCCTTCCACTGCAAGCTGCTCTACAAGAAGGCCAGCCTGGCGGTGCTCAGCGATGAGCGCAACGCGGCGCTTTTCAGCCCGGGCGAATTGCAGGCGATCCACCGCCACATCCCCTGGACGCGCGTGGTCGAAGAGCGGCATACGACCTATAACGGGCAGAATGTCGAGCTGATCCCGTTCATTCTGGCCCATAAGGATCGGATGGTGCTGAAGCCCAACGACGACTACGGCGGGCATGGCATCGTCCTCGGTTGGCTGGTGGACGACTCGGAATGGGAAGCGGCGGTCCAGAGGGCGCTGCAAGGGCCGCACGTCGTGCAGGAGAAAGTCGTCATCCCCCGCGAGCCTTACCCCAGCGTCGTGGACGGGCAGCTCGTCATCTACGACCGCATGCTGGACACAGCCCCGTTCATCTTTTACGGCGCCTTTGTAGACGGCTGTCTGACGCGGCTGGCGACCGATCCACTGCTCAACGTCACCGCCGGAGGTGGTTCGTCCGTCCCCACCTTTATCGTGGCGAAGCGCTGAGAGCTATCCCATGGAGAGTGAAATGACCCCCACTTTGCTGTGCCTGGCGAGCTACTTTAAGGGAGAGCCGTTCCTGGAGAAGGCCGACGAGCTGGGCTGCCACGTCATCCTGATCACCAAAGAGAAGCTGGCCGACGAAGCGTGGCCGATGACGAGCATCGACGAACGTTACCTGATGCCGGAGGTCGGCGCGCAGCCCGACATCACCTATGCCGTGAGCTACCTGGCGCGCGAGCGGCGGATCGATCGCATTATCCCTCTGGACGATTATGATGTAGAGACTGCGGCCCAGCTTCGCGAGCATCTGCGGCTGCCCGGCATGGGCACGACGCTGGCCCGCCATTTCCGCGATAAGCTGGCAATGCGTATGGAGGCGAGCGCCGGTGGGCTGGCGGTCCCGGCCTTCTCGCCCGTCTTCAACTACGAGGCGCTGCACGCCTTCACCGAGGATGTGTCGCCGCCGTGGGTGTTGAAGCCGCGTTCTGAGGCCGGCGCGATGGGCATCAAGAAGATCCAGCACCGCGACGAGTTGTGGCACTGGCTGAACGAGTTAGGCGACGAACAATCCTTCTTTCTGCTCGAGCAGTACGTGCCCGGCGAGGTCTACCACGTGGACGGCCTTGTGGTGGACGGCGAGATCGTCTTCTCGATTGCCAGCAAGTACGGCCAGCCGCCGATGGATGTAGCTCACGGCGGCGGCGTTTTCATCACCCGCACCCTGCCGCCGGAGGACGAGGTCGGACGGGAGCTGCTGGCGCTCAACAAGCGGCTGCAGAAGGCGCTGGGCATGGTGCGCGGCGCGACCCATACGGAGTTCATCCGCGGCGAGGATGGCACGCTCTATTTCCTGGAGACGGCGGCGCGCGTCGGCGGGGCGAACATCCACGAGATGGTGCAGTCCGCGACAGGCGTGAACCTCTGGCACGAATGGGCCAGGATGGAAGTCGCGGAGATACGCGGGGAGAGTTATACACCGCCCACGCCAGAGACCGGACACGCCGGGCTGCTCGTCTGCCTGGCCCGCCAGGAGTGGCCTGATCTCTCCGGTTACGCCGATTCCGAGGTTGTCTGGCGATTACACAAGAAGCAGCATGCTGGCGTGATTGTGCGGTCGGAGAGCGCCGAGCGCGTGCAGGAGCTGCTGGGCGATTACAGCCGTCGCTTCGCCCACGATTTCCTCGCCGTCGCGCCGCCGGTGGACAAGCCGCCGTACTAGCTGCCGGCCTCACCCGCACGCCGGGGGAACTTCCTCTCGCTCTTTAGCGTCTTCTGGTTGGCGCGCTAACCATAGAAGTCCGAAAGAGAAGAAGGAGGTTCATCCCATGAAACGCCGCATAATCCTGTTTATTTTGTTCCTCCTGCTGGCGAGCAGTCTCGCTCACATGGACGCTGCTGCCGCACAGGAACCCATTCCCCCCGAGCCGCCCTTCCCCCCGATGCCGCCCGTCTGGCCTGCCGAGATGTTGAAGATCGAATACCAGCGGGTGGACGTCACTATCGCCGATCAGGTGGCCACAACGCACGTCGAGCAACTCTTCGTCAATAAGGGCAGTAGCATCGCCGAAGGCGTCTACCTCTTCCCCCTTCCGGAAGGGGCCGTCGTGAGCGAGCTGACGATGTGGGTAGACGGGCAGCCTATCGAAGCCAAGATCCTCGAAGCGCCGGAGGCGCGGGCCATCTACGACGAAATCGTGCGCCAGCTACGCGACCCGGCCCTGCTGGAATACGTGGGCAGCAGCGCCATCCAGGCCAACGTCTTTCCCATCCCGGCCGGGGGCGAGCGACTCGTGGAGATCGAGTACACACACGTCCTGCCTGCCGAAGCAGGCCTGATCCGCTATGTGTACCCGCAATCCACCAACCTTTACAGCAACCTTCCGCTGGAGAGCCAGCGCATCCACGTCGAGCTGCAAAGCGACGAAGCAATCCGCACCCTCTACTCGCCGAGCCACGACGTGGCAATCGTCCGCGACGGGGAGTTCCGGGCGACGATCGGCTATGAGGCGGCAGACGTGACGCCCGACCGCGATTTTGATCTCTACTACAGCGTGAGCCCGGAGGAAATCGGCCTCAATCTGCTCAGCTATAAGGAAGCAGGCGAAGACGGCTTCTTCCTCATGCTCGTCGCCCCAACGGTGAGCGTCGATGCCAGCGCCATCGTGTCCCGCGACGTTATCCTGGTGCTGGACACCTCTGGCAGTATGGAAGGCGAAAAGATGGCCCAGGCCAAAGAAGCGTCCCGCTACATCGTCGAGCATTTGAACGCGGAAGATCGCTTTAACATCGTCTCCTTCAGCACCGGCGTGAGCCCGTTTGCCGCCGAGCTGACTCCGGTAAGCGCGTCCAGCCGTGAAGACGCACTGAGCTTCATCGACCGGCTGGAAGCGTTGGGCGGCACCAATATCGGCATGGCGCTGCTGGAAGCCCTGGCCCAGGCCGATGCTGAGCGCCCGCTGGCGATTCTCTTCCTGACGGACGGGCTGGCGACAGAAGGGATCGTCGAGACGCCCCGGCTGCTCGACGCCGTGGCCGCCGCAGCCCCGGCCAGCGCCCGGCTCTTTGCCTTTGGTGTGGGCAACGACGTGGATACTGTCCTCCTGGACGGGCTGGCGCAGAACCATCGTGGCACCACGACCTACGTCCGGCCGGGCGAAGCGCTGGACGAGGTGATCAGCGCCTTCTATGCGAAGATGTCCACGCCCGTGCTGGCCGAGCTGCAGCTGGAAGTGAACGGCGTCCAGGTGGACCAGATCTACCCGGCGACCCTGCCCGATCTTTTCGCCGGAACCCAGCTTGTTCTCGCCGGACGCTACCGCGAAGGTGGCCCGGCGACCGTCACCCTGCGCGGGGACGTGAATGGCCAGCCGCAGCAGTTCACCTACGAGGACATCCGCTTCGAGGAGAGCGGCGGCGCGGAGTTCATCCCGCGCCTCTGGGCGACAAGGGCTATCGGCCATCTCCTGCAGCAAATTCACCTGCACGGCGAAAACGAGGAATGGGTGCAGAGTATCGTCAGCCTGAGCATCCGCTACGGGATAATCACTCCTTACACCAGTTACCTGATTGAAGAGGATGACATCTTCAGCCAGGCGGGACGCGAGGGTATCGTCGCCACCGAGCTGGAGGAGGCAGCCCGCGAGCCTGCCGCCGTCTCCGGCGAGGCCGCGGTGGAGCAGGCGGACACGGCTGCGGGCCTGGCCGGGGCAGAAGCGCCCGCCGAGCTTTCAATGCCTATGTTCGAAGGCAGCAGCGAGCAGCCGCAAGTGCAGAACGTCGGCGGCAAGACCTTCGTCCTGCGTACCTGGGAGGGTGTGGAGACGTGGATCGACACGGCTTTCGACGCCGGCAGGCAGACGCCACAACCGGTAGCCTTTGCCAGCGATGCCTACTTCTCGCTGCTGGATGCCGCGCCGGAGCTGGGGCAATACCTGGCGCTGGGCTCCCGCCTGCTCCTGATCCATGACGGCAGCGCCTATCTCATCGGCGAGGAGGGCGAGAGCGCCCCCCTGCCCCTGCCCTCGGCGACTCCCGCCGGGCAGCCGGCGGGCGTTGAACCTGACCCGACCGCTGACCAGCCAGGCCAGAGGGCCACGCGGGCCACGCCGCTCTGCGGCGCAGCAGTTCTGCCGCTGCTGGCTCTGGGCATCGTCGCCGGGACGCGGCGACGTCGCCCGTAACGAATGACAAAAAAGGCCCCCGGCCGGCGGGCCGGGGGCCTGGTCTTACCACCAGGTGGTGAAGGAGGTCGTGGTGCGGCCCAGAATTACCCCATCGCCGTTGTGAGCCGTTATCTCCAGCCTCACTTCCGCTTCAGGCTCAAAGCTGATATGCCTGAGAGAGCCGATGGCCAAACCTTCTTGATCCGTTTCTCCCAGAGGAACTTCAATCGTCTCCCCGTCGTAGTGTACGTTAACGCGGATCGTGATTCCGCTTACCGGCGAACCATTCGGCCCGGTGGCCTGCACGTAGACAATTTGCTCGTCGTTCGTGCTAAACAAGATGGGAGCTCCCAGCCACACATACAGGTCAACCTGCTGCGGCTGGGCTGTGGTATCAAGAAGCGCGAGAAGAGCACACTGCAGGCCGTTGCCGCCGTTCTGCTGGTAATGTGCCTGACCCAGACTGCCCAGTTGTACGCGCCGGTCGGGCGGAGCTTCCGGTCGCCACTCTAGCCGCCCATTGCGAAAATACTGAACGCGCAGATCCCCTTCCACGAGCTGTTCAGAGAGCGGCGGGCCGAGGAGCTGCTCGCCGTTGTTCTCTTCGTAGAAGGTGAGAAACTCACCCTGGACCGCGTAGCCGGTCTCAGGGAAGATGCGCGACCGGCTATCGGCAGGTACAGGAGCGGCGACCCGGCTGCGCACGCCGCTCAATGCCCACTGCCCCAACGGATAGAACTGGATGGTTCCGTCGGTCGTCTGCTCCAGCCGCACGTGCTCGAAATACTGGACAACCATGCCGTCTCCGGGCAGGCACTGTCCTGTAATCGGCGCTCCCAGCAACTCCGGGCCGAACAGCGTATACCATTCCTCAAAGACGGGGGCGATCGCGTAAGTGGCGGGCGTGGGCACGGGAGTCGGCGCAGCCATCTCACAGCCGGCCATGAAGAAGGCTGCCAGAAGCACCGGGAGGAAGACAACCCGCCTCCGCATCTACCGTCCCTCAAAAAGCCGCGTCATCCAGTTCCTCGTGTTCTTCACGCAAGCGCAGGTAGCTTTCGTAGCGCACCCGGCTGATCTCACCCGCCTCAACCGCAGCCCGCACCGCGCAGCCAGGCTCGTGGCGGTGCGTACAATCGCTGAACTGGCAGTAGGCAACCAGCGGCGCGATCTCCCGATAATAGCCGTCCAGCTCGTGCGGCTCGACATCGTAGAGCGCCAGGGCGCGAATGCCCGGCGTGTCGGCGACATAGCCGCCAATGTCTAGCTCGAAGAGCTCGAGATGGCGCGTGGTATGGACTCCTTTGCCTGTGGCCTCGCTGACTTCGCGCACCTTCAACCCCAATCCCGGTTGTATGGCATTGAGCAGACTCGTTTTGCCCACACCCGAAGAACCCGCCAGCACGGAGATTTTATCGCGGAGCGCCTCTCTTAACTCCGCAATACCCTCGCCGCTCTCGGCGCTGGTATACATAACATCATATCCGATTTTCTCATATAGGCCAAATGTACCTTCAGCTTCCCCTGGCTCCGCCAGATCTACCTTGTTGACGCAAATGATGGCCGGCAACTGGTTCATCTCCGCAACCACCAGAAAACGATCGAGTTTGCGCAGGCTCGGCGCCGGCTCGCGTATGGAGAAGACGAATACAACCTGATCCGGATTGGCGACGAGGACCTGTTCGCGATCGGAGAGCATCTGGCGCGCACCGGGAGCCGGCCGCGCGCGTGACAGGGCGCTTTCGCGCTCGGCGACGTCTTCGATCAGTCCGGTCGTCTCATCGACGAGGGAAATGGTGACCCGATCCCCGACCGCGACCAGATCGCTCTCCTTTCGCTCCTGGCGAAGCCGCCCCCGGATCTGGCACACATAATCACCCTGTTCAGTTCTGACGGTGAAGAAGCCGCTCTGAGCCTTAATCACCAGACCTTGTAGGAGTTCGTTATCGTCCAGTACGCTCTCTCCTTGCCGGCCTGCAGGCGAGAGCCCGCGGCGCTTATCGTGACTGCTGATTATAGGAAGCCCGCCCCTGAAATCCAACAGGGGCAACGGCGGTGCGTTGCCCCTGTCCTTTGCTCTTTTATACTCGTCGCCCACTCCGGGCAGCCGCGCGTGGTGGAACAGCTAGCCGAGCCGCTTGCGGAACTCCTCGGTGAGCGCCGGCAAGATCTGGAAGAGATCGCCGACAATCCCATAATTGGCGAGCTTGAAGATAGGCGCTTCCGGGTCGCTGTTAATGGCGACGATGACCTTCGCCGTGCGCATGCCCGCCTGGTGCTGGATGGCGCCGCTGATCCCGCTGGCAATGTAGAGGTCGGGGCTGACCGTCTTGCCCGTCTGGCCCACCTGATGCTCGTACGGAATCCAGCCGGCGTCCACGGCAGCGCGCGAAGCGCCGACCGCTGCGTTGATTACCTCAGCCAGCCCGCGGATGGGCGCGAAGCCTTCCGGCCCGCCTACGCCTCGCCCCCCACTGACGATAATCCGGGCATCGGTCAGGCTGACCACGCTGCCCGCGCTCTCGAAGCCCTGTACGGTGGCGCCGATCTGCTCCTCACTCACGGCGGGCTGCACCCATTCGGCCTCGCCGCTGCCGCCGGTGGCGCTGGCAGGCGCAAACGCGCGGCTGCGCAGGGTGACGACCTGGACGCCTTCGGTAACGTAGACGTCCGAGAGCAGCTTGCCGGCGTAAACCGGCCGGGTGACCACCACGCGCCCATCCCGGACGGCGATATCGGTGCCATCGGCGGCAAGTCCGAGGTCAAGCTGCGCTGCTACCCAGGCGGCCAGATCGTGCCCCCGGCTAGAATTGCCGAGAAGCAGCACGTCCGGCTCTCTCCCCGCGACGAGCTGGGCCAGCGCGCGCCCGTACGCTTCCACACGGAAGGGGCCAAACAGGGCGTCGTCCATGCCCAACACGGCGTCGGCGCCATAGGTGAAAGCCTCGTCCGCAAGCCCCTGAACAGACTCGCCCAGCACGACAGCGGTCAGATTCGTGCCCAGCTCGCCGGCAATACGCCGGCCCACGCCGAGCGCCTCCAGGCTGATCGGCGCGATATTCCCATTATCCTGTTCGATCCAGACCCACACGCCGCTCATAGCACCTTCTCCTCAAACAGACGATCGACCAGCTTCTTCGCGATTTCCTGGGGGCTGTCGCCCGAGATCATCTCCACCGACGCATCGCGCGCCGGCAGCGGGTAGACTCTGGACCAGTCCACACGGCTGGCTGATGCGCCTGCATCCAGACCGATGTCAGCCGCCGTCCAGGACGGGATCGTCGCCCGGTTCGCCTTGCGGATGCCCATGAAGGAGGGGTAGCGCGGCTCGTTGATCTCCTTCACCACGCTGATGGCGACCGGCAGCGGCGCCGTCACCGTCTCCTTGCCGCCGGAGACCTGGCGCTCGACTGTAATCGTCCCGCCGCCTGCGTCGATCTCTTTGATTGCGGAAACGTAGGTCAGGGGTGTCCAGCCGAGCTTCACCGCCACCTGGACCGGCGTGTTGCCAGTATCGCCGTCGATGGCCTGCTTGCCGAAGAAAGCTATCTGTACGTCGCCGATCTTTTCGATGGCGGCTGCCAGAACGCGCGCCGTGCCCAGCGTATCGGCATCGCGAAAAGTGCCGTCGTTGACCAGGATTGCCTCGGTGCAGCCCATTGCCAGGCAGGTTTTCAGCGCCTCCAGACTCTCCTCCGTACCCATGCTGAGGGCAATCGCATCACCGCCATGCTCTTCCTGCAGCTGGATCGCTGCTTCGACGGCGTACTCGTCCCAGGGATTGACGACCAGCGGCTTGCCGCCGGGATCGTCCCAGCTGACCTTGCCGCCGTTCACCGAAAAAACGGCCGTCGTGCTGGGGGTTTGCTTGACACAGACGACAATCTTCATGCAATTACCTCCCTATATACCTCATTAGGCTCATCGACGATCAATTGGGATTCGTTTAAGTCCGCAAACTGCCGCGCATAAGCTTCGTCGGCGAAAGCCAGGGTCATGGTGCGCCAGGAAAAGCCGGAAAGCTGGGCGGCGGCGAGGATAGCCTGCTTCTCGGGCCGGGCGTATTGCAGGCTGCTGCGGCGGAAGACGGTGTAGAGGGCGCCCGCGGTCAGCGCGGCAAGTCCCAAAGGCAGGAGCAAACGCAACGCCACCGGAAAACCAGACGGCAACAGGAAAAAGAGCACCAGGAAAACGATGAGGAAGGCCAGCCCCGCGGCCAGCCAGCCGAGCTTCCGCCGGCGCTCTTCGTCGCCCGACAGCCGCCGCACCTCTTGCTGGCAGTCGTCGCAGAGCGGCACGTCAACCTCGCGCGTCACCCGGCCAAGACGGCGCCGCAGGGGCAGTGCCGGCCTGGCCGGCTGCCCACAATGGACGCAGGCGGCCGGGAAGCGCAGCTCTTCTCCCGGCCGGACCCTGACGCGCACGGCTTGATACGAGCTCATCCCGTCTCGCCCTGCCAGAAAGCCGGGTCATAGGCCGGCAGCTCACAGCGTAAAGGTTTATCTTCACGCAGCCCCAGCGCATAGCCGGCCTGCATGAGCTGGTGAATCTCGCTGGTCCCCTCGTAGATGATAGCGCCGCGGCTGTTCCGCAAATAACGCTCGACATCATATTCGTCTGAATAGCCGTAAGCGCCGTGGATCTGCAGCGCTTCGTTCGCGGCCTGGAACGACATATCTGTCGCATACCACTTAGCCAGGGAGGTCTCGCGCGTGTTGCGCTGCCCCTCGTTTTTCATCCAGCCGGCCCGCAGATAGAGCAGGCGGGCCGTATCGTACCATTGCTGCATGTAGGCAATCTTCTGCTGCACAAGCTGGTGGCGGGCAATCGGCCGGCCAAACGTCTGGCGCTCTTTGGCGTAACGAACTGACGCTTCCAGGGAAGCCCGGATCAGGCCCGTCGCCCCCGACGCGACGGTGTAGCGGCCGTTGTCCAGGCAGCTCATGGCGATCTTGAAGCCCTCGCCCTCTTCGCCGATGCGGTTAGCCAGAGGCACGCGCACGTTCTCGCAGTTGACCCAGCCGGTAGAGCCGGCCCGCACACCCAGCTTGCCGTGAATATCGCCCGTCGTCACGCCGGGCATCGTGGCCTCGACCATAAAGGCCGTGATGTTCTCGTGCGGATCTTCCGCCGTACCCGTCTTCGCGAACCAGAGAAAGTGGTCGGCCTTGCTCGCCAGGCTGATCCACATCTTTTCGCCGTTGATCACGTAGTCGTCGCCGTCGCGCCGGGCGGTCGAGTTCATAGAAGCCACGTCTGAACCCGCGCCGGGCTCTGTCAGGCAGAACGCGGCGATTTTCTCGCCCCTGGCCTGGGGTACGAGGAAGCGCTGTTTCTGCTCCTCGCTGCCCCACTGCAGCAGGCCCATGCTGTTTAGCCCCATGTGCACCGACATGACGACGCGCAGCGTGGTGTCCACACGTTCCAGCTCCTCGCAGACCAGACCCAGGGTGACGTAGTCGTACCCCTGCCCGCCATAGGGAACCGGAATGTTAATGCCCAGAATACCCAGCTCCCCCATACGCTCCAGGGTATTCGGCTTCATCTCCTGCCGGCGATCATAGTCGCGGATCGTCGGATAGATCTCGCGTTCCGCCCAATCGCGCACCATGGTCGCCGCACTCAGTTGTTCGTCAGTCAGGGAGAAATCTAGCATCGATGTTTGTTCTCGTCTATACAAGTAAGTGATCTGGATGATGGTCTGCGTGGCCACGTCAAGGCGACGCATACGGCGGGGATCATTATAGCGGTATCAGGAGAAGGCCGCAAAAAACATAACGCCCTGCGTTATAGGGCATGCCTGGGCCTTAACCTGCGCCAGAGAAGATTCTGAAGCGGTGGCGCTGTGCTCGTGAACACCAACAAAAAAGCCCGGTCAGACCGGGCTTTTGCTCTGGTGGCGCCAACTGGATTTGA
>ENA-UOXR01004018-UOXR01004018.1-bioreactor-metagenome-genome-assembly--contig:-NODE-4018-length-11911-cov-5.069922_pt1 | contig 11911 bp, 9 predicted proteins | sample MGYA00238164_ERZ764825 | MGnify/ENA primary metagenome ERZ764825 (study PRJEB28920, sample SAMN05720171) | bioreactor metagenome | isolation source: Anaerobic biogas reactor | place: USA:Washington...
TAAAGTCCCACAGCCCAAAGACGATCCGCAGCAGCTCGTCTCGCATCGCCTCGGTATCGGCTATGCTATCGGCCTCGCCGCCCAGCTCGACCCACCAATAGCCCATTTCGAACCATGGTCGCCGCCCACCATAGGGAATCTCGTCCCAACTCGTGAACGTGTACGCCCAGCTCGGCGGCGTGTACGGCTGCCGCGTGTCATACTGCCGCGCCTGGAACAGACAGGTCATGCCCATGGTACAGGTGTCGGCGACCTCGGGAGCGATCGACTCACCATACTCGTGACGAGCCTCACGCCCCATGCGGTAGGCCGCTCCGGTCAGCGGAGCCAGCACGGCATCGCCCGAGCAGTCGGCGAACAACGGCGCCCGCACCCGCTGGTATCGCTGGGTGGTCAGCTGCCAACCGGTGACGCTGGTGATAGCGTCGCCCTCCATTTGCGCGTCGAGGCAAGAGCAGTTGAGCAAGAGCGTCAGGTTGGGTTGGAACCGCACCGCCTCATAGAGGATGGTATCCCACACGCCCCAGGCCCAGTTAGGGTTGCGCCGCGCGTTCTCCAGCCTGAGCTCTTCCAGAATGCCGGTCTCGCGCACGTTGGCGACGCTGTTGTGACGGTCGGCGCCCTGGATGTGCACGCGTATCTCGCTGGAGGCGTTGCCGCCCAGCATCGGCCGATCCTGCATCAGCGCCACCCGCGCCCCCAGGCGTGCGGCCGTCACGGCGGCGGTTAGCCCCGCCATGCCACCGCCTACCACGCACAGGTCGACCTCGTGGTCCTGTACCTCGAACGGGCCATGGTTCAGGTCTAGCATAGCGATCCTCCGATCCTACGGATGTTCCCACCGCGCGGCGATGGGCATTCGACGCCCGACGCCGAACGCCTTGGTGGTGACACGCAGCCCTGGCGCGGCCTGCTTGCGCTTGAACTCGTTGCGGTCGACCGCGCGCGCCACCCATCTCACCGTGTCCCCATCGTACCCCATGGCGACGATCTCTGCCACCGATGCCCCCTGTTCCACATAGCGCTCTAGGATGCCATCCAGCACCTCATAGGGCGGCAACGTATCCTGGTCCGTCTGATTGGGGCGCAACTCGGCCGAGGGGGCCTTGGTGATCGACGCTTCTGGGATGACCGATGCGCCTCGGTTCATATAGCGCGCCAAGCGGTAGACCATGGTCTTGGGCACATCGGCCAGCACGGCCAGGCCGCCGCTCATGTCGCCATAGAGCGTGCAATAGCCCACAGCCATCTCGCTCTTGTTGCCCGTCGTCAGCAGCAGATGGCCGAACTTGTTCGACATGGCCATCAACAGGTTACCACGGATCCGCGCCTGGATGTTTTCCTCGGCCACGTTGGGTTCCATCACCGCAAAATGCGGCGCCAACGCTGCCAAATAGCTCTCTTGCATGGCAGCGATGGGAATGACGTCGTAGCGAATGCCCAGGTTCTGCGCCAAACTGCGGGCGTCGTCGACGCTGCCCGGCGATGAGAACCTGGACGGCATGGAAATGCCCCACACCCGCTCCGGCCCCAGCGCCCGGGCGGCCAGCGCCCCCGTCACCGCGCTATCAATGCCACCCGAGAGCCCCAGGACGGCCCGCTCAAAGCCACATTTTCGGCAGTAATCGCGCAGGCCAAGGACCAGGGCGTCGTGCACCGACGCGATCTCTTTCTGCGGATCCCAATCCAGCTGGGGGGTAGGACGATCCACGTCGACCAGTACCAGATCTTGGTCAAAGGCGCGCCCGGTGGCCAGCATCTGGCCCCTATCATCCAAGCACAAGCTGTTGCCGTCAAAGATCAGCTCATCGTTGCCACCCACCTGGTTCACATAGCAAAAGGGCAGGCCAAAGCGATGGGCGTGCTGGGCCAACATCCGCTGCCGCAGCAGCTCTTTCCCCACGGAAAAGGGCGAAGCCGAAATGTTGATCAGCATAGTGGCACCCTGTGCCGCCAACTCGGCCACGGGGTTGCGGTCGTAGAGCTTGGCCGGCGGCCCGATGCTGGGGTCGGTCCAGGCATCCTCGCACACGTGGATGCCCAGCCGCTCCCCGTGAAACGGCACCACGGCGACCTCATCAGCCGGCGCGAAATAGCGCGCCTCGTCGAACACGTCATAGGTCGGCAGCAGCGCTTTGGCGCGCACGGCAACGACCTGACCATCGGCAGCCAACAAGGCGGCGTTGTGCAGCTGCTTGCCGTTCTCGTGCCCAGTGGGCACGGGCGCGCCGAACAGGATGCCCGCGCCGCCGAGCCGGGCTGAGCAGCGCGCCACCTCGGCCACCCCCTCCTGCACCTGCGCGACAAACCACCGCCGCTCTAGCAGATCCATGGGCGGATAGCCACACACGCTCAGCTCGGGAAAGACCACCAGCTCGGCGCCGGCGGCAACGGCCCTCTGCGCCCACTTACACAGCCGGACGACGTTTCCGCCCACGTCGCCCACCACCGGGTTCGTCTGGGCCATGGCGATTCTCAACCAGCACCTCCAGCCCTGTTCATACCAGCTTGCCGGCCTCCCAGGCAGCCACCGCATCCCAGTACGCTTGCGAGGTCTCGGGCTGAAAGGCCACCAGGATCACCTCTTGCAGCGTGTGATCCTGCTGCAGAAAGCGCGCCACCTCGCGCACGGCGATACGTGCCGCCTTTTCGGGAGGATAGCCATACACGCCCGTGCCGATGGCCGGAAAGGCAATAGTCTGAATGCCGTGCTCCACCGCCAGCCGCAGGCTGTTGCGATAGCAGTTGGCGAGTAGCTCGGCCTCTCCGCGCTTACCGCCGCGCCACACCGGGCCCACCGTGTGGATCACATGCCGGGCAGGCAGCCCAAAACCGGGCGTCAAGACGGCCTCGCCCGTGGCACAGCCGCCGATCTGGCGACATGCCTGTAGCAGGTCGGGGCCCGCCGCCGCATGGATAGCGCCATCGACGCCGCCCCCTCCCAACAACGAGCGGTTGGCGGCGTTCACGATGGCATCCACGGCCAGTGAAGTGATGTCAGCCCGCAGTATCTTGAGTCGCTTGATCATCGCCCCGCCCTCCCGAGCCAGTGCGGCCTCATGGCGCCGCCCAGTTGGTCCATCCGACCACCCAGTGCGCGAGCAGCCCGGCCAGCGGCGGAAAGCCCAGGGTACACAAGTATCGTACCACGGTGACCCGCGGGCCCACCAACGCCGCCTCCAGCGGCAGGCGCGTCACCGACCAGAGCGCCCAAGCGGTGACAAAGCCCACCACTGCCCCCAAGCTAGCACCAGTGCGGTACAAGGCGCCCACCACGGGAAACAGCGCATAGGGCGAGCCAGGGACCAACCCGCCTGCCAAACAGCCCAGCAGAACCCCCTTCCAGCCCGCGTCGCGGCCCAGCCAGCGCGCAACCAGATCCTGCGGCAAGAGCACCTGGGCCAACCCCGCCACGGCGAACGAGAGCAGTAATAGCGGCAGGTTGTCCCAGAGCAAGGTGCCGCCTCGCGTCAGCCCCGCCACCGCCACCTGGCGTCCCCTAAGGTACGCGACCACCAAGAGCGCCACCGCCAGACCAGCCATCACCCACGTGGCCGTGTCCATCCGCCACCTCCTCTTGGCGCCACCAGGCCGCGAATCCCCGCTCATAGCGCCCGCCCCTCGCCACCGACGAGCGCTGCCACCACCTCGCGCGCCAGGGCAGCATCGGACGACGCCACCACCAACGGAACGCGGGCCATGTTGGGATCATAGCGCACGGGATCTCCGTCCGCAGCCAACATGGCGCCACCGAGCTCCTCTACCAACACGCTGCCAGGGCCGCTATCATGCCCGTGGAACTGCCGCAGAACCACCACGCCCGTCTCGCCCATCAGCAAGCGCCACACCAGATAGGCCACCGACGCGCCGCTGTTGGGCGTCATGGCCAGATCCAGCCCCTCTAGCGCCGATCGATCCGCCTCGCGCATCCGCTTCACCTCGGTGGCCGAGCGTGGGGCATCGACCCGATCGAGCCGCTGCGGCAGGCCCCCGAATCCACGCTCGATGAACGTGCCCATACCGCGCAGGCCCCACACCAGCACGCCCGTGGCCGCAAAGTACAGCATCCCCAGGTCAAAGCGCCCCGTCTCCAGATCTAGCAGCCCCACCATGTGGCCATAGCTCGAGCGGCCCGCCAAATAGTCGTCGGTCCCATCCACTGGGTCCACCACCAGCTCGTAGCTGCTGCGTTGGCTGAACAGCTCCTGCAGCTCACGGGGGCACGCCGCTAGCTCTTCGCTGTACAAGACCAGTTCGGGGGCCATCTGCGCCGCCGCCAACAGCAGAATCTCCTGACAGACACGGTCTACCACCGAGACCGCCGTGCTCTGCTGGTGGCGCGAATCGGGCACCTTGTACTCGGTCGCCACCTGTCCCTGCAAGGCGACCGCCACTCGTCCACACTGCCGCAGCGCCAGGCGCATCTGGGTCACGAACCGCATCATGTCCATCATCGCGACGCCCTCCTCACTTGGCCGATTATAGGTCCTCGCCGTTCTGGCTGCCAGCGGCTAACACCAGCCTGCCTCGTGGGAGATACACGCACGCCACGCTGGGGCGTCGCACTCGCACCGCTCCCGAGATTGGAGGCCCTCCCCACCGCATGCTATAATCGAGCCTCAAGGTCCTTGGTCGCCATCGCGAGAGGCACAGCATCGCATGTACTTGCGCCCCCGAGAGGTACGTCACAACCGATCGTTCTGGCCCTGGCTCCTCGCCGTGGTGGTGGCGCTCGTGCTTGGTTGGCTGCTCTATTCGCGGCAGCGCGACATCCTAGAGGCCATCGCGGGTCCGCTGCCCACGCCCACTCCCACCGAGATCAGCGCCCGCGAGTATGTGGCACGGGCCGATGCCGCCTTTGAGCGCTGGGAGATCGAGGACGCCATCGCCGCCTACCGCCGCGCCACCGAGCTGGATCCCACCCTGGCCGTCGCCTATGCTCGCTGGGGACGCATCCTCACCCTGCGCGGCGACCCGTCTGGCGGTGTCGAGCTGGCCCGTCGCGCTGTGGAGCAGAGCATCGCTGATCCCCGCGAAGCAGCCGAGTGCTTGGCCATCCTGGCACTGGCCCTCGATTGGGACGGCAAAGCGCCCGAGGCGGTAGCCACCGCCCTCAAGGCCACGGGCACGGATCCCGATTCGGCCCTCGCCCTAGCCTATCTTGCCGAGGCCTATGCCGATACTGGCCGCATCCCAGACGCGCTCGAGACCGCCTCTCAGGCGCTCGAGATGGAACCCAACGACGCCATGGTTGTGCGCTCGGTCGGGTACGTCTATGAGGCATCAGGCCAGTATCAGACCGCCATCGAGTACTATGAGCGAGCCCTGGCCCAGAATGCCAACCTTGCCTTTGTCCATCTGGATCTCGGTCGCAACCATCAGGTGCTCGGCGATCTCGATTCGGCCGTCTCCCAGTACGAACGGGCCGCCCAGGTCGACCCCAACGACCCCCAGATCCTGGATCAACTCGGTTGGACCTACTTTAGCATGGGCGCATACGAGCTGGCGCGTGACACCCTCCGTGAGGCCATCCAGCTCGACCCCACCTTTGCGCGCGCCTATGGCCGCCTGGGCATCACCTACTATGTGCGGCGCAACTATGAGGAGGCCATCGTGGCCCTCGAGCAGGCGATCGCGTTGGGTGGCACCTTGGAAGAGTACTATTACACGTTGGGTCTGTCGCACGCCTACCTGGGTGATTGCGATCAGGCCATACCGTGGCTGGAACAGGCGCTGGCCATCAACCCCAACTCGCTACCCGCCCAGCGTGGCCTGGCCGATTGCGGCCAATAGCCCAGCCTAGAGAGGAAGCATTCGCCGTGCGCAAGAACCGTTCGCAGATCATCATGGTGATCATCAGTGTGCTGGTGGTCCTGAGCATGCTCCTTCCCGCGCTAGCGCCGCTCCTCTCGCGTTGACCACCCGTTCCACAACAGCCGAGGTTTGCAGCTCGTCCCGAACAATGCTATACTTGGCCGCGTCAGGGTGCGTGGCTCAGTTGGTTAGAGCGCACGGTTCACATCCGTGAGGTCACAGGTTCGAGTCCTGTCGCGCCCACCTCCAACCCGCGGTATCAGCCGCGGGTTTCTTTGTGGTACTTCCCGCCCCACCCGCTTGACATCACGCCCTGTGACGGCTACAACACCACCCAGACGATCTCACCTCCGCCCACCGCTGATAGGAGTCAATACCCATGAACGACCGCGAACGCACCCTGGCCGTCCTTCGCTACCAGCCCTATGACCGCCTGCCCGTGGTCCACTTTGGCTATTGGGATGAGACTCTGGTCAAGTGGGCCCAGGAGGGGCACATTACCGAGGAAGAGGCCAAGAGCTGGTTCGACGGCAGCCCCACCGACGCCGTCATCTCGGCCAAGTTGGGCTTTGATTTCGACTATTACTCGGCCTTTCACCCGCACGCCTTTCTGTTGCCACCCTTTCAGCGCCGTGTGATCGAGGAGCTTCCCGACGGGTCGGCCAAGGTTGTCAACGCCGAGGGCGTCATCGTCCTGGTCAAGCCAGGCGCTACGGGCGCCGCGCCGCCCGAGTTTGACCACCTGCTCAAGGACCGTGCCGCCTGGGAGGATCACTTTCGCCATCGCCTCCAGTTCACGCCTGATCGCGTGACCAAAGGCTGGGTCCGCGTCAACGACCAGATGGTCCGTTGGGACGAGGGCGGCCTCGCCTTTCTCCAGGAGGACAGCCGCGACTATCTCTATGGACTCCACTGCGGCAGCCTCTATGGCAACATCCGTAACATGCTGGGCATCACGGGGGCGGCCTACCTCGAGGTGGACGATCCCGACCTCTTTACCGAGATCATCGACACGGTGGGAGAGCTCTGCTACCAGTGCGTCAAGGCGGCCCTCGAGAGCGGCGCCAAGTTCGACTTTGCCCACTTCTGGGAGGACATCTGCTTCAAGACGGGCCCCCTCATCAGCCCAAAGACCTTTGCCGCCAAGGTGGGCCCGCACTATCGCCGCATCACCGAGCTGGTGGGCCAGTACGGGCTCGATATCGTCTCCCTCGATTGTGACGGCAAGATCGACGCCCTGGTCCCCATCTGGCTCGAGAACGGCGTGAACACCATGTTCCCCATCGAGGTCGGCACCTGGGAGGCCAGCATCGCCCCTTGGCGCGAAAAGTACGGCCGTCAGGTTCGCGGCGTGGGCGGCACCGACAAAAAGGTCTTTGCGCAAGATCGTGCCGCCATCGATGCCGAGATCGACCGACTAAAGCCGCTGGTCGAGCTGGGCGGTTACATCCCCTGCCCCGACCATCGCATTCCGCCCGACGCCGAATGGGATAACGTCCGCTACTATTGCGATCGCATGCATCAGGTCTTTGGCTAGGAAAAGAGGTATCACCATGACCCAAAAGAGTCGCTTTGCCCTGTTCGTCGGCAACCGCGGTATGTTCCCCCCTCAGCTCATCGCCGAGCCGCGCCGTGACATCCCCGCGCTGCTCCGCTCGTGGGGGCACGAGGTGCTCGTGATGCCCGAAGAGGCCACCCGTTACGGCGCAGTCGAGACCGCCGAGGAAGGCCGCAAGTACGCGCGCTTCTTGGACGAGCACCGTGGCGAGTTTGACGGCGTTATCCTCTCGCTGCCCAACTTTGGCGACGAGAACGGCGCGCTGGCCGCCCTGCAAGATGCGGGCGTGCCCATCCTAATCCAGGCCTATCCCGATGATATGGACAAGATGCAGCCTGCGCTGCGTCGCGATGCGTTCTGCGGCAAGATGTCCGTCATGGACATTTTCGTCCAGGCTGGCGTGCAGTTCACCATCCGGAAGCCGCACGTCGTTAGCCCCCAGGACCCGCAGTTTGCCGAGACCATCGACTATTTCGACCGCGTCTGCCGCGTTACCAAAGGTCTCTCGCGCATGGTGGTCGGCGCTATCGGCGCTCGCACCACCCCCTTCAAGACGGTCCGCGTGGACGAGGTCGCCCTCCAGCGCGCTGGCATCACCTGTGAGACCCTGGACCTGTCCGAGGTGTTCGCTCGCGTCAAGGATCTCGCCGCTGATGCGCCCGCTCTGGCCGCCAAGAAGAAGCAGTTGGCGGGCTTTGCCTCGTGGGAGGCCGTTCCCGAGCGCGCCATGGAGCAACTGGCCCGCCTCGCCACGATCCTCGACGAGATCATCGCCGAGTATCAGATGGATGCGCTGGCTATTCGCTGCTGGAACGAGATGGAGCATGCTCTGGGCGTCTCCCCATGCGTGCTGCTGGGGCTGCTCAACGACTGCGGCATTCCCGCCGCTTGCGAGGTGGACGTGGCGGGCGCCATCGCCATGTACGCCCTCTCGCTGGCCTCGGGTGAGGCCCCCGCGCTGCTCGATTGGAACAACAACTATGGCCAGGAAGACGACAAGTGCATCCTCTTCCACTGCGGCCCCGTCCCCGCCAGCTTGATGGCTGGCCAGGGCACCGTCACCGATCACGCCATTCTCGCCAACGCCATCGGCGAGGGCAAGAGCTATGGCCCCAACCAGGGCCGCATCAAGCCAATGGACATGACCTATGCTGGCCTGCTGACCCAAGAAGGGCGCCTGCGTTTCTACCTGGGCGAGGGTCGCTTTACGGAGGACCCCATTCCCACCGAGTTCTTTGGTTGCGCGGGCGTGGCCGAGATCCCTGGGCTACAGGACGTGCTGTTGCACCTCGGCCGCACGGGCTACCGTCATCACGTCAGCATCACGCCTGGGCACGTCATGGAAGCCGTCGCCGAGGCCGTGGGTTACTATCTCGGGCATGACGTCGATCTCTTTCGCTGCTAAGCCACCCAGATAGGAGCAACGTGACATCGTTTTCCGTCGCTACCGCCGTCCGCAACGCCTGGCAGGCAGGGCTCGTGGTTCCCTCGTTCAACGTGCCCTACCTGCCCATGGTCGAGCCCGTCGTCCGCGCCGTCGTGGACGAGGATGCCTTTGCGCTCATCGCTACGGCGCGCCTGGAATGGACGAAATTCGCGGCCCAGGGCCCCGAATACGTCGCCGAGGCCTACTTTCAGAGCGAGGCGCCCACGCATGTGCGCCTCCACCTGGATCACGTCCCCGTTATCGACGAGGACGACCAGCGCGTCGACTATCTCCCCATCATCGCCAAGGCCATCGAGCTAGGCTACCACTCGGTCATGGTGGACGGCTCGCGCCTGCCCCTGGACGAGAACATTGCCGCCACGCGGCAGGTGGCAAAGCTCGCCCACCAAGCCGACGTGCCCTGCGAGGCCGAACTGGGGGCCGTGCTAGGCCACGAGGCTGGCCCCCTGCCCCCTTACGAGGAGCTCTTCGCCTCGGGCCAGGGTTTCACGGACGTCGAGCAGGCCCGCCGCTTTGTGCAGGAATCTGGCTGCGACTGGCTCTCGATCGCGGCTGGCAACATCCACGGCGCCGTCTCGGCCGCCAAGCGCGATCAGGCCAAGGTGGAGGCCCGCCTGGATCTGGACCACCTGGCCAAGCTCAACCAGGCCGCCAACGTGCCCCTGGTGCTGCACGGAGGCTCTGGCATCCAGCGCTACTATGTGCGGGAGAGCTTTTTTCGGGGCATCGCCAAGATGAACATCGGCACGGACATCCGCCAGGTGTATGAGCGCGTCCTGGCCGAGAGCGACTCGGTCGAGGCCGCCCAAGAAGCGGTCTACCAGCGCACTCGCTACCTGCTCCATGACGAGCTGGGGCTGACCGCCACCTGCGCCAAGGTCACCGGCGCCTAGCGACGTATGCGCGCCCGCCGGACAGCACCCAACACGCAAGGACGAGGGCATGAGCCTGCTAGGAATCGATATCGGCACCACTGGCTGCAAAGCCGTTGCCTTTGGCCAGCAGGGTAGCCTGCTGGCCGAGGCCTATCGCGAGTATGACGTCCAGCGCCCCGAGCCCGGCTGGGCCGAGCTGGACACCCAGGAGGTCTGGGCCAAAGTCCGCGCCTGTATCCGGGCCGTCGCCGATCAGACGGCCGACGACCCCATCACAGCGTTGGCCGCATCCTCTCTGGGAGAGGCACTGGCCCCCGTGGACGCCGATCGTCGCATCTTGGGGCCATCGCTGCTGAACTTTGACATCCGCGGGCAGGACTATTTACCCGAGCTCGCCGCGGCCATCTCGGACCAAGCCTTGTACCGCATCAACGGCAACGCCCTGGGCAACCACTTTAGCCTACCCAAGCTGCTCTGGATTCAGCACAACCAGCCCGACCTCTGGTCACAGGCCCGTTACTGGCTCCCCTGGGGCAGCCTGGTCGGCTACCTGCTCGGCGCCGAGCCCGCCGTGGACTATAGCCTGGCCAATCGCACCCTCCTGTTCGACCTGGCCTCCCGCGATTGGAGCCCCGAGCTGCTGGCGCTGGGCGGCATCGACGGCGCCGTCCTGCCGCGGCCCGTCCCTGCCGGCACGCGGGTGGGTCGCGTCTCACCCCGCAGGGCCGCCGAACTGGGGCTGCAGCCTGGCGTCGCCATCGTCACCGGCGCCCATGACCAGTGCGCCAATGCGGTGGGCAGCGGCGTCCTAGACGAGGGCAGCGCCATGTACGGCATGGGCACCTATATCTGCATCGTGCCCGTCTTTCGCCAGCCCCAGGATCCAGCCGTCATGCTGCCCCGAGGCCTCAACACCGAGCACCATGCCGCCCCCGACCGGCTGGTCAGCTTTCTCTACAACCACGGCGGCTCGCTCTTCAAGTGGTATCGCGACACCTTTGCGCCCATCGAACGCGACCGCGCCAAGGCCGCCGGCCGTGACATCTATACCGAGCTCATCGCCGAGATGCCCGTCGAGCCCAGCTCGGTGATGTCGCTGCCCTATTTCGCGCCCACCGGCCCACCCGAGTTCATCGCCGACGCCAGTGGCGCCATCGCCGGCTTGCGCCTCGAGACCACCCGCGGCGACATTCTCAAGGGTATCCTCGAGGGCGCCACCTACTATTTGCGAGAGTGCGTCGAAGGCCTCCCCGCGGCCGGCATGCAGATTGATCGCTTCCGAGCGGTAGGCGGCGGTTCCAAGAGCGACGCCTGGGTGCAGCTATCGGCCGACATCCTGGGTCTGCCCTTTGAAAAGCCACGCATCACCGAAGCCGGCGCTCTGGGCGCGGCGATCTTGGCCGGCGTGGGCAGCGGCGCCTTTGCATCGATTCAGGAGGGCGTCGACGCCATGGTCGCCGTCGAGCGCAGCTATGAGCCCAGCCGTTCGGCTCACGCAGCCTACACCGAGCGCTATCACCGCTACACCGAGCTTTGGTCGCTCCTGGGCGGCTATCTGCGCCGCCTCCACCAGGCCTAGCCGGGGAGGGATCCATGCGTCTGGCCAACAAGCGTGCCCTGGTCACCGGCGCAGGCACCGGCATCGGGCGGGGCGTCGCACTGGCGCTGGCCCGCGAGGGCGCCTCAGTTGCGCTCTCGTACCACAGCAGCCAGGCCGGCGCCCTTGAGGCAGTGGCCGAGATCCAGGACCTCGGCTGCCAGGCCGTCGCCCTACAGGCCGACCTCACCGACGTCGCCCAGTGCCAGCGCCTGGTGGACGACGCCATCCAGGCCCTGGACGGGCTGGATATCCTGGTCAATAACAGCGGTCGCACCTTGGTCCAGAGCTTTTTCGAGATCACGCCTGAGACCTTTGACGAGATCTATCACACCAATCTCCGCAGCCTCTACCTGACCTCGCAGCGGGCCGCCCTACACATGCGCGACCACGGTGGCGGGGTGATCATCAACATGTCGTCGGTGCACGGGCAGCTCTCTACGCCGGGTTCGTCTCTCTATGACGGCACCAAAGGCGCCATCAACGCCACCACCCGCTCGCTGGGCATCGAGCTCGCCCCCTTGGGCATCCGCGTCGTCGGGGTAGCTCCGGGCATCATCGAGGTGCCGCGCTACTATGAGGAGAACCTCGCCTACGATCGCCAGCGATCCGCCCGGTGG
>ENA-UOXR01004021-UOXR01004021.1-bioreactor-metagenome-genome-assembly--contig:-NODE-4021-length-11906-cov-6.511349_pt1 | contig 11906 bp, 9 predicted proteins | sample MGYA00238164_ERZ764825 | MGnify/ENA primary metagenome ERZ764825 (study PRJEB28920, sample SAMN05720171) | bioreactor metagenome | isolation source: Anaerobic biogas reactor | place: USA:Washington...
TGCCCAAAACCAAAGTGCCGGATTATTGACGCCCATCCGGCAAGGGTCAAGACCGGCGGACGAGTCTTCGTGGCGAGAAGGCGAGAAGCCAACGGCAGAGACCGTCGCGCCCCGGAAAGCGGACATTGACGTCCCGCTTTGGGAGCGTTACATTAGCAGCCTGTTGAAAACAGGGGGGCTGGCTCCGAGCTGCGTTGGACAGCCCCCCAAGAAAAACGACCACCGCGAGGTGCCTGTCCCCTGGTTCAATACGCGACACCTCGGCCGGCGGTGGCGCAACCCGTTTCTAGACGCTTGTTTAACGGAAGACACAATGACTACAGAAACCCCCAAACCCGCAGCGATATTCCCCGACTTGGAAGGCAAAATCGTTCTCATCACCGGAGCTGGTCGAGGCATTGGCAGGGCCATTGCCGAAGAGTTCGCCCAGCAGAAAAGTCATCTGATGCTGGTTGACCTGGATCCTCGCGTCGAACAAACGGCGGCTGAGATTGCGTCCGCTTACGGGACGACGGTCAACTTCCGTTTGGCCAGCGTAACCGACTCGGCACGGGTCAAAGAGGTCGTCGAAGAGACCATCGAGCCGTATGACAAGCAGCTTCACGTTCTGGTCAACAACGCCGGGATTACCAGGGACGGCATCGCCATGCGGATGTCGGACGAAGACTGGAATGCGGTGATCGCCACCAACTTGACGGGCGCTCACAATTTCTGCAAGGCGGCGATCCGTTACTTGCGCAAGGCCAACGGCGCCGTGATCAACATCAGTTCCATCAGCGGCCTGATCGGAAACGTCGGCCAGACCAACTACTGTGCGGCCAAAGGCGGATTGATCGCGTACACCAAGGCTCTGGCGGCTGAGTACCCCGGTGTCAGGTGCACCGCGATTTGCCCCGGATTCATCAAGACGGACATGACCGCGAGAATGCCTTCCGACGTCCTCAAGTTCGTCGTGGCGAGAACGAAGCAGAGAAGAGCCGGCGAACCGTGGGAGGTTGGCCAAGCGGTGGTGCGAGCGGCTGCAGCGTACGGAAACAGCTATTCCCCGTGCGGCGTGGTTCTGGTCGCCGGAGGCATGGAACTGGGTGGGGGGTAGGAAATGAGTTTCACGGAAGCCTGGCAGACGCTCGTGGAAAACTTTGTCCTGTGCATCGACCACGAGAAGGTGCCGCAGCTTGGCGGCTACTTTTCCGAGTACGTCAAAAGCGGCTGCGAGGTCGCGGCAGCGGATTTTCGTCTCGTGCCCCTGACGCCCGACTTGCTCCGCTGCCTGATCACCTCTTCCAACTGCCTGACCGACTGCATGTTTGAACTGCAGTCGAAGTATCAGCAGTTCGTCCCGGACGATTGGGGTGGTCACATGGACAAAGGCCGACGTGATTTGGCCGTCGTTGGGTTCGATATTCTGGAGGGTGTTGTCCTCGATATCCTGGAACTCAACCCGACGGCCGCCCACCTGGATTGGGCACAGCCCAAACTGGACTCGCTGGAGTGGGAGCGTCTGCTGATTCGCGCGGTCGTCGATTTCGGACGCAGTTGCCGGGCACGACAAGTGCGCGTGTTGCCCGCCAGTGGCTGCCCCAGCAAGAGAGGGGCGGCGACAGGGGTGGAGGAGTCTCCAGAAGCGTTGAAACAGCGTTACGATGGTGCCGCTGAAGCCAGTGGATTTGAGTACGACCAAACCCTGGATCGCTTCGTTTTGAATCTGGAAGCGAACTGAACGGCTCCTTCCCACCGCTCGGCTTTTCACCGCGTGAGCGAATCGGACGACGAGCGGGGGATCTGCGCAAGCAAAAGCCCTCGGACCAGAGTCCGAGGGCATGTTTGTCGTTCACGATGTCTCCGCGCCAAGCAGAAACCGACGCCGAAAGAACTTATTTTTGGGCTTGCTTCTGGACTTCCGAATCCTTGCCCTCGTCGAATCCTTTCTGCTCCGCGCCGTTGCAGCCCTTCTGGCTGACCGGGCCGCAGTCCTTCTGGCAGGCGGCTCCGCCCTTCGTTTCCACGCCGCAAGCGGGCTCGCAGCAGGTCCGGTTCCAGCCCCACAGCCGTGGGCGGCAGGGCAGAGTGATCGATTCGCAGCCCTTCTGGCTGACCGGGCCGCAGTCCTTCTGGCAGACAGCTCCGCCCTTGGTTTCCACCCCGCAGACCGGCTCGCAACAGGTTCGGTTCCAGCCCCACAGCCGCGGGCGGCAGGGCAGGGTGCTTGATTCGCAGCCCTTCTGCGCCGCATCGAACTTACCTTCTTCCACAGGTGCTGGCTCGGCGGCGACCGGCGGCTCTTCCACGACCGCCTCTTCGCCGAGCATCCGAAATCGCTCGAACGCGGAGGCAGTGACGCCTCCCAAACACACCACGCAGGTCAACAGACCAACTGGCAGGATCATGCGACACTTCATCTCAGTGCTCCTTCAAAACCGGGAACTAGACGCTAAACAGTGACTTTCACAAGTCTGCTTCCGTCACCAGACCGCTAGTCACCCTCCTGACAACCGCCCGTGTGGTTGCGACGCTGACGTCCGGATAGACACCTTCCGTGCAGTTTTCTTACGTTATCTATCGTCTTAGGATACACTACAGATTCTCTAGTTTCTCCAGTTTATTATTCTGGAAATAAAACGGAGACGGCCGTAGGATTCGTCCGGATCGTGGCTGATTTGACGTCTTTGCTGGAGAAATGGTCGTTTTGAGCGGCGCAAGGCCGAGCTTGCAGGTTGTGATTAACGGAATAGCCGCCGCGTCCCGATGCGAATAATTGGAACACTTGACCAAACCGTTCTGTACATGTCCGTTTTGACCAAACTGCCAAACTTGACACCCACTCATCCCCAACATATTATCGCTGTGTGGGCTGCCCGAACTTCTTTTGTAAACGGCAATTAGCGTCATGAGTAATCCGCTTGTCTGCCAGATCCTCGGCGGCGTGTTGGCCTTGTTCTTCATCTTCCTGCTGGTGATGTGCTGGAAGACGTGGCGGGTTCTTCACATTCTGTCAGCGTTTTTCGTATTTGGCGGGGCGGTGACTTTCTTGACCTTCGCCTCGTACGTACTGAAGACGCAAGCAGCATGGCGGAAGCACTACGAGACTCACAAGGTTTCCATCGCCAAGGCGCAGACGGAGGAAGTCCGGCTTTTGCAGGGCGACCTGATCGCGGTCCAGCAGGACGAAGACTGCATCCGCAGCGCCCGCGCGAAGCTGAACGACGAAGTTCTGGATCGCGGCCGGGTGTGGCGGGAATGTACCCCGACGAGTGCCGTCGACGCCGATACGTTCAAGGTCAGGACCGTGCCTGCGAGTCAGGCCGCTGGCACTGCGCCGGAGCCCAGCGGGATTGCCGCCCAGATGGTGCTGTACGTCTTTGCGGAAAAAGAAAGCAAGGACGGCTGGAAGGTACCCGGTTACTATCTGGGGGAATTCCAGGTGGATGAAGCGAGCGACACGGAGGTGACCCTTTCCGCCATGCTTCCGTTGGACCCCGACCAGTTCCAACGGATCCAACAAGGCGGCGCCACGTGGGCCTTGTACGAAGTCATGCCGGTGGACAGCCACGAGGTGTTTGCCGAGATGGACGACAAGGAAAAGCGGATGGTGGGCATGAGCAAGGAGGCTTTGGCAGAGTATCTGCCGAACGTGTTTAACTGGCCCGCGGACCAATACGACAAGTTCCTGGACTCCTTCGCGCGTTTCAACCGCGACGCGACGGAGAAGGATCCGCCGGAGGACACCTGGGTGTTGGTCAAATTCCTGAAGAAACACTCGATCCAGGTGGACAGCGATTCGCCGGAGTCGTTGCTGTCCGGCGAAGCGCGCTATTTCGACAGCAGCGGGAGGGCTTTGGAAGCCCGGTTGCGGCACGGCGAAGACGGAAATGTCTCGTTCGAGATTGGGGACTCCGGCATTTTCGATCTGGACACGGCAGACACGTTGATCGCCGACGGCGTGTGCGAGAAAGTCAAACCCGTCTACCGTCGTCAACTGCACGATTACACTCGTTTCTTCCGACAGACCTACCTCCGCTTGCGAGAACTCGACGATTCCATCCTGCGACAGCGGCGGGACACCGAAGTCCTGGTGGGCTTGCAAGCCAACACCGAGGGGCAGGCTCTGGCACGAACGGCGGAGCGGGACAAGCTGGCGGCGGATCTCAAGGGGTTCCAAACAGAACGGGCGGAAGTCACTGCCTACACGCAGGCCTTGGAAGCTGAATGGGAAAAGGCCCGTTCACGGCTCAGCGAACTGTACCGGACCAACCTTCAATTGACGGCCGAACTGACCCGCATCCAGTACCAACTGGCCGAAGAAGTCAATCGTCGCGCGACGAGCGGTGGCGCCGGGGTTCCGGCGCAGCCCGCCGCCCCGCCGCCCGCCGCCCCGCCCGCGTCTTCGCCTTGAGGGAACCGGTTGGCGTGGTCCGAGCGTAGGGACGTCACCCGCACGTTTTGGCGATCCGTGCTTCCTCCGTGCTGAACACCATCTCAGCCAGGCGTCCCCGCCGGCGACGGCTGGCTCAGAGCATCTCCAGCGGGTTGCCGCGGTTTTTCAGCGGGAACCTGGCGGGGCCGCCCAACCGGTGCGACTCGAAGACCGCGGAGATCATTTCGATCGTCATGCGGGCCTCGAAAATGTTGCATTCGGGCAGCCGATCTTGTTCGATTGCGGCCAATAGATCCTGGCAGGCGAGCACATTGCCTCCGTGCAGTCCGCCGTCGCGCAGCGGCTCTTGCTTGCCGATGCCGGCCGAACTGACGGCGACCCACGATTTGCCGCTGCGTCCGGGCGACCATGCCGGATCTTGCAGAATGTGAACCGCCGGCAGATGGCCAGTGAGGATTTCGATCACGCCTTCAGAGCCGAAGACTTGCAGCCCGAAACGGTTCCCAAAGGCATTGCGGCGCGAGCCGAAAAAAGCCGCGACGCCGTTGTCCAGCTGATACATCGCGTGCAGTGCATCGCCGGCCAACGCCCCGATGCCTTCGTTGCCCGGTTTCACGTGTTCCTTGGTGACCGGCTTGCCGTCCTGCAGCACCGTGGCGCAACACCACTGCGGTGCACCTCCCAAATAGTGGATCAGATTCATGATGTGGCTGCCGAGTACCCACAAGTCCTCGCCGCCCCCACGCGCATCTTCCTTGCCCCGGCCGCGCAACTCCAGCAACCTGCCGATGGCCCCGTCCTCAATCAGTTGTCGGACCACTTCCAGACGCGGACTGTAACGCGTCTGGTGGGCAATGGCGAGTTTTGTCTTGTGCTTCTCGCAGGCCGCGACCATGTCATCGGCCTCCTGAGGCGTGCGGCAGAAGGGCTTCTCCACGTACACGTGAATCCCGCGTTCCGCGGCCGCCACGACCATCTCGCGATGCTGGTCCAGCCAGCGGGGTCCGATCGCCGCAATGTCGGGTTTGGTTTCGTCCAGCAACTGGCGGTAGTCCGCATAGCCCTTCGGGGCCTTGAGCCGCTGGACCGCGGCCGCCCGCCCCTTGTCGTCCGCATCGGCGACGCCGACGATCTGACAGTCGGGGATTTGGAGCCAGACCGTGTCGATGCCGTGGCCGTAGTTGCCGCGGCCCGTATGTCCAATCACCGCGATACGGTAGTTGCGAAGAGTCATTTTGTGCCTCCGGGAATGACGCGAATACAGCAGTCGCACGACGCGAGACGGCAACCGGGAAAGGACCACCGAGACTGAATTGAAGGGAAACTCCGCCAACTTGCAAGACGGGGCGGGGCAAGTGCGGGTTTTCACGCCGGGTAGCGGGGTGGACGCGGGATGTCGGGCCGCCTGGCGGCAACTCGCGGCACTCCTCCAGGATCGCGCGGTGCTCAAACGCGGGAGGGACCGACGCCCGCGGTCAAGTCGCGGTAATGCGCGGCCAACGCTTCGGCCGCGCGGCGGGCGTCGAAAACTTGCTCCGCGCGCCGGCGGGCCGCCCTGCCGATCGCGACGCGCAGTTCCGCGTCGGTCAACAACCGAGCGATGGCCTTGGCGAGCGACTCCGCATCGTCGGGCGGAATCAGCAAGGCCGAGCCCGTCTCCGGCGGGAAAATCTCGCCGGTCCCGCCCACGTCGGTCGCCACCGTCGGCGTACCGGCCGCAGCCGCCTCCAGCAGCACGCGGCCCAGCGGTTCCTGCCGGGCTGCGTGCGCCAGCAGGGTGAACTCGTTCAGCAGCCGGTCGACGTCCTCGCGGACGCCCAACCAGTGGACGCGGCCCCGCAGCGATTCACTGGCCGCAGCGGTCCGCAACTGCCGCTCGTAATCCCAGGACTCCGACTTCTGCGAATAACGCTGGCCGACGATCACGAAATGCGCGAAAGGCACCGTCCGCGCGACGGTCTCGGCGGCCGCCAACAGCAGATGCAGCCCTTTGCGCAGGCCGATCTGGCCGATCGAGCCGATAAGACTCGATTCCGCGGGCAGTCCCAGTTCACGGTGCAAGAGGCCGGTGGGAGAACGCGGACAAAATCGCTCCAGATCGACGCCGTTGTACAGCACCCGAATCTTGTCGCCCGACAACCCGCCGGCGACGTACCACTCGCGAGTCGCGGCGGAGACGGCCAGCAGGCGAGCGTGCCGGTCGAGGTCCGTCATGGCCGTCGCCGTGATTTTGACGATGTCGCGCAGGTGCCCCACGCTGGGCACGTCCAAGGCGGCCGTGACGGGACCGCTGAGGCGGCTCATCGACAGGCTGTTGGCATGGACCAAGTCCGGCTTGACGGCGCTGATCACCGCGCGGATTCTCTCCCGGCACAGGCCGATCGCAAGCCGCCGCCCCTGGGCGTCGTGCAGATCGAGGGGAAGGACGGGAAGACGCTGCAGAGCGAGCGCGGCGGCCAGAGGACCGGGGGCGGGCCCGGCGACCTGCAAGTCGTAACCCTCGGCGCGCAAGCCGCTCGCGACCGCCAACAGCGACCGCTCGCCGCCGTTGAGCGATCCGTATTCGCACAGCACTAGGACGTCAGGCATGGCTCGGCGCGTCCGACGGCGGAAAGGCCGCCAGTAATTCGGCGGCGAAATCGCCCAGTTCCTGAAGCACGGTCTGCCGCGGGCGCGTGTCCGCTTCGGCCAATCGCCGCACGAAGGCCGAACCGACGATCACTCCGTCGGCCACCTGCGCCAGGCTCCGCACGTGCTCCGGCCGGCTGATGCCGAAACCGATACAGATCGGCAGATCCGTCTGGGTCTTGAGCCAGGCCACACTGTCCAACAACTCCGGCGGCAGTTCGCGCCGCTCGCCGGTGATTCCGGCCACCGAGACGTAGTACAGAAAACCGCTCGAAATGCTGGCAATGCGAACCGCTCGCTCGCGCGGCGTCGTGGGAGTGACCAATTGAATCAGGCTGAAGTCCGCGTCGCGGCAGATCTCGGCCAACTCGTCCGATTCCTCCACCGGCAAGTCGGGCACAATCGCGCCGGCAAGCCCCGCCGCTTTCGCATCGCGGACATAGGCCTGCGGCCCGTGCCGGTACACGATCGCGTAGCTGACCATGCTGACCAGCGGCATCTCGATCTGCGGAGTGAGCCGGGCGACGCAATCGAAGATGCCCGCCAGCTTGACGTGCTTCTCCAAGGCCCTGGTATACGACGCCTGGATGATGGGACCGTCCGCGATGGGGTCGCTGTACGGGATGCCTAACTCACCCAGTTGGCAACCGCGACGAGCCAATTCGCTCAGGACGTCGGCGGTAAACGCCAAATCCGGATCGCCAGCCGTGATGAAAGGCATCAGCGCCTTACGGCCCTGGGAACGCAGTTCTTGAAACAGACGGTCGATGGCGGACATGGGGCACTTGGGGTGATCGGTGATCGGTAATCAGTGATCCGGGATGAGTGATGGGTAGTCCGTAAACGGTGATCAGTCATCCGCAGTCCGTGAACGGTGATTGGAACGCGTCAGGCGTGAAGGCTTGTGTCTCCTCGCAGCCGGGCGATTTCTGCGGCGTCTTTGTCGCCGCGTCCGGACAGGCAGACCAGCACGATCTGGTCAGGGGGCCGCTGGGCGGCGATTTCCATCGCTTTGGCGATGGCATGCGAGCTTTCCAGGGCGGGCATGATGCCTTCGTAACGAGCCAAGGCGTCAAACGCTTGCAGCGATTCGGCATCGCTCGCGCTCCAGTAGCGAACGCGGCCAGTTTCCTGCCAGTAGGTGTGTTCCGGGCCGACGCCGGGGTAGTCCAGCCCTGCCGAGACCGAATGCACGTCCGACGTCTGGCCGTCTTCGTCCTGGAGCACGTAACTGAAACTGCCGTGCAGCACGCCGGGCTGGCCGAAGAGAAGCGTCGCGGCGTGCTCGCCCAGGCGCTGACCGCGGCCGCCGGCCTCGACGCCGATCAACTCGACCGCCGTATCCTCGATGAAGGGGTAAAACATGCCCGCCGCGTTGCTGCCGCCGCCGACGCAGGCCATGACGACGTCGGGCAACCGCGAGAAACGCTCCAGGCATTGCTGCCGGGACTCGCGGCCGATCACCGTTTGAAAGTCCCGGACGATTCTTGGGAAGGGGTGCGGCCCGACGACGGACCCCAAAATGTAGTGCGTCGTTTCGACGCTGGACATCCAGTCGCGCATGGCCTCGTTGATCGCGTCCCGCAAGGTTCGCGAGCCGGTTGTCACCGGCCGCACTTCGGCGCCCTGCAGTTTCATGTTGAACACGTTGGGGGCCTGGCGGCGAATGTCCTCCTCGCCCATGTACACCACGCATTGGAGGCCAAAATGAGCGCACGCGGTTGCGGTCGCCACGCCGTGCTGACCGGCGCCCGTTTCAGCGATCACCCGCGGTTTGCCCATCCGCAACGTCAACAACGCCTGGCCCAGGGTGTTGTTGATCTTGTGGGCCCCGGTATGGTTGAGGTCTTCGCGTTTGAACCAGATTTGAGCGCCGCCGCACTGGCGACTCAGCCGTCGGGCGTGATACAGGGGCGAAGGACGGCCGACGAAATCGCGGAGCAACTGATCCAGTTCGGCGTGGAAGCTCGGATCCCGCGTCGCCGCCTCATACTCGGCCGTCAATTGGTCTAACGCCCGCGTCAGGGTCTCGGGCACAAACCGCCCGCCGAATCGGCCGAATCGACCGGCCGCGTCGGGGACCTGTGCCGTCACCTGCGGGGTTGCAGAAGTCGCCTTGGTCATGCTCAAACACCGGGGACAACGAACTGGTTGGAAACCGCGATTGTCCTTGGCCGGAGCGAGTTGGTCAAGGCGTCACCAGCGATGCGTACAGATCTTCATAGGCGCGAAGCATGGCTTGGCGGGAGAATTGCCGCTGGACTCGCTCGCGGTTCTGGCGCCCCAACTCGCTGCCAAATTCACGATTCGCGGCCACCTGCCAGACGCGGCACAAAAAGCCTTCCACATCGCCAAAGGCGACGCTTTGCGGGTCCGCCACCGTTCCCAGCAGTTCCTCCACCCCATGTGCCCGCGTACTGACGATCGGCAACCCGACCGCCATCGCCTCCAGCAGCACGTTCGGCATGCCCTCCCAACGCGAAGGCAGGACGCACACGTCCGAGGCCCGCAGAATCTGCGGAACGCGGGGGCTCCAACCGGCGAAATGCACTCGACCCGCCAGGCCCAAGGAACGGACGAATGCTTCGAGCTGCGGTCGCTGAGGGCCGTCCCCCACCAGCAGCAGGTCGTGTTCCGGCAGTCGCTCCAACAAACGCGGCGCAAAGGAAAGGAGCCAGTCCAGCCCCTTCTGGCAATGCAAACGGCCGACGAACACGATCGCTCGGCGGCCGGCCGACAGCCCGAATTCGCTCAACTCGGCAGGCGGCACTCCCGTGTACGCTTCCAGCTCGATGCCGTTGGGAATCACCACCAGTTTGTTCGGCGCGACGCGCAGTCGCACGGCACAGTACTCGGCGACCGACCGACTCACACAGACGATCTTGTCCGCGCAAACACTGGTGCGGCGTTCGACTGCCTGCCGGAACCAGGATGGGTCGGCCACACGCTCCCCCTGCACCAGACCGCAGGCATCTTCGCCACGCGGAACGCGAGGGCGACGGCACAGACCGCGTGCCGCCAGCGTCCCCACGACGTTAGCGTGAAACAGAAACGTCTGCACAACCCGCGGCTGCTGTTCCGCCAGCAAACGCCGCAGACGCTTGACGGCAGTCCCCAACTGCCAGGCAGCACGTACGTCCACGTATCGCACGGGAACGGACGCATGCTCCAGTTGCTGGACCAGCGACGCCCGGTCTCCCAGCGGACGAGCCGCCAAGGAATACACGATGGGCGCAAAGCGGCTGGAGTCCAGACCGGATGCGATCTGAGCCAGGCAGCGTTCCGCGCCGCCGACTTCCAATTCCGTGATCACCAAAGCCACTTGGATTCGTCCACTCATGTCGTGTGAGTATATCTCGCGCGGCCAAGTCTGTCGCCCAGTTCACCGGCACTCGCAAGCCTCCGCTCGCGATTTTGCCCGCTCTACGCGTTGCCGCGCCGCCGGCCAACGGCGAACGCCAACCTGTCGGTTTGGCCGGCGTTGTCCGTCTTTCTTCCGCTGCCCATCTTCTTCACTTCGCGTCCGATCTACGGAACAACGGCGGAGGGCGGCAACCGGCCGAAGAGCCGGCCAGCCGACGCACGCCGGTTGGCCTTGCGTTTGCCGTTGCGGGGTTGACCCAGTTGCTTGCGGATGGTTGGAGCTAACCATATCATCGACGTTTCGGGGCATTCCGTCGTGTGAGTCGACAACATCGAGGAGAAGGAAGATGAAGACACGTTTTCTGGCGTTGACCATGGTCTGGGCGTGCGCGTGTTGGGCGGTTGCAGACGACGCGGTTCCGCCGAAAAGCCATCCGGATTCGTCGCCGTGGGAGAGCTTGTTCCGCGGCGACCTGTCCAACGCCCAATTTCCGCGAGGCGTCTGGACGCAGCAGGACGGCGTGCTGACGGCTACGGAGGACCAGTGTATTTGGACCAACCAGCAATACGACAACTTCATCCTGGACCTGGAATTCAAGACGGCAGACGGCACGAACAGCGGCGTGATCGTACACTGTAGCGACCTCAAGAACTGGATTCCGAACTCGGTCGAGATCCAGATCGCGGATGACTTTTCCGAAAAGTGGGCCAAGTTGCCCAGGACTTGGCAGTGCGCCGCCATCTTTGGCCGCCTGGCGGCAAAACAGTCCGCCGTGAAGAAGCCGGGCGAGTGGAATCGCATGACCGTCACCTGCCAAGGTCCGATGATCTACGTCCTGCTGAACGGCCAGTCGGTCACGGAGCTGGACATGCGGAAATGGACGGAGGCCAAGCAGAATCCGGATGGCAGCGAAATTCCCTCCTGGCTCAGCAAGCCGTTGGCCACGATCCCGCACGCGGGACACATCGGCCTGCAAGGCAAGCACGCGGGAGCACCAATTTATTTCCGCAACCTGAAGATCAAGACGTTGGACTGATCGGCACAGAAGCCGAATCGGCACCGGCGACGCCCAATTCGATACTTCGATCCGTGCGGAACTCCAACCGCGTTCCAGCAGCGGTGACCGAAGTAACTTCCCGGTTTCGGCGGAGTCTGGGGTCAGGCTTACAGATTTCAATTTTCGCGGGGCAGTCGGTTTCCAAGTGCAAAGTCTTGGGACCGCGAAAGTTGAAATCTGTAAGCCTGACCCCAACCGGTGGACGGCGGTTGTTCCGTAACCGCAACGGTGCTTGCCGCCGCCCAGCGCCCTGCCCACCATGCGTTGAGGGACCGCGGGGCGGGACGTCGGCTGGGCGCATGCGCGGCAGTGTTTGCGGACCAGGTCGCAAGCCTACGTCAAGTCGTAGAACACGACAAACGGGCTGTGCTGAAAGTCCCCGCGTTCGTAGCGGGCGGGTCCGCCTGCCGGGCCGGGTATCATGGCAGTTCTCCCGGCTGCTTGGCGGGGGCGGCTGTTTTCTTCCGCGGCGGGCCGTCCGC
>ENA-UOXR01004034-UOXR01004034.1-bioreactor-metagenome-genome-assembly--contig:-NODE-4034-length-11870-cov-4.591621_pt1 | contig 11870 bp, 11 predicted proteins | sample MGYA00238164_ERZ764825 | MGnify/ENA primary metagenome ERZ764825 (study PRJEB28920, sample SAMN05720171) | bioreactor metagenome | isolation source: Anaerobic biogas reactor | place: USA:Washington...
CGGGGAGCACCCGCATGACAAAGAACACCATGGTGACGAGGATCAGCACCATGGGGATGGTGAGAAGCAGGCGAGTGATCAGGAACTTGCGCAATGAAGCCGACATGCATGACTCTTTCTTGTGCCGCGGGGGCGAGTGCGCACTCGCCCCCGCGGACCAGGCTTACAACCTGGGCAGGACGCGCCTAGCGCGCCGAGCCGACGAACTCGTGGTTGAACACCATGTAGCGCAGCGCGGGCGCGCTGATGGTGTCGACCGTCAGGCCCTCCACTTCGGACAGGCGGGAAGCCTCGACCGGGCCCAACACGCGCCAGGCCACGTCGATCTCGCCGTTCTCGACGGCGTTACCCATCGTGGTGGGGTCCGCAAAGTAGCGCACGATCACGTTCGGAATGATCGCGGCATCCTCACCGGTATAGTTCGGGTTGGCCTCGAGGACCAACTGCTCTCCCGGCACATGGGACACCATGCGGTAGGGGCCCACCCCGTCGAGCGCCTCCGGGAAGGCGACGATCTCGTCCGGCGGGAACTGGTTGGGATTCACAGCGACGAACGGCGCCGTCGCGGCGAGCGCCGGGAAGAAGGCGAAGGTGTCCTTCAGGTGGTAGACCACCGTCAGTTCATCGACCGCCTCGACGCTGTCCACATAGACCTGCACCAGGCCGGACACCTGGCCCTCGAGCGTGTTGAGACGGTCCCAGCCATAGACGTAGGACTCGGCCGTCAGCGGCGTACCGTCGGCAAAGGTGAGGCCGGGCTTGAGCGTGAACGTGTAGCTCAGGCCATCCTCACTGACCTCGGGCATCTCCGCGGCGGTGCCAAGGGCCAGCTCCGACTCTCCCGGAGGATAGCCCAGCAGCGCGCGACCGGTGTTCTTGATGATCTCCCAGTCGTGCGTGGCGTAGGCATCGTTGGCGTCCAGGCTGTTCACCTCATCGGTGGTGCCGACGATGATGGTGTCGGTGCTGCCGGAGGCCGGCTGAGCGTCGGCGCCAAAGCTCAACACGTTATAGTTGAACTCGAACGGCGCGCCGACGGTCACTCCCTCCACGCCATCGCGGTAGGTGATGAACTCGGGCTCCCAGAAGAGCGGGATGGTGGGAACTTCCTCGGCGTACAGCTCGCCGATCTGCTGGTACAGTTCCTCACGCTCGCCCTCGTCCGTCGCCGCGGCGGCCCGCTGCAACAGGTCGTCCATCTCTGGGTTGCAGTAGTTCACGCCGTTGTCGGGCGACTGCAGGCAGGAGGCAAAGGGCGTCAGCCAGTTGTCGGGGTCGGCAAAGTCGGGGAACCAGCCGAGCATAAAGAAGGGCAGGCGTCCCTCGACAAAGCTGTTGACGTACTCGGCCCAGTTCTGGCTCTCCAGAGTCACCTGCATGAGGCCGGTGGACTCCATTTGCTCCTTGAGGACCTGCATGACGTCAGCGGTGGTAGTGCCATAGTGCTCCGGCGGGTACCAGAGGGCGATCTGCGCCGGGGCATCCTCGGTATAGCCCAACTCGGTCAGGAGATCGATGGCCATGTCGAGGTCCTGCTGACCGTACATGTCCATGAACGGCTCGGTGGCGTAGGGGTATCCCGGGGGCACCATGTGATACGCCGGGATGTTGCGCCCCTCGAACACGCGGTCGACGATCTCTTCGCGGTCGATGGATGCCGCGATGGCCTGTCGGAGCTGCGGGCTCCAGAGGAGTTCGCTCTCCGCCTCGGCGGGCGCGGTGGCCTCTTCCGTCGGCTCCTCGGGCGCCGCCGTGGGCTCTTCTGGCGCCGCAGTGGGCTCCTCGGGCTCCGCCGGCGCTGCGGTGGGCTCAGCAGGTGCCGCCGTGGGCTCCGCCGGTGCGGCGGTGGGTTCCGCCGGCGCCGCGGTGGGCGCGGCCGGCTGGCCACAACCCGACACGAGTAGGCCTGCCACGATGAGCAGGCTCAGGGCGATCCACAACGAGCGGTGTTTCATCTTGCTTCCTCCTGTGAGAGATAGCTCTTTGGGCGTGCGAACAGCCCCCCGGTTGTGCCCGGGTGCGCCGGTAGGGAGTCGCCTGCCCGTGCTTGGGGGGTCGGCGCCAGATTCCTGATTATCACACTGCATTATATCGAAATCCGGTCACCGATACCCAAGGACGTATTATAGCGGCGCCGCCGGTGTGGGTCAAAAACCGCAGCAGGCACGTTTCAGCCGCTCTCCCACCAGTCGGGGGCGGATCGTCGGGTCCAGCGGGCGAGGTGCGCCTTGGCGCCCCGGTAGTAGGCGCGATACGCCTCGACGGCGTCGTCGCGCCGGTATTCCGCAGGCATCGCCTGGGCAAAGGGGGTCAGGCCGTCGTCGGGGATATCGGGCTCGGGGAGGCGGCGGACGATCACGGCACTGGAGTGGTCGTTCTCCGTCTGGAAGCGGTAGCGATACTCGTCATTGAGGGCCAGGGCGAGTTCGCGCAGCCAGCGCCAGTTCGAGAGGGACGCTCCGGCCCAGCGCACCACCGGGTGGTGGCGGTGGGTCGGGCGATAGGGCGCCTCGACGCCCGTCTCGTGGAGCACCGTACAGAGGATCTGCGCCGATTCCACGATCATCTTGACCACGTGCCGGTCCACGTGGTACCGGGCCGCCTCGCGCGGCTCGCGCGAGAGGACATAGATGTTCATGCCGCTGCACGGCGCGGGCGGCGCCCGCCGGCGGCCCCGTCAGTCGCGAAAGCCGTACTCGGCGATGAGCCCCTCGATGGCCGCGACGGCCTCCGGATCGGGGCGCTCCAGGCGGAACCCCGTGGCATAGAACGCCGGGTTGACGTCCCTCTTGCTCCAGATGCTGTGGGCCTCAAAGGTCACCTCGTGCTGGTCGTCCCCTTGCCCCGGGAGCACCATGCGGCAGGCGTAGGCGTGATCCGCCGGGATAGGGCTCTCGCTGATCAGCATGATCCCCGCGGTGGTGAGGTCCACCAGATGCCCGAGCAGGTCGCCGCTCCGGCGGTCGAAAACGCGCAGGTAGTAGACAAGGTGACGTCGCTTGAGTTTTCGCCGGTCCTGCATGGGCGTGCTCCCGTGAGATGAGGGTGCGGTGGGCGCCTCCGAGGGGCGACCATGGTGCCTCTAGGCTACTCCAAAGACGTGGCCGCTGGCAAGCGGCCCAACGCCATGGGGTGTGTCCGGGACGTCGGGGGCGCCGCATCAACGACGCCACCGTTGCCCCTCACCCGCGGCTCAAGCCGGCGGCTGAGGCGGCAAAGCGCGCCGAGGCGCGCTGAAAAGTCGCGGCCGAGGCCAGCCCGCCTTGGCGGGCTTGGAGGTTCAGACGGGCCGTTTATGGCTCGGCGTGGCGCGCCAGGGGCGGCGCATCAACGACACGCCACCCTCGCCCCTCACCCGCGGCCGAGGCCAGCCCGCCTCGGCGGGCTTGACCGCTCAGACGGGCCGTTTACGGCTCGGCGTGGCGCGCCAGGGGCGGCGCATCAACGGCACGCCACCCTCGCCCCTCACCCGCGGCCGAGGCCAGCCCGCCTTGGCGGGCTTGACCGCTCAGACGGGCCGTTTACGGCTCGGCGCCGTACCTCGGCGCCGCCCAACGCCGACGGCGCCCACGGCCCGCAAGCCATGGGCGGGCCAGACGCAAAGGGGCGGTGCGACGCGTTCGCGTCGCACCGCCCCTTCGGAGGACCGGGCGCTGGGGGGCAATCCCCAGGCTCTCTCCTACTTTACCTGGATCTCGACGAGGTCCTTGACGCCCAAGTTCCCGGGCATGCCGGGCATCACCGAGCGGAAGCCGCCGCCGTCCTGCGCGGCGAGGATGCAGGTGTCGCACGCCTCGAGATCGGCCATGGGCACCTCGGCGCTATAGCCGTCGGCGGCCACCAGCACTACGGCGGCGGCGCCGTCCTGCGCCTGTGCCTCGGCCACCAGCGCCTTGATGGACACGCCCGTATAGGTCTGCGCCTCTCCGGCCTTGTTGGTTACCTCGGCTTCGACGGTCGGCATGGCGAGCAACTCTTCCTCGGTCCAGCCCGTCTCCTGGGCGACCAAGCCCGTCACGACCACGGCGGCGTCGCCGGTAGCGGCGGCGGGCGCCGGACCGGTCGTTGAGGCCTCGCCTCCCTGCGCCTCACGCCACGGCTCCGAGTCGGGCACGAACAGCGGTGCGCCGAACTCGTCCACGCCAAAGGTGCTGACTATCTCTTGCGCGGGGACGGAGATGAGCCAGTCGATGAACTGATCGGCGAGGTCGGCCTTGATATGCGCGCCCTTGTCGGGGTTGACGGCGATCACGCCGTAGGGGTTGAACAGGACGGGGTCGCCTTCCACGAGGATCTCGAGTTCGAGTCCGCCCTGGAGCAGGGCCAGGTACGTGGCGCGGTCGCTCAGGGTGTAGGCCTCTTGCTCGCTGGACATGACGAGCACGTCGCCCATCCCCTGGCCGGCCGAGACGTACCAGTCGCCGGCCGGCTCGACGCCGGCGGCCGTCCAGACAGAGCGTTCCTTGCTGTGGGTGCCCGACTCGTCGCCGCGCGAGACAAAGGTCGCCTCGGTCTCAGCGATCTGGGCGAACGCCGCCGCGGCATCCGTCATGCCGACGATGCCGGCGGGGTCCGACGCGGGCCCGACGATGACGAAATCGTTGTACATCACGTCCTCGCGACGCACGCCGTGGCCCTCGTCCATAAAGGCGTCCTCTTGGGCGCGGGCGTGCACGAGGAGCACGTCGGCGTTGCCGTCACGGCCGAGCTGCAGCGCCTGGCCGGTGCCCACGGCGATGACGTTCACGGTGATACCCGTCTCGTCGGTGAACGCGGGCAAAAGGACGCTGAGGAGCCCCGAGTCTTCGGTGCTGGTGGTGGTAGCCAGGAGCAGCTCTTGGGCTCCCGACGCCTCGGGCGTGGGCTCTGCAGTGGGCTCGGGAGCGGCGGGTGGCGCCTCCGTCGGTTCGGCGGGGGCTTCCGTCGGTTCTGCGGGCGCCGCCGTCGGCTCTGCTGGCGCGGCGGTGGGCTCCACGGGCGCAGCGGTGGGCTCCACGGGCGCGGCCGTGGGAGCGGCAGGCGCCGTGCAGCCTAGCAGAAGGGCGACGACGAGCAAGAGACTGGCGATACGCAATACAGCGGTCTTCATGGCAGTTCCTCCTGAGTTCCTTCGGTGTCATGGTACCCGCGGGGCTGCAACAGGCCCGCAGGGTCTGCGTGTAGCGTGTGGATCAGTACACCATCTTGCCCTCCACGAATGCCAGGGTGCGGGGGTCGCGTGGCGACGCAAAGAACGTGTCGACGTCGGCCTCCTCGATGAGCGAGCCGCTAAGCAGCAGGCAAACGCGATGCGCCAGTCGCCGCGCTTGAAAGACATTGTGCGTCACGAGCACGATGGTCGTGCCGTTCTCCGCGTTCAGCGACTGCACAATGTCCTCGATCAACCCCACATTGTAGGGGTCCAGGTTGGCCGTGGGCTCGTCCAGCAGGAGCACATCGGGCTCCAGGACGATAGCGCGCGCCAGCGCCACGCGCTGCGCCTCGCCGCCGGATAGGGTGGGCGCCCTCTGCTTGGCCATATCGAGCAGGCCGACGCGCTCGAGGGCGCGCTCAACACGGTCACCGAGGTTGCGATGTCCGCGGAGCCGCAGTCCGAATGCGACGTTGGACCAGACGTCGCGATTCAGCAGGATCGGTCTCTGAAAGACGGTGGTCACCCTGCGGCGCACCTGAAGCGGCACGGACCCATCGGGCTCCAGGCACACGTCGCCATAGTGGATGCAACCCTCGCTCGGCGTCTCGAGAAAGTTCAGCAGGCGCAGCAGTGTGCTCTTGCCTGCACCGCTGGGACCCACGATCGACAGGATCTCGCTGCGACGAATGCCTAGATCGGCGATGTGCAAGATCTCGCGCCTATCGTAGCGCTTGGTGACGCCGTCCAGTTGGTAGGCCAGATCATGACCATTGGTTGTCGTCATTCGCCGGCCGTCCTTCCCTGCAGGGACAGCATCAGGATGTTGGTGATGAACGAGAGCGCCAGCAAGATGATGCCGATGGCCATGGCGAGTTCAAAGTTGCCCTTGCGCGTCTCCAAGACGATGGCAGTGGTGAGCACGCGCGTGCGGTGCTCGATGTTGCCGCCCACCAGCATGACGGCGCCTACCTCTGAGATGATGCTGCCAAAACCGGCGACGATGGAGACGACCACCCCGACGCGTGCCTCCATGAGGATCGTCCACGCCGTCTGCATCCGGGTCGCACCCAGCGCGAGGGTCTGCTGGCGCAGCTGGGGGTCCACGCCCATGACGGCGGCCATGGTGAATCCAGCCACCAGAGGAAAAGAGATGATCGCTTGCGCGGCGATCATCGCCGCGGGGGTGAACAGTGCCGGCACCATGGCCGATCCGAGCTGCCCCAACGGCCCGTTCCGCGATAGCGTCACATAGACGAGGAGGCCGATGACCACGGGCGGAAAGCCCATGCCGGTGTAGAGCAGCGAGATCACCAGGCGCCGCCCGATAAAGCGCGTCAGCCCCAGCAGTGCACCCAACGGGATCCCCACCAGGGTGCTGAACACAAGTGCGATGCCCGATACACGCAGCGACAAGGACACCACTTCGCCCAGCCCGGGATCACCGGATAGGATGAGTTCAACAGCTTGCGCCAAACCACGAAAGACCTCGTCGATGGCCGTTCACTCCTTGCGATGGAGAACTCGTCTCGTGCGGTTGAGAGATATCTCGCTCGCACCTCCTGCAGGCCACCCGTCGGGCACTCACTCGTCGGCACGGGTGCGGGCACTTGGGAGGGGACCTGCAGGAGATGCGAGCGGCCAAAAAACGCCGGCGCCCTTTCCGCACGCGGAAAGGGCGCCGGCGTTGGAGCCGTCGTCACCTTCTCCTTTCCGAATGCGGGGGGCGCAGCCGTTTCCAGCCGCACCGTTTGCCGGAGCGCTATGCCCCGGCGCGACCCCAAAGCCGTCGCCCCGATGACGGGACCTTAGGCTGCGGAATGAACTACATTCCGACGAAATTCACTGCATTCCGAATGGGGTTCGGAGAATGATTGTGGACCAGGGTGGGCGCGCTACGCCCGCCCTGACAGGCAGTATGTAGTTGTGCGTTCGCGGTGCTAGTCCACCGCTACCATCACGTTGGACGCCTTGATGACGGCGTAGACCTCCTTGCCCGGGGCTAACCCCAGGCCCTCCGACGACGTCTTGGTGATGATCGAGACGACTTCGGCGCCGCCCTCCAACTCGATGACAACCTCGTTGTTCACGGCCCCCGGCGTCACCTGCTTGACTCGACCCTTCAGCACGTTGCGCGCACTGAGCCTCATCGCGAACCTCCTTCTGACTGCTCTTGGCAGCCCCCTCAGAGGTCACCGTGGAGACGGTTGGCAGGGCGCAGTACCGGTGTCCCCTGATCCGCAGCCGCACCGCTCGTGGCGGCCTGCGATAGGGGTGCCCGACTAGGATTCTAGGGAGGCCGAAGCCTCCCTATCCTCATTATAGAGGATGATGACAGGGTCATCCACCGATACGGTGCCGGGCTCGAGAATCTTGACGAAAATCCCCTCCCGCGGCATGACGCAGTCGCCGGCCAGGCGGAAAATGGCGCACTTGTCGTGGCATACCTTGCCGATCTGGGTGACCTCGGCCAGGGCCGTGCCCAGGCGCATGCGCGTGCCCACCGGCAGGGTGTACAGCTCGATCCCCTCGGTGGTGATGTTCTCGGCAAAGCTGCCGGGGCGCACCTTCAGCCCCTTGGCGCGCATCTTGTCGATGCTCTCCATCGCCAGCAGGCTCACTTGGCGGTGCCAGTTACCGGCGTGAGCGTCCCCCTCGATTCCCCAGTCTACCTTGAGGATCCCCGTGCCCACATCGTGCTTGGGGATGCCCGTGCGGTCGCTCACGCACACTGCTACGACTTTGCCTTGCGTTGTCATGTCTCATTCTCCAGCACAATCTCGCCGCTGCGGCCGCCGCTCTTGCGCAGCAGCCGGACGTTGTCGATGCGCATGCCACGGTCCACGGCCTTGCACATGTCATAGATGGTCAGTGCCGCCACCGACGCCGCCGAGAGCGCCTCCATCTCTACCCCGGTCACCCCCGCGCAGCGCACCGTGGCGCGGATGGCGACGAGGCTGCGCGCCTCGTCAGGCGTCAGGTCCACGGTCACCCCCGTGATGGCCAGGGGATGGCAGAGGGGGATCAGGTCGGGCGTGCGCTTGGCGGCCATGATCCCCGCGACGCGGGCCACGGCCAGCACGTCCCCCTTGGGGTTCCCCCCACTCTGGATCTCGGCCAGCGTCTCCGGCCGCATGTGCACCTCGGCGCCGGCCGTCGCCTCGCGCACGGTGACGGCCTTTTCCGATACATCAACCATCCGCGCGCGTCCCTGATTGTCCACGTGGCTCAGCGGCATGGCGTCACCCTCCCACGCTGGACATGCGCCGGCAGGTCGGCACCGCGCGCTCGTCGAGGTGATGGCCATCCGGCTTGGCGGCGATGGCCCGCCGGAACAGCCCCGCCAGGGCGGCGTCGTCGGCGCCGCCGCGGAGGGCGGTGCGCAGGTCGATCTCGGACTCGGATGGCGTGAAAAGGCAGGGAAGCAGCTTGCCATCGGCGCTGAGGCGCAGGCGGTTGCAGGCGCTGCAAAAGTGCTGGCTGATGGGACTGATGAACCCGATGGTGCCTGGCGCCCCGGAGACGCGCCAGTAACGGGCGGGGCCATTGCCCGGGAGGGTGGCCGGCTCCAGCGGGCCGAGTTCCGCCTCGATGGCGGCGCGAATCGTCGCCGACGACACATAGTGCCCCGCCGCGGACTGCCCGCCCTCACCGATGGGCATCACCTCGATGAACCGCACGTTCCAACCGTCGCTGACGGTGCGCCGTGCAAAGGCCGCCACCTCGTCGTCGTTCCCGCCGCCCATGACCACCACGTTGATCTTGATGGGCGCCAGGCCCGCGTCGGCGGCGGCGCGAATCCCCGCCAGGGCATCCTCGAGCCGACCAAGGCGCGTGACGGCGCGAAAGCGGTCGGGATCGAGAGTGTCGAGGCTGACGTTGACGCGTCGCAGACCGGCCCGGGCCAGGTCGGCGGCGTGTTGCGCCAGGAGGGTGCCGTTGGTGGTCATGGAGATGTCGTCGATGCCGGGGGTTGCCGCGATCAGGGCCACCAGACCGACGAGGCCGCGGCGCACCAGGGGCTCGCCGCCGGTGAGGCGAACCTTGCTAATGCCGATGCCGGCGGCCACGCGCACCAGCCGCGCGATCTCTTCGTAGCGCAGGACCTCGTCGTGCGTCTTGGGCGGCACGCCCTCGGCGGGCATGCAGTACACGCAGCGCAAGTTGCAGCGGTCGGTGACCGACACGCGCAGATAGTTGATCGAGCGATTGTTATGGTCGATGCAGGGCGTTGCCACGTGTCTATCTCGCTTCCGTCGCATGGCGCGGGGCGGAGCCGCGCGCCGCTATCAGACACGATGAGTGTTCGTCGATGAGGATTGCCCTCACGCCCTCGCCCCGGGCGAAATCGCCGCGTCCGGCGGGCAGGCGCAGGAGGGCGTTGGCTCCCACCAGTGATTTCAGTCGGCCCGAGGCCTGCACGCCGGTGGTCTCGGCCCAGTGCGCGCCTTCTCGCTCGGTGACCACGGCGCGCTGGAACTCGGTGCGGTCGGGCTCGTGACGCACATCGTGAGCCAGGTGTACCGTGATCTCGGGCCTGAAGAGCTGCGCGTGCCCCGCCAGCAGCCGCAACGCGGGCCGCACGAACAGCTCGAACATCACCAGCGACGACACGGGAAACCCCGGCAGCCCAAAGTAGGGGACGCCCCGCGCCATGGCAAAGGTCATCGGCTTGCCCGGCTTGGCCGCCAACCGGCCGAAATGAACGGTCCCCAACTCTTCCAGGAGCGGCTTGATGAGGTCGCGGGTGCCCATAGAGACGCCGCCCGAGGTGAGCACCAGGTGGGCGCGCGTCGCGCCCTCGAGCAGCGCCCGCCGCAGGGCGCCCCGGTCGTCGCCCACGCGCCCCAGGTGGAGCGGGGTGGCGCCCGCCAGCGCCACGGCCGCCATCAGCGCGTCGCTGTTGCTGTCGCGGATCCGCCCCGGGCCGGGGGTCTGATCGGGGGGCACGAGTTCGTCGCCGGTGGCCATTACGGCGGCGACGGGGCGCGGATGCACCGCCACGCGCACGTGGCCCACCGTGGCGAGCAGCCCGATCTCGGCGGCGCCCAGCACGCTGCCGCGCGTGAGGAGGGGCTCCCCCTCCTTCAGATCCTGGCCGACGGGTCGCACGTAAGCGCCGGGCCTCACCGGCCCGTCGATGACGACCAGCCCATCCTCCTCGCGCGTGTTCTCCACCGGCACCACGGCGTCGGCGCCCTGTGGGAGGGGGGCGCCGGTCATGATGCGCGTCGCCGTGCCCGGCTCCACGCGGAGAAAGCGCTCGGGGCCGGCGCTCTGCTCGCCGACCACGCGCCGCGCGGCGGCCGCGTCCGAAGCGATGACGGCATAGCCGTCCATGGCAGAGGCGGGGAAGGGGGGCATGTTCACCCCCGCGATCACGTCCTCCGCCAGCACCAGGCCCACCGCCTCGCCGATGGACAGGCGCTGCGCGGGCAGCGGCGCCAGCGCCGCGGCAACGCGCCGCCACGCCTCCTCGACGGTGAGCATGGGGTAGGGGCTGGTCGGTCTGAACTCGTTCATGATACCTCGTCGCGATCGGCTCTCAGCAGTCAGCTGTCAGCCATCAGGACTCAGATAGGGTCACTCTCACACTTCACCGGCTGCTACCGACTGACGGCTGACGGCCGAGAGCCGATCGCCGACCGCCGAACAGCAACACTTCCACCTCACTCCCCGCCGGAAGATGGTCGCTCTCCTCCGGAATCACCGCCAGGCCGTCGGCCTGGACCATGGAGGTGAGGATGCCCGAGCCCTGGTCGCCGGTGAGGACGGCCTCGAGGTCGTCGGGGGTCTGCTCCAGGCGCACGCGCAGGTAGTGGCGGCGGCCGTCCTTGCGGCGAATCGCGTCTCGCAGCCGCGCCCTGACCGACGGCCAGCGCCAGTCGGTGTGGCCCATCATTTTGAGCACCGCCGGCCGGCCAAAGAGGCCAAAGCTGATCATCGACGCCACGGGATTGCCAGGCAGTGCCAGCACCGGGACGTTACTGATGGTGCCGAACGCCATCGGTTTGCCCGGTTTCATGTTGACCCACCAGAAGTCGATGCGCCCCTCGGCGGCAAGCACCTGCTTCACCAGGTCGAAATCGCCCACCGAGACGCCGCCCGAGGTCACCAGTAGGTCGGCGCCCGCCTCGATGCCGGCCCGGATACGCGCGCTCAGTTCGCCGGCGCGGTCGGCGGCGACCCCCAGCAGGATCGGCACGCCCCCTGCCTCGCGCACCTGCGCGGCAACGCTGTAGCTGTTGATGTTGCGAATCTGCCCCGGCCGCGGCGCGACGTCGATCTCGGCGACCTCATCGCCGGTGGCCAGGATGGCGACGCGGGGTCTGCGGTGGACGAGGGCCATGGGACGCCCCACGGAGGCTAGCATGCCGATCTCCTGCGGACGGAGGGGCGTGCCGGCGGACAGGACCACCTCGCCCTCGCGCACGTCCTCCCCGGCCAGGCGCACGTTGGCGCCCGGTCTGGGCGCTCTGAGCACCTCCACCCAGCCGTCGCCGGCCCGGGTATCCTCAAAGCGCACAATGGTGTCGGCGCCGGGCGGCACGGGGGCGCCGGTCATGATGCGCACCGCCTCGCCGCGTCCCACCGGCCGCGCGAGCACCTGTCCGGCGGGGAGGTTGGCCACCACCCGCAGCCGCAAGCCGTCGCCCGTAGCGTTGGGTGCCACGAGGTCAGCGCCGCGCACGGCATAACCGTCCATGGCCGAGTTGTCCAGCGGGGGCACGTCGCGGTC
>ENA-UOXR01004038-UOXR01004038.1-bioreactor-metagenome-genome-assembly--contig:-NODE-4038-length-11863-cov-20.693852_pt1 | contig 11863 bp, 10 predicted proteins | sample MGYA00238164_ERZ764825 | MGnify/ENA primary metagenome ERZ764825 (study PRJEB28920, sample SAMN05720171) | bioreactor metagenome | isolation source: Anaerobic biogas reactor | place: USA:Washington...
ACAGGAAGGTGTGGCGCCTCGGCGACGAAAAAGCCGCCGCCCGGTGGGGCCTGGTTCCTCCGGAAAAGGAGTAAGTTAAGCGAGGGGCAGATCCTTCCTCGCTTCGCTCCTCAGGATGACAAAACAGAAAAACAGGGTCTTCGGCCGTCAGTAAATTTGCCCCGTTTCCCTGTCGCTGACCACCATCTGCCCCCGGCAGTCGTCGAGGGTACCGCACAGGGTGTCGGGCCAGGGGCGGCCCCGCAGGATATCCAGGGTCTCGCTCTCCGCCCTGAAGGTCAGCCGGGGATGTTTTCCCCAGTCCCGGGTGTAGCGCATCACGCAGCTCATCTGCCCTGTGGAGGGGCTTATGTCAAGATCCATTATGGCCTTCTCCACATCGGCCCCCTTCGGCAGGGTCTCCCTGAGCGACCGGTAATGGTGCGAAATCCCAAGCCCGTGGCAGCCCTCGTGGATGGTGGTCATGGCCACGGCAGCGGCGACCTGCCCTTCGCACCACGCGGCGTCCGGGCGGAGTCCCCGCTGCGCCAGGGCATTGGTGATCTCGGGACGGTTCTCTTCCACCGTCCTTTCGAGGTCCGACCTGATCTGGTCCACAAAGACCAGAAGGTACCGGTCGGCCGTCCGGGGAGGGCCGATTTCCCTGCCGCCTTCACAGCATCCCCAGTTGAAGGGATCCGGTTCGGGAAGGGTATCCTTTTTTATCCAGAGACAGTGCTGGTCCACCAGGTGAGAGGAACCCGCCCGGAAATTCACCACCCGGGCCCTGTCATTTGTGCCGGTGCATCTCCCTTCCTCCGGATCGACGTAATGGACCTCGAGCCCGGTGACCGGGCCGAAGCCGGCTTTCTCCGCAAGTCCGTCGGGATCGTACACAAAGAGGTCCTTCCTGTTCGGGTCGAGGCGCTCGTGCTTTCCCTTCACGAAGAAGCCCCGGTATTCCTCGTAAGCGGAGAACCCGTCGCCGAGGGACTTTCCTTCCGGTTCACCGTCGTCGTCACCATCCCCGGCGCAGGGGTAGATGCCCCAGACCTTCTCCCAGCAGTCAGCGATACCGTTCCCGTTCTCGTCCTGGGGAAGGGTCACCCAGCGCTCTCCGGTCCTCTTCAGAACCGCCCTGATCTCCATCTCTTTTCCCCCCGCCAGGACTGTCGCCGTGGCTGAGAGCTTTCCCCGGGCTCCGAAATCCCTTGGCTGCAGAACGATCTCCACCTCGTTCACATCATCGAGGGTCACGGCGGTCTGCCCGTCCTCTGCGATATTCAGCCCGGAACCGCTCATTTCCGATATGAACAGGTCTGGAGCCTCCTCCCGGTCAGAAAAGGGGTAATTCATGCAGACTCCCGGCTCACGGCTCACATCCTCAAGGGTGAACCGAATTTTTCCCGTCAGCCCTGCGGGTTCGACGATCTTTGCCCGTACCCGGACGAAATTCCCCATCCCCCAGATCAGTTCCGGCATCCAGTTTTCATAGTCCCCCACGGGCTCCAGTTCAACTTTCACCGGCACGGAGCCGATATTCAGGTTCCAGGTGACCATCCACGTTCCGGAGTACATTCCGGGGGTCTTTCCCGCCGCATCGGCCAGGCTCCTGGCGATTTTTGAATAGTCCGAAAGGAGTTCCCCCTTCAAACCGGAGAGTTCCGGCGGGAAAAAGTCCAGCCCCTTGCGCTGAAGATCCACATCGATTCCTCCGGGAGGCATCGAGTATGGGAAGGAACCCTGGATCACCCCGCTTTCAGGGCTATACCGGAGGGTCTCCCTGTCCGGTTCCGACGGGATCCAGTCCACCGGTCCCAGCCCGTGCCAGGGTTCCCTTTCCTCGTGCCGCTTTTCCGGGAGGACGACGACGGTCACTGTTTCTCCCCTGCCGTCCCCAAGGTAGATGGAGGGGAAGGACAGTCTGTATCGCCCCTCCTTCGGGTTGACGGTCAGCCTGCACCAGCCGTCGATGCCTTCCGGACTGAAGGTATGTTCCTCCCTTTCAGAATGGGAATAGCGGGATGTGATGGAGACATGCTTCGCCCGAAAGTTCTCCCGCTCCGTCACCCGGCCCGTCACGTACCCCACGGGCTGGTACCCGATCACGTTTCCCTCCTCGTCAGGGATCGGCTCCGATCCGGTGATCATGGCCGAAAGAAAGGCCGAACTGCTCCCCGACCAGGAAGAACTGCCTTCCTGACCTGAAGACTGGCTTCCACCGTCCTCCTTCATCACCGCCGAACCGCCAAGGGTACGGGAGATCGAAATGGTCCCCGTAAAGGGAACCTCCATCCAGCCGTCGCCGGACTCCTTCCCGTCGCTCTCTTCCCCGTCCTTCTCTCCTTTCAGCAGTTCCTCCACGGTTTTCGCCAATTCTTCCATCAATTCCGGGGACAGACCCCGGCCCGATTTCACGCTCTCCTCGATCGCCTTCTCGAGCTCTCCGATTTTTCGTTCCAGGTCCTCCGCCGGTGCCGCACCGCAGATTCCCGCGGCGAGGGCGCAGGCGAGAAGCACGAACGGAACCATGAACGCCAATCGTTTCATGACGGATTCCTCCTCCCGCTCTCTTCCGGCTGCCCGGGCACCATATATTATAACAATAAAGAGTTTTCAGACATACAGCCGCCCGTAAGTAAAGACGGCTGACACTCCGGTTCGGTAGAACAGCGGTACCGGCTCCGGCCCTTCCGTCTAAAATAATGATTAAACCCATGGGTCGTTTTGTTCATCTTCCGCCGGCCGGACTGCCGGTTTTTCTTTCGGCGGCGGAACAACGAAAGGAGGCGAATTTTCATGGAAGCTTTACAGCGCAATTTCAGCCGTCCGTCCCTGGTTCTGCTTTCCGCCCTTGCCGTCCTGTCCGCGGGGGCCCTTGCCCTTCCTGCTGAGGCAGCCCCCACCTTTTCTTCGAAGAGCACTGCCGTCATTTCCGTTCCGGCAGCTCCCCCGTATCACGAAGGGGCGGAAGAGCTCTCGTTCGCTGAAGTCCTGATGGAAGCGGAAAACGGAGACCCGGAGATGGAGTTTCTCGCAGGTCTGGGATTTGAGAGGGGCGACAGGGGCTACGCCGAAGATCCTCTCCAGGCGGCCTACTGGTTCGAGCGGAGCGCCGCCGGAGGAAACCCCATGGCCCGGGCGATGCTGGCGTACCATTACCACACCGGGTACGGACGCAGGCCGGATAAACGGCGCGCCCTCATACTCTGGAGAGACGCCCTTCCCGGACTGGTGCTGGAATACAGGAAAGGGAACTTCTACGCATCCCTCGTTCTCGACCTCTTCTATTACAGGGACCGGGACAGGTGGCACCCCCGGGGCCCCGTGTACCACCATCCCCTCCCCCCCAGGTGGCATTACTCCGATTCCATACGGAGAATTCCTTTCCCTCCCCGGCGTTATTGGCCCCATGACGGGAGGATGCCTCCCGGACACAGGTGGGGCCCTCCTGGACACCCCGGCCATCCTCCCGTCCATTATGGCCCTCCGAAAGGCGGTCCCGGCAATCACCCCCCTCACTACGGGCCTCCCCCGAATGGCCCCGGCGGTCCGGGGAAGGGCAAGCCGAAGGCCCCGCCTCCCAAGCACGGACCTCCGCCGAAACACGGAAAGAAAAAATAGCGGCGGGCAGTGCCAGGCCCGAAGAGAATGCCCCCGGAGCAGATCCCGGGGGCTCTTCTTTTTGGGATATAATATTTCAGTCTGTTCCACCGGGGCACTGTGAGGTTTCCGGAAGCGGAATCCCCTGCCGCGCCCGGCAGGGACAGGAATATACCGACATTGGAGGCCCTGTTATGACGTTCTCCCGCCCTGGAGGCGAATGGCTGCTCTTTCACAAGGATCTTCTGCTCGTAAAATCGAAAACCCCTCTCTCCCTCCCGTCGTCGGAGGAGGAATTCCTCTTCCGGGAAAGGCTGACGGTCACGGGCGTCCTTCCTCCCGCCAGGGGAGGCTTCCCCTGGGGAGAATACCCCGGGAACGAAGTGCCGCCCCCCGGGTACGAGGCGGTGGGACTGCGGGAACTCTGGGCCCTGGGGGGAGAACCCCTCTTCCATGCGGCGGGTACGGCTTTCCAGATGATGGACTGGAAACGGAACAGCCGGTTCTGCCCCAGGTGCGGCGCCCCCATGAACCTCGCGGACAGCGACCGTGCCTACGGCTGCCCGGACTGCAACTACATGGCCTACCCCATCCTCAGCCCCGCGGTCATCGTGGCTGTGACCAGGGATGACAGGCTTCTCCTTGCCAGGAGCCCTCATTTTCCCAGGGGGCGGTACAGCGTCCTCGCCGGTTTCGTGGAGCCGGGGGAGAGCCTCGAGGAAACCGTGGAGCGGGAAATCTTCGAGGAAGTGGGCATACGGGTCAAGAACATCGCCTATTTCGGAAGCCAGCCCTGGCCCTTCCCCCACTCCCTCATGCTTGGATTCACGGCCGAATGGGCGGGGGGGGAGCTGACCCCCGACGGCAAGGAAATCGAGGATGCCGGGTGGTTCACTCCCTCGACCATGCCCGAAATTCCGCCGTCCATCAGCATATCCAGAAGGCTCATCGAACACTGGCTCGCCGGGAGGAAAGAATAGAGCATATCAGGGAGGTGGACCTATGAGAAACAGCGTGGTTTTCGGAGCGATGCTCCTGCTCCTGTCCCTGTTCGCCGCAGGGGCGGGGGCGGACGGCACGCCGGAGGTACAGGGAGTGGCGAGGAGCGGTGTGCGGCTTTCTCTTTTCACCGATTCGGAGATGGACTTCCAGATCCTCCGCAGCTTTGGCGCCGACGTGTCCGGAGGCGGCGCGGCGGGAGAAATCCTGCTCGCGGCCCGTCAGATCGAGGACGGGAATCCCGCCTCGTGGTGCGAGGCGTTCCTCTCCCTCGCGGAGCGCCTCGAGAAGGACGGGGCGGCGAGGCTTGAGCGGGGGCACACGGTGAGCGCCAGGGAGAGTTTTCTTCGGGCATCCTCCTACTACCGGGCGGCGGAATACTACGGAGACCCGCTGTCGGCCGACACCCGGTCCCGGGGAATGAAGTGCCGGGAGACCTTCCTCAAGGCGCTGGATCTTTTTCCCTGGAAGACTGAAGCGGTGTTCATCCCCTCGGGAAAGGGCGAAGACTTTTACCCGGGCTACTTCATCACCCAGGGAAAGCCCGGCGAACGGCGAAAAACCCTGATGGCCCAGAGCGGCTTCGACGGCACGGCGGAGGAGATGTTCCTTGGCATCGGCAGGGCCGCCCTGGAACGAGGATATAACGTCCTCCTCTTCGAGGGCCCCGGACAGGCCGGGAAACGGCGGTTCCACCCGGACTCGGTTTTCGTCTCCGATCTGGGGCCGACGGTCCGCTCCATCATGGACTTCGTGGTGAAGCGGCCCGAGGTGAACCAGAAGCAGGTCGCCCTCTACGGGGCGAGCTTCGGGGGATACTTCGCCCTGAGCGGCGCCCTGGGAGAAGCCCGCCTCGGAGCGCTCATCCTCAACTCCCCCCTGACGGACATGCAGGAGTACTTTTTCGCCTCCCTCGGGGAACAGACCGTGGACATGCTCAAAAAGAACAACCTCACCCTGGAGGATCTGAAAAGCCTTCCGGAGAAGGAAATGCCCCTGAAATACAGGCTCTCCCTGCTGAACCTGTGCGTCCGGTTCGGCAGGCCCTCCGTCGCGGAGACCCTTGACGTCTTCTCCTTCTTCCGCATACCGGACGACCGGCTGAAATCCCTCGCCATGCCGGCCCTGGGACTGGTGAGCGCCGGAGAGGGGCCCACGCCTCTGAAGCAGGCGGAGCACTTCGCCGCAGCGGCGCCGAAAGCCTCACTCCACGTCTTTGAGAGGGAGAGCGGGGCGAACGCCCACTGCCAGCTCGACAACCCGCCCCTCTCCTGGGCCGTGACCCTCGACTGGCTGGACGAGCTGTTCAGGTAACACAAGGGAAAGGGCCGGGAGAAAACCTTCTCCCGGCCCTTTCTCTCAGAAAAGCTCCTTGATCTTGTCGTCGAAGTTAAAGGAATTGATATACCACGAACCATCGGGGTTATAAAAGAGGAACTCCCACCGCATGGCGTGGAATGTGTATTTCTGGAGATGGACGATCATCATCAGGGATTTCCCGACGAAGCGCCGTTCGATCAGCTCATGCTCAAGAGGAGTGCCGAAACGGCTGCTGATGGCGGGAATCTGCATCTTGCTCTGCTCGAGCAGTATATTGAACTCCGCGTCGGGAATGCGAAAATAGGGTCTCATCGCCCGTATGGCATTCTCGAGATCCCCTTCCGAAACCTTGTTCATGATCTGTTCCGTCACTTCCAGGGCCGCATCTGTTGTCTTCAGAGGAACAACGTCCTCGGCACGGGCCGGGGACACGGTCCCCATACATGCGGCACACAGCAGAAGAATCGTTCCCAGGCGCTTCATCGTCAGTTTCATGCTATCCCCTCCCGATAATTGAGCCACATGCTTCGGACCGCGTACCGCTGACCGAGAATTTTTTGCCGGCGGGACTTTCCCACTTCGGCAGGCGGCCCCGCAGCGCTCCCTTTTCCGTACTATATCCCATTTAGCTCGCCGCCGCACCTATTTTTTAAACGTGCCGAAGGCATTCGTTCCCCGCCCATTGAATGAAGAACGGTCCGGGCGGCTTCGCCCGGACCGTTCTTTTTTCGGCTCTCTCTCGATTCTCCTGGGGGTCAGGCGCCGATGATCCTGTTCCCCGTCATGTTCTGCAGCACGAAGAGGGTGCTCAGGCAGGCCTGGTACGTCGTCTTCGGGTTCGTGGGAACCGGCGTGTTCTCGAAGAGGACCGTCACTTTTCCCGTGGCGCCTTCCCAGCGGATCTCGTGGGTGTTGTACTCCACCGTGGGGTCCGCGTAGATTTTGATGATCGTCCGGTCGAAGCCGATCCCCGCGATGCTCAGGGCGGCACCGATGTTGATGCTCTGGGGGTATTTCTTCATGCACTCCCTCGCAGGGCCCTCGAAAAGGAGCAGGGGCTCCTTCAGGTTGTCCAGGTCGACACCAAGCTCATCCACGGCGGGGATACCCCTCCACGTGGTGGAGTATTTCCTGGTGGTCATGGTCACCTTCTCCACGCCGCCGATCAGGGCGGTCTGCAGGGCATCCAGGGCGCCTATTCCCCCCGATGGGATGTGGAGTTTGCTGCCGCCTTTTTCCGCGGCCGCCGTCATGGTCTCCATGAGACCGGGATTGACAAAGGCCCCGAGGCTCAGGGGGACGAAATCCACCCCCCTGGAGAGGATCTCCGGCCCCATGGTCTCCACGGCGTCATGGGTGGATGCCTCCACCACCACGTCGGGGGAAAACTCCAGCAGTTCCTCCAGGCTGGTGACCCAGGGAATCTTTCTCGACTCGAGGTGCTCCCTACCCCTGGATTCCGGGGAGCGGAGATAGACTGCCGCCAGTTCGCATCCGGGAACCACTCCGTCGGCCAGGTGATCGACCACAAAACGCCCGATGGTTCCGCAGCCGAGGACGGCCACGCGCAGTTTTTTCAAAGGTACTCCTCCTCTCTATTTCTTCGGTGAAACGTCGATCCCCTTTTCGGCGTAGAATTTCGCGGCCCCCGGATGGAAGGGCAGGGAGGCGATCTTCGATACGTTTTCCAGGGTGATGTAGCTTCCCACCGAGTGGATGCCCTTCAGGAAATCGGCGTTCTCGAAAATGGTCTTCGTCATATCGTAGACATCCTGCTCCGGGAGGTCGCCCCGGCCGGAAAGAGTGATCCACACGGCAAAGGTGGGAACGTCCTTGTCAAGGGACCTGTAGGCCTCTTTGGGGATTTCCGCGGAGACGAAATGGCCGAACTTCCCGGTGAACTTTTCGATCTCTTCCTTCGAAAGCTCGATGAGCTTCACGGCATGGCTCGTCTCCAGGTCCACCACCCACGGCGCGGGGGCGGCGGTGTTCACGATGGCCGCGTCGATGGAACCGTCACGGAAAGCGTTGGTGGTCTCCGCGAAGGAAAGGTACTGGGGCTGGATGTCGTTCAGGGTCATTCCCATGGTCTCCAGGATGATCTGGTTCGTGGCGAGGATGCCGCTGCCGGGAGAGCCCACGGAAATCCGCTTGCCCTTCAGGTCCGCGAAGGTGTTGATGGGGGAATCCTTCAGCGTCACGATCTGGATCACGTTGGGGTACAGGGGTGCAATGGCCACCATTTCCACCGGGGCCTTGAACTGGGCCTTTCCCGCCAGGGCGTTCTGCATGACGTCCACCTGCATGACGCCGAGCTCCACCCGTTTGCTGTCCAGAAGCTTGGCGTTTTCCACCGAGCCCGCCGTCACCTCGGCGACGGAGTTCACGCCGAGCTGCTTGCCGAAGAGGTCGGCAATTCCTGCGGCCATGATGTAAAACGTCCCCGCCGTACCGGCTCCCGCGATGGAAATCTGCTTCAGCTCAAGGGCCGAAGCCGTCACAGGAGCCCCGAAACACATCATGAGCGCTGCCGCAAGGGCCAATCCTTTCCATGCCTTTCCTTTCATCTTCTCTTCCTCCTTTGAATAGTGTTCTCTTGTTCACTGCCACCCGAAATGACGCCGGAACCCCCTTGTCAGTTCCTCGGCTTCTTCCGGAAGAACCACACTGCGAGAGACAGCAGAATACCTGCGATATTGCTCGGCCACCCCGGCAGAATGAGGAGGATGCCCGCCGTACTGAGCACGATCCTCTCGGGAATGGACACGCGGCAGAAATACCATCCGGAAAGCCCGGCCCCGAGGATGACGGCCCCGAGCAGGCCGCTCCCTCCTGCGGACAGGACGGAAAAGGTATCCCCCAGCCCGACGAGCGAGGGGTGGTAGACGAACATGAAGGGTACCACGAACGCCGGCAGTGCCAGCAGGAGGGACTGTTTCGATGTCTTCCAGAAATCCGCCTCCGCTATGCAGGAGGCGGCGTACACTGCCAGCCCCACCGGCGGGGTGATCATGGACATGCAGCCGAAATAGAACACGAAGAGATGGGCCGCCAGCGGCTCCACTCCCAGCTTCACCAGAGTCGGCGCCCCGAGGACCGCCAGGATGAGGTAGGCGGGGGTGGTGGGAAGCCCCATGCCGAGCAGCAGGCTGGCGAGCATGATCATGATGAGCACGGCGATCAGGCTGCTCCCTCCGGCGGCGAGCACCAGGCTCGAAAACTTCATCCCCAGCCCGGTCAGGTTCAGAACCGCCACGATGATCCCAGCGCATGCCGTAGAGGCGATGACCACCAGGGAGACCCTGGCTCCGCTCTCGAAGGCCCGGATGATGTCCCGCCACCCCATCCGTCTCTTGAAAAAGCCGACGAGGAGCGTGGCCAGAAGGGAGTAGACCGCCGCCTTCATGACGGAATACTGGGCGATGATCATGAAGTAGATCAGCACGAGAAGGGGAATGAAAAAGATTCCCTGTTCCCGCAGAAGAGTCTTCATAGGGGGCAGGGAGTCCCTGTCCGCGCCGGAGAGGCCGAGCACCTTCGCCCTGCAGTGGACCATGGTGAACACCGTTCCGTAGAATATCAGGGCAGGGATGAGGGCGCCCAGGGCCACCTTGTAGTAGGGAATGGCAAGAATCTCCGCCATGATGAACGCCGCCGCGCCCATGAGGGGAGGCATGATCTGTCCTCCCGTGGAGGCCACCGCTTCGACCGCCGCGGCGAATTCGGGCCTGTAGCCGATGGACCGCATGAGGGGAATCGTCACCGACCCTGTGCCCGCAACGTTTGCCACAGCGCTGCCCGAAACGGATCCGAAGAGACTGCTCGCCACCACGGCGGCCTTCGCCGGACCGCCGGCGCTGCCGCCGACGGACTTCACCGCGAAATCGATATAGAACTGCCCCGCACCGGTAATTTCAAGGAACGCCCCGAAGAGGACAAAAATAAAGACATAGCTCGCCGAAACCCCGAGAGGGGTGCCGAAAATTCCCTCGGTGCTCAGGGAGATCTGGTAGATGATCCGGGTCACGTCGTACCCCCTGTGCCAGAGCATCCCCGGAAGATAGGGGCCGGCAAGGGCATAGAGAAGGAAAACTACCGCTATTCCCGGAAGAATGTTTCCCACGGATCGGCGTGCGAAGTCGAGAACGAGGGCGATGAGAACCGTCCCCACGACCAGGTCCAGAGTGTCGGGCTCTCCGAAGCGGAGGATCATGGCCTGGAAATTTATTATGAAATGCCCCAGGCAGAAAAGGGACGCCACGGCGGCAAGCATGGGGAAAATTTTCTCCCGCTTCAGGGACGCTCCACCGATGACGGTCAGATAACAGATGAGAAATCCGAAGGTGAGATGGATGCTCCGCTGCCAGAGGGCGGTCAGCACCCCGAAGAACGCCGTGTAGACGTGAAATATCCCCATGGCCGCGGAAACGGCAGTAATCAAAAGGTTCGTTTTTCTTTCAGGAAAACAATCCAAGATTCAAGCCTCCCCGATCAGCAACATTTCCTGCTTCCCCTGCACGCAAAACTGGTTCTCCGTCTGCTCCCAAACCTCACAGGTCATGTATCCCCCCCTTCGTTTATTGCCGGACCGTCCTGGAGGGCCATGATGAACCGCTGGGCCTTCTCTATCTCCTCGATATGCCGGATCATCTGCAGGGCGGCTTCGTCGGGAACCCGGCGCCGCAGGGCCTGGAGGACTCTTTTGTGCCCCTCGAGGGCTTTTTTTCTCCCCTGGGGAAAAGTGATGGTGGTGGAACGGCCTGCCTGAAGATGGGAATCCACCTCCTGGAGAAGGTGGAGAAGGACGGGGTTTCCCGTGGCTCTCGCCAGGTGGTAGTGAAAATCAAGGTCGGACTGGATCACTCTGTCGGGCTCTGGTTCGGCGTCCCCGTCTTCAAGGGCGGACAGAACCGATTCCATCCTGTCCAGGTCTTCGTCCGAAGCCCGTTCCGCCGCCAGCCGGGCCATGCTGCTCTCGAGAATCTTTCTCGCCTCTATGAAATGGGCAAGACCCCGTGAGGACGGATCTGAAATATCAGGCAACGGGGTGTAATTTTTTTTCAGGAAGGTACCCTTTCCCTGGATAATCTCCACGATGCCCTCCTGGCGGAGGACGGAAAGGGCTTCCCGAACGCAGGTCCTGCTCACTTTGAAGATCTTCATAAGTTCCTGCTCCGTGGGAATTTTGTCCCCCGGCTGAAGAGAATCCGCTTCTATGAGCACCTTGATCTCGTCAATGAGCAGTTCCGTGAGTTTCTTGGCTCGCAGGGGCGACGGCATGGACAGCTCCTCCCTCCCTTTGGTCATTTCATCCTATCATACGATGTTTATGCTTTCAACTCTTTTTTGGAGTATATAAATTAAGATGCAAAGAATGGATAAAAAAATACCGGCGGGTTCGGGAGATCACCCCTCCGCCCGCCGGTTCCGTTTCCCGGACATTTCTCACGTGTATTCGCCGCTCAGTCCACCGACGACACGAACAGCACTACCGCGGCTATGTACAAGAGCGCCGCGGCGCACAGCGAGGCGGCGGCGATTCCGGCTGCGAGGAATTTCTTTTCTCCGGTCCGGAAATACCTGCGGAACCACACTACGGTTCCGGTGATGGAGAGCAGGAACAATGCGTTGGCGCCCCACAGCGGCATCAGAATACGTCCTCCGGTTCCTTCAGTCATTCATCCAATTCCGTCCAGGACTCGTTCAGGCTTTTCGGTTTTCGATCCCCGGCCCCGTGAAAAGGTCCACGCTGAACGTGTATGTCCCGCCTTCAAAGAACGCCGACGCCCCGACGGACGGGTCATGAGGGCGCAGCGTTTTTTTCTGCGGTCTCCCGTATCAATGAACATTGGCTCGAAGTGCACGGCGCCTTCCCCCCAACCGTTCGAAGCGGTTCATCATTGAGGTGTACCATCCGGCTGCGCCGATGACAACTGCGGCCGTTATGACCGCAGGGTCACAT
>ENA-UOXR01004039-UOXR01004039.1-bioreactor-metagenome-genome-assembly--contig:-NODE-4039-length-11862-cov-10.921487_pt1 | contig 11862 bp, 9 predicted proteins | sample MGYA00238164_ERZ764825 | MGnify/ENA primary metagenome ERZ764825 (study PRJEB28920, sample SAMN05720171) | bioreactor metagenome | isolation source: Anaerobic biogas reactor | place: USA:Washington...
AGATTTATGCTTTTACCTCGTATTGCCATTGATTTACACCTCTTCTATGTATGTTAACTCGCAAAAATTATCATTAGCACTGCTAAGAAGGAGAAAGCGATTATCGACATTCCCGAACGTTTCATTCAAATACAAATCAGATAGCATGAGAGGAACATCCATAAGCAATAGGTTTAATGCCTGGAGACTGTATCTTGTCGTTAAATGCTATTCTTCCTCATTGGGCGATCCGGTGAACTGGAGATTTCTGTACGGATATATTATCACACAGGGCCGGGTGGAAGTCAATCCGGAGCAGGCGGATATTGTCCGGATGATTTACGGGTTATATCTGAACGGATTCGGTTACACACGGATTATCAAGGAACTGGAGGAACGGAGAGTGCCCTGCTACTTCGGCGGGAAATGTTCAACCAAGCAGTGCTGTTTTTCCAGCCGCATCGTTTGCGGTGAGTGCGGATGTGCATACGGCAGCAAGCTATGGCACAGCACCGACAAATACCGGCGCACCGTGTGGCAATGCAACGCCAAGTTCATCAACGAGAAGAAATGCTCAACGCCGCATTTGTATGAAGCCAATATCAAGGCAATGTTTATTGAGGCATTCAACAGTTTTTTCACCTGCCGAAACGAAATACTGTCGGCCTATTCGGGCATCATTAAGGAACTGACGGACAACACGGCGCTTGAGAAAGAGGCCGCAGACCTCCGCGCCGAGCGCGATGTGGTGTTGGAGCTCATGCGGCAATGTGTTCGGGAAAATTCATCTGCCGGCTTAGACCAGAGAGAATACCGGGACAAGTATGACGCTCTGATTCACCGTCACGAAACCGCTAAAACCAGGCTCGGTGAAATAGACAGCCTGATAAAGGCCCGAAAAACAAAGCTCAAAAACATCGAAATGTTCATGCAAACGCTGAAAGCCCGTGATAGCCTGCTGACGGAGTTCAATGAAGGTGTGTTCATCGCTGTAATTGAAAGCATCACGGTCTTCACCGGCAAAGAAGTTTTAATCAAGTTCAAGGACGGTACGGAGCTGCCCTGGACAATAAAATAGGGACATTTACATGCCCGTAAGGTTGGCTGCGTTGGCCTTCCTTACGGGCTTGTTTTTTATTTATACGATATTGATAATTGAAAATTAGTGTGATATTATATTTTTATATTAATCATTACAATAAAATATGAAGGGCTGTTGAATAATGAAAAAGATATTGAGGTCAACCTTAGCATTCTTATTGGCGTTTGTCTTGATTTTCGGCGCGGCGCCGATGTCCGGTTTTTCCGGCCTGAACTTCGGCTGGTTTAAGGTCGAAGCGAGCGCCGCCACCGAAGGCATCTACACCTATAAAGACAGCGGAGGGGAATCGACAATTACCGATTGCGATGATTCGGCAAGCGGCGCGATAACGATACCCTCAACACTCGGCGGCTGCCCGGTGACGAGCATCGGGATCGACGCCTTTGCATTGTGCTCCGGCCTGACGAGTGTGACGATCCCGGACTCCGTGACGAGCATCGGGAATTTTGCGTTTAATGGGTGCACCGGCCTGACGAGCGTGACGATCCCGGACTCCGTGACGAGCATCGGGAATTTAGCGTTTTATGGGTGCACCGGCCTGACGAGCGTGACGATCCCGGACTTCGTGACGAGCATCGGGAATAGGACGTTTTGGTATTGCACCGGCCTGACGAGCGTGACGATCGGGAACTCCGTGACGAGCATCGGGGATTATGCGTTCTATGACTGCGATAATCTAACCATTTATGGTATTCCGGGCTCAACCGCGCAAACATACGCGGACACGAACAACATCCCGTTCAAGCCGCTCGCGTACGATGTGACCTTCGACGCGAACGGCGGCACGGGTACAATGGCCCCGCAGAGCATCGACTTTGACGCGACGCAAGCGCTTGCCCCGAACACATTTACAAGAACGGGCCATACATTCGCCGGATGGAACACAGCCGCGAACGGAAGCGGCACGGCGTACACGGACGGCGCGAACTACACGATGGTTACCGAAGGCGCGACGCTGTACGCGCAGTGGACGGCGAATCCGTACCTTGTGACCTTCGACGCGAACGGCGGCACGGGCGGCTGGAGCCAATCGCTTGCTTTCGGCAGTACGCTGACACCGCCGGCAGTGAGCCGCGAAGGCCATACCTTTGCCGGCTGGAGTCCGGAGCCGCCCGCGGCGGTACCGCTTGACGGCGCAACTTATGTCGCTCAATGGACTCCCAATGTATATGACGCGGTCTTTCTGGTCGATGGCAGCGAATACGCCAGAATACCCACCGTCTACGGCGAGGCCGTTGTGCCGCCCGCCGACCCCTTAAAAGCCGGTTTTACCGGCTGGAGTCCGGTGCCCGGCACGATGGGCGCGGGCGACGAAACCTATGTGGCGCAATTCTGTTCGGTGATGATCACGGTTGACGGCAGCGACATCGGCCCCTCGCACGCGGTGAAAGTGCCGCTGTTTACAATGTTCAAAGACTGCCCGGTGCAGTTGGGCTATGTCACCGACGCGGATCCGTCGCTGCGTGTGGAGTTCACATCCGATAACGAGCGTGTCACGGTTGACAGCACGGGCCTGGTGACCAACCTGGGCAACAGCGGCCGTGAGGCGAACATTACCGTGACCGTCTATGACGAAAATGACAATGCGCTTGTCAGCGACAGTGTCATGATTTCCTTCTACAAATTCAAGTGGGAGATGCTCTTCAACTGGCTGATGCAGCTGCTGGGCATGATTACCTGAATCAGAAATATTTGATTTGACGCGGCCGGGTGCAAACGCGCATCCGGTCGCGCGGGGATAACACAAACAACACCGCCGCGTTCTAACCGGAAGAGGAACGCGGCGTTTTCTTTGTGCTGTTGCTGCCGGAAAGTGGAAATATGCGCTGAATGGCGTATAGAAAATGCTTAAAATTGTAATTAAGATATTGGACTGCGCTGAGAAAAGTAGACTCTGAAAAAAGGTATGAAAAGGCAAACGGGCGTCTTGCGGAGGTGACGAGCGGGTTGACGCCGTGGACGCCGATATCATCATCCTGCACGAAAACTGGCTTGTGACCATTGACCAGACAACGGGCTTAGCCGGTTGATATGCACCTCGGAACGAGAAATATAATTCCCCTTTCATACTATTCCTCGAAAGGTATACAATTTCTCGATAGGTAAAATTTCCCAGTGAGCGGTGCATTTTTTATAATGCCAAAAGTGAACTCCAAATTTTACCAGAAACAGCGAAATCTTTTACTGTTATTGTGCCGGAATGAACTTAAAAATCCCTCAAATATGCCGTTTTAAGCCCTTTTAGAGCCGATAAAGCAACAAAACCACCTTTTTTGAGGTGGTTTTGTCGTATTAAGCCATTTTAGAATTGTGGTGGACGTTGAGGAACTCGAATCCCCGACCCTTCGCACGTCAAGCGAAAGCTCTACCAGCTGAGCTAAACGTCCGCATTCCGCGCCGCTTTCGCGGTGCAGAAGTTATTATATAGGAAACGCATTCAAAATGCAAGAGGAAAATCTGTTTTTTATTATGTTCTGAACCGGAAATTATGTTTTCAGCATAGCGTCAAGCAGCAGCATCGCGATGACCCCCGGCGTTCCCGCAACGACACCCGTGCCCAGCGTGTACCAGTTCACGGCGATGGTGACGCCGCTGACCATTCCCAGCACATTGACCGCGAAAATCGCCGCGATTCCCTGCAAGGCCGTCAGCAAAAAGCTGCGGATTCCCTTGCGCGAGCCGATCATCGTGCCGAGTATGACGGTTCCGCCGCCTATAACGATAATCCACAGAATGATTTTCACGGCAAGGTTCATTTAACTTTTTCAACCTCCTTCCGTAGATGCTGGACGCCCCAAAAGGCGGTATAATCTTTGCTTTCTAAACGCTGCTCTTTGGCCAGCCTGATTAAATAGCGGTAACGCGCCTTGAGCGCCTCGAGCTCAAAAATGGCCGCTTCCACAAGGTCGTCGTCCTCCTCGTATTCAAAGCGGTTGTAGGCGTTGGCTATCGAAGCGTTCAGGCCCCGGATTTCCTCAAGCAGCTTGTCGTCGTCGCTTTTCTCTTCCGTGTTTTTTTTCAGCTTTTCCAATGCAAACAGCTTCAGCGTGTTTGTCATCGCTTTGCCCTCCCGTCGTTTTCCCCGCGTTTGGTTTTCGGCCTTGTTAATATGTATAGCAATTATTGGACAAATATGATAATATAATTCAAGATATTTGAAGCACCGTCGAGGTGCTTTCTGTTTGAAAGGTGAGCGTATGAACTATCCCATGCTGCTGCGGCCGGCCGTTTCCGAACTCGTATGGGGCGGCACGAGGCTGATCGAGGAATACGGCATAAAGACCGACAAAAAAAACGCCGCCGAGGCGTGGGTGCTTTCCTGCCACCCGAAAGGGGAAAGCGTCATCCTCAACGGTTCTTTCGCGGGCAGGCCTCTGCGCGAGGCGGTTGAGGCGAACCCGGCCGTCTGCGGAGAAAAGGGCAAAGCGTATAAGCAGTTCCCGCTGCTCATCAAATTCATCGACGCGAAAGACGATTTGTCTGTCCAGGTCCACCCGGACGAAGCCTACGCGGCGAAATCCGGCGGCGCGGGAAAAACCGAGGCCTGGTACATCCTCGACTGCGACGAGGGAGCGGAGCTCGTCCTCGGTTTCAAGAGCGAAATCGGCGAAGAGGAATTCCGCGAGGCCGTTCAAACCGGTACGCTAATGGACAAAGTGCAAAGAGTAAAGGTTAAAAAAGGCGATCTGTTCTATATTGAGGCCGGAACCTTGCACGCTATTTGTAAAGGCATATTACTTGCCGAAGTGCAGCAGAGTTCCGACACGACCTACCGGATTTTCGACTACAACCGCCCGGGGCTCGACGGCAAACCGCGCGAGCTGCACATCGGCCACGCGCTCGCCGTCACCCGCCGGGAACCCTTTGATTTCAAGGCGAACCGGCGTCACGACGAGGGAGGGGAGAGGAGCCTGCTGCTTTCGAGCGCGTTCTTTTCCATCGTTTCTCTGGAGGTTTCCGGCGCGATGAACGGCGAGGCGGATGACACATCGTTTGTTTCTCTGCTGGCCTTAGAGGGTAAAGGGAAATTGCTTTACAACGATATAGTTCTGGATATACAAAAAGGCACCGGGATTTTCATTCCGGCGGCCCTCGGGGAGTACCGGTTGGAGGGCAAAATCAAACTGTTGGAAACGAGGTTGTAAAACGGGGGACCTATGGCTATCATCAGCGCGCAAAATGTGTCAATGGGCTTTGGCGAAAACACGCTTTTTGAAAACGCTTCGTTTGAATTGGCGGCCGGCGAGAGGGTAGGCCTCGTCGGCGCGAACGGTACGGGCAAAACGACCCTTGTCAAACTGATAACGGGTTCGGCCCAACCGTCGGAAGGCGCCGTCTATACCGCGTCCGGCATCCGTTTCGGCTTGATGGAGCAGCACGCGTGCGCCGGCTCGAAGCGCGGCGTCTATGACGAAATGCTGTCGGTGTTTGAGTATTTGATGAAGACCGAAAAGGAACTCGAAGCGCTCGCGTCAGCCATCCATGAAGGCGCCGAAGATATCGACGGCCTCATCGCCCGCCAAAACAATCTGACCGAGGACTATGAGCGCCTCGGCGGGCTGACCTACCGCAGCCGCACAAACTCCGCCCTGGCCGGCCTCGGGTTCTCGAAAAATGACTTTGATTTGCCCTGCGCCAAGCTCAGCGGCGGCCAGAAATCGAAGCTTTCCCTGGGCAAACTGCTGCTGAGCCGCGCGGAGTACCTCTTGCTCGACGAGCCGACCAACCACCTCGACATCGACAGCGTGGAATGGCTCGAAAATTTTCTGCGCGATTTCAAAGGCGGCGCGCTCATCATCTCGCACGACCGCCTGTTCCTCGACAGGGTGACGCAGAAAACCCTGGCGATCGAGCATAAGAAAATAACGCTCTGGGACGGCAACTATTCGCGCCATCTCCAACTGAAAGCGGAAAGGGAAGCCATCGAGTTAAGGCAGTACCGGAACGAAATCAAAGAAATTCACCGCATCGAGGGCATCATCGAGCAGCAGCGCCGCTGGGGGCGCGAAAAAAACATTATAAAAGCCGAGAGCAAAGAAAAAATGCTCCAAAAAAAACGCGCGGCGCTCGTCAAACCCGAAGGGCAGGAGGATACCCTGCGTTTTGGCTTCAAACCCGAAGCCGCGGGCGGCAACGAAGTGCTGAAAGTCGACAAGGCCGCCAAAGCCTTCGCCGCGCCGCTGTTTGAGAATGTGACCTTCCGGCTTTTCAGAGGCGAAAGAACCTTCCTCCTCGGGCCCAACGGCTGCGGCAAAACGACGCTCATGCGCATTATCGCCCGCGAGCTCCCGCCCGACAAAGGCGTGGCCGCCACAGGCGCCGGTATTCGAATCGGTTACTTCCACCAAACCCTGGAAGGGCTCCATGACGAGAAATCGGTGCTGCGCGAGGTATGGGACACCCGGCCGGATTTGACCGAGACCGAAATCCGCAAAGCCCTTGCCGTATTTTTATTCAAAGGCGACGAGGTTTTCCGTCGCGTCGGCACCTTCAGCGGCGGCGAAAAGGCGCGGGCGTCGCTGTTGAAACTGATGCTCTCCGGCGCGAATTTCCTGCTGCTTGACGAACCGACGAACCACCTTGACATTCCGTCGCGCGAGGCGGTCGAACGCGCGCTGCTCGACTTTGAGGGCACGCTGCTCATCGTTTCGCACGACCGCTATTTCATCAATAAGCTCGCGACGGGCATCCTGCTGTTGACACCGGGAGGCGTTGAGCGCTTCGAGGGCAACTACGACGAATGTTTCGAAAAAATGCGCGATATCCTGCTCACGCTGCGCCCGGGCGTCAAAGAAGCGCCCCCGCCCAAACCCAACGAATTCAAACTTCGCAAGGAGCGCGAGAGCGAACAAAAACGGCTCGCGGGCAAAATCCGGCGTCTCGAACAAACGATTGAGGCGGTTGAGAAACAGGCCGCCGAACTCGCCGCCGAATTGGAAAAGCCGGAGATTGCCGCGGATTACGAAAAGGTGCTCGAAATCAGCGCGCGGCTCGATGCCGCGAACACACGCCTCGAGGAACTCCTCGCCGAGTGGGAAACCCTCGCCGGCGGATCTTGAGCCCTACATTTACACGAAACGAGTATCTTTGCAGAGTAGGGCGGGGGCTTGCTCCCGCCGCAAACGTGTAAAAAGCTCATACTTTATGTGTTAGGCTGATTGGTAAAACAAACACAGGGCAGGGGCTCCGCCCTTACCGTTTCACCGCGCGATATTTTCAGGTTCCGGCGGGAGCAAGCCGCCCGCCCTGCAAATAAAGGCAAACGTTTCATGATGACGGGCAGCGCGGTGCGCAAAAAAACCTCCCTTTATGATTGGGGAGGTCGTTTTATATTCAGCTTTGTAAAACATGGCTCCCTCCGATGAGGTAATTCCCCTGTTAGGGGAAATGTCACGCAGTGACAAAAGGGTGCCTGCTTTCGGAGAAAGGCTGTCGAGCGTCAGCGAGACGGAGTGAGGGAAGGGTTCCTGCGCCTATCTTCCGCTTTCCTTCTGTCCGTAGTACGCGCCGGGGCCGTGCTTTCTTTGATAGTGCTTCTCCAGCAGGTATGGCTCGATCGGTTCCGTCCGGCCTAAAGCCTCCGTGTGCCACGCGAGCATCGCGACCTCCTCGAGCACGGCCGCGTGCTCAACCGCTTCCATGCAGTCGCCGCCCCAGGCGAACGGCCCGTGCGAGCCCGCCAGAGCCGCGGGCACTTCTTTGTAGTCGATGCCGAGTTCGCCGAAAAGCCGGGTAATCGATCTGCCGGTGTTCAGCTCATAGTCGCTTTCGACCTGCGCTTTCGTCAGCGCCCTTGTGCAGGGGATAAACCCGAAGGCGAAATCCGCGTGCGTCGTGCCGTAAGGCGGAATCGGCTTGCCCGCCTGCGCCCGGACGGTGGCCCACCGCGAATGCGTGTGGACGACGCCGCCGATAGACGGGAAGCTGTTGTAAAGGTGAATATGCGTCGGCGCGTCGGTGGAGGGGTTGCGATTGCCCTCCGCCTTTTTGCCGTTCAGGTCCAAAAGCACAATGTCGTCCGGCGTCAGCGCGTCATACGGCACCCCCGACGGTTTAATCGCCACCAGGCCGCTTTTCCGGTCAATGCCCGAGGCGTTGCCCCAGGTGAACACCGCGAGGCCGAGTTCCGCGAGCATCTTGTTCGCCCTGCAGACATCCTCTTTGAGTTTCTCGAGCATCAGCCGTTCACTCTCCACGCCATGTCGTTATAAAACAGCTCTTTGCGAAAATCCGGTATCGCCGTATCTTCGCCGATATGCAGGAATTCGATGCCGCACATCTCCGCGAAGTCGGCCATCTGCCCCGCCGTCAAATCAAAACTCAGCGCCGAATGGTGCGCCCCGCCCGCGAGTATCCACGCCTCGGCGGAGGTTTTCAAGCTCGGCGCGGGTTTCCACAACACGCGCGCGACCGGCAGCTTCGGCATATCGTACGGCTGCTCGACACATTCGATGTCGTTGACAATCAGGCGCAGCCGGTTGCCCATGTCGACGAGCGACGCGACGATGGCCTTACCCGCCTTGGCCTTAAAAACGGCCCGCGCCGGCGGCTCTTTTCCGCCGATGCCCAAAGGATGCACCTGAATCTTCGGCTTTTCCGCCGCGAGCGTCGGGCAAACCTCAAGCATATGCGCCCCGAGTATCATCTCGTTGCCCGGCTCAAAATGGTAGGTGTAGTCCTCCATGAACGCCGTGCCGCCGCCCTTCCCCGCGGCCATGAGCTTCATCACACGCACGAGCGCCGCGGTTTTCCAGTCGCCCTCCGCCGCGAAGCCGTAACCCCGGCGGGATAAATCCTGAACGGCCAGGCCCGGCAGCTGCCTCAAACCGTGCAGATCCTGAAAGTTGGTGTGAAACGCGCCGAAACCGCCCTGAACCAGGAACTTGTTAAGAGCAACCTGAAGCCTTGCCTGGTATTTCACCGCCTCAATATCATCGGTGTCAAGGATGTAATGCCGGCGGTACTCTTCCATTTGCCCGTCGATTTCCGCGCTGTCGACGCTGTCAACGGCGTCCGCGATGTCGCCGGCGCCGAAGTGGTCGACCTGCCAGCCGAGTTTGATTTGCGCCTCGATTTTATCGCCCTCGGTCACCGCGACGTCGCGCATATTGTCGCTGATTCTCAAAACCCGCAGCCGTTTGCTTTCGAGCGCCCCGACGGCCGCGCGCATCCATTCGCCCGTTTCCCGCGCGAATTCCTCCGCCTGCCAGTGCCCGGCGATGACCTTCCTCGGCAGCCGCAGGCGCGCCGCGATGTAGCCGTGCTCCCTGTCGCCGTGCGCGCTCTGGTTGAGGTTCATGAAGTCCATGTCGATGGTTTCCCACGGGATGTCGCGGTTGAACTGCGTGTTGACATGCAGGTACGGCTTGCGCAGGGCCGAAAGCCCGGCGATCCACATTTTTGACGGGGAAAAGGTATGCATCCAGGTGATAACGCCCGCGCAGTTTTCGTCCGCGTTGGCCCCGGCGGCGAGCGCCGACACTTCGGCGGAGGTTTTCGCGCACGGTTTGCAGACGACGCGGCAGGGGATAAGCGGGTTCTCGTTTAAACCCGCCGCGATTTTCTCCGCGTCCGCGTTGACCTGTTCAATCGCCTCCGGACCGTAGAGATACTGCGAGCCGACCAAAAAGTAGAAAACATAATTTTTCATGAACTTCACCCTCCACACTTTTCTCTTTCTAATCCGAAGGTCGCCCATTTTTGGCTCCCCTATGGTAGGGGAGCTGTCACGAAGTGACTGAGAGGTAAGACGAGGGAGCCGGGGCTATCGATTCTGAACTCCACTCTATTTCAGCGCCTTCAGCCTTTTCATCACATCGTTCGCGCCGCGGCCGAAGTAGTCGTGCAGAATTTTGTATTCCTCAAACAGCTTGTCGTATACCGCCGCGTTTTCCTCATTCGGAACATACACCGTGTCCTTGACCTTGCCCATCGCCTTGGCGGCCTCGAAGATATCGTCGTAGCCGCCCCGCGCGCTCCCGGCCGCGAAAGCGCCGAAAATCGCGGAGCCGAGCGCGCCGCCCTGCTCGGAGCCCGCGATGCGCACCGGCATCTTGATGACATCGGCGTAAATCTGCATCATCATCGGGTCCTTTTGTGAAATACCGCCCGCGGCGCAAAACGCCTCGATGGGCACGCCGTATTCGCGGAAGGTTTCAATAATCATACGCGTGCCGTAGGCCGTCGCCTCAATGAGCGCGCGGTAAATCTCCTCGGGCTTCGTTTGCAGTGTCATACCCACCATCATGCCCGTCAAATCCACATCGACCAAGACGGAGCGGTTGCCGTTCCACCAATCGAGCGCGAGCAGGCCGCTTTCGCCCGGGCGCTGCTTTTCACACTTCGCGCGCAGCAGCTTGTGCACGCTGATACCTTGCGCGGCCGCCTCGTCGACATAGCTCTTCGGCAGGCAGTTCTCGATGAACCATTGGAAGTGGTCGCCCACGCAGCCCTGCCCGGCTTCGTAACCGTAAAGCCCCGGCAGTATGCCGTCGGCTACCACGCCGCAGATGCCCTGCACCTGCTTCTCGACCTCGCTCATCATCATATGGCAGTTTGAGGTGCCCATGATGACGAGCATCTCGCCCTCTTTGCCGATGCCCGCCGCCGGGATGAAAATATGCGCGTCAATGACGCCGACCGCGACCGCGGTGCCCTCTTTCAGGCCCGTCAGTTTCGCCGCCTCCGCGGTGATTTCGCCCGCCTTTGTGCCCAGCGGCAAAATGTCGCGGCCGAACTTCTCGTCGATGACATGCTCAAGCCGCTCGTCGAGCGCTTTAAAAAAGTCGTCGGACGGGAAGCCCGTGTTCTTGTTCCACAACGCCTTGTAGCCCGCGCAGCAGGAGTTGCGCGTTTCGACGCCCGTCAGCTGCCAGACAATCCAGTCCGCCGCTTCAATGTATTTGTCCATCTTGGCGTAGAGTTCCGGCGCTTCGTCAAGCAGCTGCCAAATTTTCGGAATCGCCCACTCCGACGAGATTTTTCCGCCGTAGTTTTGAAGCCACTTTTCGCCTCTTTGTTCCGCTATCGCGTTGAGGCGGTTGGCCTGCGCCTGGGCGGCGTGGTGTTTCCACAGTTTGACATAGGCGTGAGGCTCGCTCTTGTATTCGTCGAGGAAGCACAGGGGGGTGCCGTCGGCGGTCGCCGGCAGAATGGTGCAGGCCGTGAAATCGATCCCCACGCCGATGACATCCGCGCTGTCGACGCCCGACTTTTTCAACACCTCGGGTACGGTGACGGCGAGCACATCGATGTAATCCTGCGGGTGCTGCAGCGCCCAGTCGCGCCCGAGCTTTTTGCCGCAGGGGAGCGCCTCGTCCATCACCCCGTGCGGGTATTCGTACACCGCCGCCGCGAGTTCCTCGCCGGTCTGCGCGTTGACGATGAGCGCCCTGCCCGACAGCGTGCCGTAGTCGATACCGATCGTGTATTTTGCCATGAATGACACCTCTTGTTATATATTTCCTGTTTTCCATAGTATATATGACGATTCCGCGGAATTCAAGGTTTATCGCGGCCGGCACGCGCCCGCGGCAAACCGTTGTTGTATTCGGGGGCATTTTTGTTTATAATGGCAAAGTATAGAAACAGGTGAATGGTGATTGCTTGGATTTGCCGAAAAGAAAAAGCTTAAGATTAAAAGATTATGACTATTCACAGTTGGGCACATATTTTGTAACAATATGTACCCGGAATAAAATGCACTTGCTTGGCCATGTCGTAGGGGGCGGTTTCCATGCCGCCCCGCCGGCAGACGCCGCTGTAGGGGGCGGTTTCCACGC
>ENA-UOXR01004041-UOXR01004041.1-bioreactor-metagenome-genome-assembly--contig:-NODE-4041-length-11860-cov-5.704108_pt1 | contig 11860 bp, 10 predicted proteins | sample MGYA00238164_ERZ764825 | MGnify/ENA primary metagenome ERZ764825 (study PRJEB28920, sample SAMN05720171) | bioreactor metagenome | isolation source: Anaerobic biogas reactor | place: USA:Washington...
CCGGCGGACGCGCGGTCGTGGTGGTGAGGGTGCTCATGGAGACGCCCATCATGCGCGCAAAGGTCGCCTCCTCCGGCGAGAGCCCCTGGGGCACCGGGACGACCCGCGCTCGGGGATGGCGCTGATAGGACTGGTGTCGCCCCATGCACAAGACGAGGTCCCCCGCGTCGAGGTCGGCGACGGCCTCCCCCACCTCTTCGACGCGGAACACGGCGGCATACCCCGGCCGCCGCGGGAATTCGGCCCCACGATAGGAGCCGGCCAACTCGGTGCCGGCGCTGATGAGGGTGGCGAGGGTGGCGCCGGCCACCTCATCCGGCGCCAGCGGCGTCGGGTCACGGGGCTCGGCCAGGAGTTCGGCCCGTTCGTAGCCGGTGATCACCACGGCATGGTCAGTCTGGCCCGTCATCTGTGGCCCTCCTATGAGCGACGGCACCGGGATGGGAGTCCGTGACGCGCGATCCCTATCGCTTGTCTGGATCGGGCAGCATGATGTCGCGCACGAACCCCAACAGCTCATGGTACGAACTGATGAACGATCGCAGGGTGCGGGCGCAGGCGCCGTAGGTATCGAACTCGTCCACCGAGAGCCCGTCGGCGTCGTAAGCGCGGCGGAACTCGACGAAACGACGGTACAGGTCGTCCACGATGCAGGGGTCCACCGGCTCGTGGAACCGCTCGCGCACCGCGATGTCCGAGGCGTTGAACAGGCGCTGCCAGTCGTAGGGGATGGTGAGGATGACGTCGCCGCCGATGAGTTCCGACCAGTGCATGTGGTTGCGATAGGCGGCGGCCAACAGCCGGGCGCGATAGCCCCGCTCCTGGTAGATGGCGTACGCTTTCTTGATGGCGGCGATGCCGGCCCACTCTAGATGGCCGGGGTTCGTGACGATCCCCTCTTTGGCGGCCACCACCTTGAGCCAGTCATCAAGCCGGCCGATCATGATAGTGCACACCGGCGTCATGGACGCCGTGTCCAGCCCCTGCGCCTCGCGACGGCGCAGGCCGCGCTCCACCGCCTCCGCGACGGCCAGCGCCTGGGGCACGGTAAAGCAGACGGTGGCGTTCACGTTGACGCCGCGATAGGTGGCCTCTTCGATGGCCGGGATGCCCGCCCGCGTCACTGGTATCTTGACTTGGATGTTGGGCGCCAACCCGGAAAAGTAGACCGCCTGCTCGACGATGGCCTCCGCGTTGCGGTAGAACTGGGGGTTGGTCTGGATAGACAGCCGCCCTTTGTGGCCCCCCTCGCGCTCGAACACCGGCATGAGGAGTTCGGCGCCCTTGCAGCCCAACTCTTCGATGATTCGCCACGCCACCTCCACCTCACCCCAGGTGGGGTTCTCGTCGATGATGGCGTGGATCCGGTCGCGCCACAGGTGCAGCTCTTTGCGGAGCACGTTGAGCACGATGGTGGGGTTGGTCGTGGCGCCGACGGCGCCGTTCTCGATGGCGTAGGTCAGCTCCTCGATGGAGCACGAATCGTTCCACACGTCCGTCTTGGTGGTAGAGACGGTGGCGAGGAGCGGCGACATGGATACGTTGGTCGTCATGATGCCATCCCTCTATACGCCGCTGTAGGCGGAAAAGCCGCCGTCCACAGGAACCACGATGCCGGTGACAAAGCACGACCCGGGGCAGATGAGCCACACGAGCGTGCTGAGGAGGTCCTCCGGCGTGCCCATGCGCCCCATGGGGGTGTGGGAGACGATCTGCTGGCCGCGGGGGGTGTACTCACCCGTCTCGGCGTCGACGTGCAGGTAGCGCGTCTGTTCGGTGACGAAAAAGCCGGGCGCCATGGCGTTGACGCGGATCTTGGGGCCGAACTCTTGCGCCATGTACACCGCCAGCCACTGGGTAAAGTTGGCCACGGCCGCCTTGGCCGCCGAGTAGGCCGGGATACGCGTGAGGGGCCGGATCGAGTTCATCGAGGCGATGTTGACGATGGCGCCGCTGCCGTTGCGCGCCATGATCTCACCGAACGCCTGCGAGGGGAGGAACGTCCCGATAAAGTTCAGATCGAACACTTGCCGCACCGCGTCGGGAACAAGCGTAAAGAAGGGGGTGTCCGACGCGGTGGTCGCCTTGGGGTGGTTGCCGCCGGCGCCGTTCAGCAGCACGTCCACCGTGCCCCACTGGCGCAGCACGGCGTCGCGTGCGGCGGCCACCGAGGCGGGATCGGTGACATCGCACACCACGGCGTAGGCATCGCCGCCGGCGTCGCGGATGTCGTCCACCACCTTCTGTGCCTTCTCCTCGATCAGGTCCACCACCGCCACCCGCGCGCCCAGCGCGGCGAGGCCGCGCGCCATGCCGCCGCACAGCACGCCTCCCCCGCCCGTCACCACCACGCGCACCTCGCGTATGTCAAACATGGTCTGTGGGTCCATTGCCGACCTTCCTGCTTGCTTGGTTGGAGCCTGTCTACGGGGCGCATTGTAGCACACGGCGCGAGCGTGGGCCAGGACGAGGGGGTCACCGCGGAGGGGCTCACCGCAGAGAGCGCCGAGAGCGCAGAGGGAGCTGTGGGGGCACGACGGGCAAAGCCCTGGATTCGCGCCGTGGCTCGATCCGAGGTATAATCATGTCTTGTGTCCGCGATCATGGTGTTCGCGGCACAGCTGCCGATCATGGCATCACATCAACGAGCTAAGAGTGCGACTTGGCTCAACAGAGTCAGGGAGCACATCTGTGAGTTTCCATCATTTCGCGTTCGACCCCCGCATCGCGGCCGGCGTCCAAGAGGCCGGCTACCGCATACCTACCCCGATCCAAGAGCAAGCCATGCCCGTCGTCATGGAGGGGCGCGACGTCCTGGGCGTGGCGCAGACCGGCACCGGCAAGACGGCGGCGTTCGTGCTGCCCATCCTACAGCGGCTGACTGACGCGCCCTCGCCCGAGGGGCAGAGGCGCCGTGTGCGCGCCCTGGTCTTGGCGCCCACCCGCGAGTTGGCCGAGCAGACGCAGCAGGCGATCACCGAGCTGGGCAGGAAAACCGGCGTACGGAGCGTCTCCATCTATGGCGGCGTGAGCAAGGCGCCGGACATCGCCGCGCTGCGGCGCGGCGTCGATATTGTGGTGGCCTGCCCCGGCCGCCTCCTCGACCACGCGCGTCACCGCGATATCGATTTCTCGCACATCGAGGTGCTGGTGCTCGATGAGGCGGATCGCATGTGCGACATGGGCTTTTTGCCCGACATCCGCCGCATCCTCGACATGCTGCCGAAGGAGCGACAGACGCTGTTCTTCTCGGCCACCATGCCCGACGAGATCCGTGGGCTGGCCAGCGGCATCCTCCACGATCCGGTCACCGTGCAAATCGGCGAGATCGCGCCGGTGGAGACGGTGTCTCACGCCCTCTATCCCGTTACGGATCGGCTCAAGACGCCCTTGCTGCTGGCGCTCCTCGAGCAGAACGCCACCGGCCGAGTGCTGGTGTTCACCCGCACCAAGCGCCGCGCCCGCAACCTGGCGCTCGACCTGGCCCACCATGGCTACAACGTGGCGGCGCTTCAGGGCAATATGGCGCAGAATCGGCGTCAGGCGGCCATCGACGGCTTTCGAAGCGGCAAGTACGACATCCTCGTCGCCACCGATATCGCCGCGCGGGGCATCGATGTGCCCGAGATCTCGCACGTCATCAACTTTGACATGCCCGACACGGTCGACGCCTACACGCACCGCATCGGACGCACGGGGCGCGCCCAGCTCACGGGCGAGGCGTTCTCGCTGGTGACGTTCAAGGACGAGCCCACGGTGCACGGCGTCGAGCGGGCGCTGGCGGAGCGTATCGAGCGCCGGATGGTGCCCGGGTTCGACTATGGCGCATTCACGCCCGACACGACGCCGCGCACGGCGCCGACCGCCCGGCGGCGCAGCTTTGCGCCACGCGGCCAACGCAGGGGAGTGGTGCGCTCGCGGTAGACGCGGCGGCGGCGCGATTGCGGCGCCATCGCGTTAGGCCAACCACACGAACCCCAAGCCCCCCCGAGTGCCAAGCGCTCGCGGGGGCGTTTCGCGTTGCGTGGCCGCACCTGGGTTGACACCGCCGGCGGCGAGGCTACACTAGGCGCGAGCCTCTCCCGCACCGGCGCCACGGCGCCCACACCCTCGCCCGACAAGGAGAACCGATGACGATCCGCCTCTTCCTTCGGACGTTGCCCTACGTGGCCATGCGGGCGCTGGTTTTCCTCGCCTTTGGCATGGCGTCGATCCTGTTCGTGGCGGTGGTGCTCGGCCTCGGGTTCGTGCTATCGGCCTTTGCCGGCGGCGCAGGCACGGTGGTGCTCATCGTGGCGGTGATGCTGGTGGGTGGGCTCTGGGGGTTGGCGAAACTGGCCAACCGATACGTCCTCTACCTGGTCAAGGTGGGGCACGTGGCGGTGGTGACGGAACTCGTCGTCAACGGCTCCCTGCCCGAGGGTACCAACCAGTTCGCCTATGGCAAGGACAAGGTGGTGCGCCATTTCGGCAGCGCCAGCGCCCTGTTTGCCGTGGATCAGCTTCTGGCGGCCAGCGTGCAGCAGGTGCTGGGGTGGCTCACGTCGCTGGGTGGCGGGTGCCTGGCGAACGTGCCCGGCCTGCGGGCGCTGGGCGGCGTCGTCCGCCGCATCCTCTCCATCGCCGCCAACTATATCGACGAGGCGGTGATGAGCTACGTCCTGCAGCGCGGCGACGAGAACGTGTGGCAGGCCGCGGCCGATGGCGTGGTGCTCTATGCCCAGGGCTGGAAGCGACTCCTCACCTCGGCGGCCGTCCTCGCCCTGCTGGTGAGCGTGGTGTGGCTGGTGGGGTTCGCCCTCTTTTTGATGGCGGGGCTGGCCACCTATCCCGCCCTCGGCGCGCCCGCCGAGATCGACGGCGTGGCCTATGGGTTCATGATGGCGCTGCCGGCGCTGTTCCTGGCGAGCATCTTCCAGTGGCTGCTGGTGGACCCCCTGGCCACGGTGGCCATGGTGGTGGCGTACAACAAGGCCATCGTCGGGCAGACCCCCTCCGTCGACCTGAACGCCCAGCTGCGGGGTGTTTCGTCCGGCTTTCGCCAGCTGAGCGAGCGGGCCACAACGGGCACCGCGACGCGGCCCTTGGCGCCGTGAGCCGCCGCCTCTACCGGTCCGCTATCTGCACCTGTGCCCAACAGCCCGGGCCATCTTGGCAAAATGTATGGGGCCAAGGCGAGTTGCAGCCAAGCGCAAAGCGGTCGTTGGGATCCCTCGGGCAATGGGCCTGGTAGCGCATCACGCAGGCCCTATCCCCCATAGTCGTGGGTTTGTGGTGCTCGATTCCCAGGCCGTGGCCCGCCTCATGGCTGATCACGCGCGCGAGTTGCTTCTGATAGGCCTCGCCGAACTCGTCCATGTGTTCGTTGATGTAGCGGTCGACCTCCGGCTCCAGGTCACCTGCACTGGCCGCAACGTACTCGGGCAGACCCCACGTGTGATGGCGTACGGTGTCTCTGGTAGTGTGCGCAATGTTGTTGGCAAAGATGACGATCCGCATAAAGTCCTTCGGTGAGATCGTCCCGCTATCAACACTAAGGTCGGGATAGGTTATGCCCCGGATGTCCGTCCCCACCACCTCCGTGTACTTTCGCCCCGTGGCCGCCTCATAGTGCTCTCTCCAATCCGGTGGGTTGATGGGCGACTCGCTCGCGTCCAGGCGGATGTCTAGGGCGTGCTGGTCGAGAGCGTGACCAAAGCCGGAGGTGTTAAAGTTGACGATGCGCTTCTTGTCGCCAGCTAGGCCAGAGCCGGTCCAGTGCTGGTCGTCGACAAAGCGCACACGACATTGGGAGACGGCAGGCAGGCTGCTGGCCGCACCGCGGGGGTCCACTATCGTCGACAGCACGATGCCGTCGGGGTCATAGACAAGGATGTGCTTGGTCAGGGCGTTCAGCCGTTCGTGATATACGGCCGCGCCGCTGCCGAACTCGAAACCCCGGTACCGCTCATAGAGCGCGATGCCGTCACCGTCCGACTCCTGCCCGCGGGGAAGCAGGGCCGCGTCCCAGTTAGCCGGGTAGCCCTGGTCCAGCACCCCCTCGTTTGCCTCCCAGGCGTCGGCGATGTGGTTGTCGTTATCATCGAGCGGTATGGAGGCGTGCTCCTTCTCCGGCTGGCCATCGAGGTGGGCGATGAGCAGGCGTCCGTCCTCGGTGGTGGCTGTAACTTGGAGACGGCCGTAGGCTCCCCAATCGTAGGAGGAGATGGTGACGCCGGCCCCCGTGGTGGTATCTGCGGTGGATGCCTCCTGGCCGTCCTCCCCGACGTCCAGGTCAGGGTTGACCTCCTGGTCGATCTTGAGGTCGTACGTATCCTGTGCCTGGTCCTTGGGCGGTGCGTTGAGGCAGACGCCTGGCTCGCGGGAGGTATCGACAAGGCGGAAGCGGAAGGTGGCCTTTTCGAGCGGCGTCTCTTCGGGCCTGTCTTTGTAGCGTAGCTCGGCCTCGACGCGGAGCTGGCTGCCCACCGTGTCCTCATCGCGGCCGGCCCGGGGCTGCCACTGCTCATACTCGCCCTCGCCGGGAAATGTGATCACCGCCTCCAGATCCGTGGGCTCGCGCTCATACGTGAGGGTGTACTCGAGCACTCCCGAACCCTGCAGGGTGCGCTGTGAGCGGTATTCATCGCCCGTGTCACTCTCTGCCTGAGGCTCTGGGCTGTATGTTGCCCTCCCGGTGACGGAAAACCCCCAATCCTCGGGGCGTACCTTGCCCTGCAGCGCCTCCTGCCCCCTCTGGGTCGCCAGGCCCAAGACATAGAGCTCGGCGTACGTCTGAGCGCCACCGGCGCCGGGGCACGTCCAGTACATGGTGGACGTCCCGCACGCTTCGCTTGAACTGGATGAACCACAGCCCCGGCTGCTGTCGGCCACGGTCCCGTCGAGGGTGATCTCTTGCTCCCAATCCCAGTTGACCGAGTAGGCGATCTCGTCGTCCTGGCGATTCAGGGAGACGTACACACGCCCGCCCTCGCCCGCATCAGCCTGGTAGGCCCACGAGCTGGTCGAGAGGGAACTCGACGGCACCCAGTAGCCGCCGCTGCCGCCCTGAGCGCAATAGCTGCTCCTGGGCCCTTCCCAGTGCTCGATCTGTTGGTTGCCGCCGCCAGATCCTGAGACGCGGTACTCGCCCTGGCCCTGGTCCAGCTCAAGGTGGCCGGCGCCATCGCGCAGGACCTGCCATGTCCGCCTGCCTTCGTAGGTGAGCGTCAGTTGATCGGACGCCACCTCCGTTGTCCATTCATAGTCCTCCGCCCAATCGGTGCGCCAGTCCTTGGAGAAGGTGTCACTTGCCTGCACAATCATCGTCCAGCGCAGCGTCACCTCGCCAAGTGTCGCTTCGCTATCTGCTCGCGCGGGCAGGGCGGCGAACACGATGGATACACAGGTGAGCAGAATCACGATTCTGGTACGCATCGTCTACCTCCCGCCCTGCATCTCGTTGATCACGTCGATCCACTGCTGTGCCAGGTCGGCGAGATGGTGCCCCTTTGCCGGCAGCGCGATGATCCGCTCATAGGCGGCGATAGCCGCCGGATAGTCCTTCATGCCAAAACACGCCCCGGCCACGAGGAAATGCGTATCAAGGCGGTCCGGGCTGCCGTCCTCGACGCCCAGTTCGAGCGCCTCCTCGCCATGCGTGCGCGCCTCCGGATAGTCGCCCCGGACGTAGGCATTGTAGGCTAGGCGGCCGGCCTGGGTTGCCCGCTCGCCATCACTGGTCGGAGCCTGAACGGCAAAGCGCAGCTCCTCGGCCATGACGATGCCATCGGGGCCCAGGAGGGTGCGATCAAGGCCATGCCCGTCCCACGAGGCCGCGAGGAGGTACCCGCCCTCTTGGAGCTGGGCTATCTCGGCCGGCACGAACCACTCTTGCGACCACGTGACCAGGCTAACCGCGGGCAGGCTCGGGTGCGTCTGGCGCTGGTGGGGCGCCCAGGCGGAATCCGCCAGCACCTCCGTACGCGTCCCATCGGCATCGACGTGGTAGAGGGTGAGGTCCAGGCCCTGGAACCAATCCACCGGCACATCCGGGGCGCCAATAGTGGTCGATTCTGAGTCCTGACCCTCCTGGTCAGAGATGGCCCGATAGGCGTCCTGCATGGCGCGGGGGCTGGAGAGTCGCACCATGAGGCGCAGGGGGTCTCCGCAGTAGACCGGCTGCCACGGCAGCTCGGCGGCGAGTGCAAAGGCCGGCGCTCCCACGGGCGTGGGCATGGCTTGGATGAGCGTCGGTGCTGCCGCGGGCGTCTTTGCCATGCCACTGGATGTACTGTCCTCAGGCGCGGTGGTGTGGGACGAAGGGGTGGCAGGCAGGGCCGCATCCGCAGCCGATGGGGCCACGGCGGGCGTCTGGCCGACGCGGGTGCCAAACGCCAGGCGCCCACAGCAGCCAGCAACGAGCGCAGCACAGAGAACCAGGGTAACCAGGGCGAACATGCGGTGTGCCATGTCTTGCCTCTCTCGACGGTGTGATGCGTTTGGGCGCAGCAAGACGACGGTGTATGCGTCGTGATGGGTAAGCGACGGCGCCGACGATGAAGGGCTGTCTCGCTACCTTTGCTTGTATATGTGTGTTGAGCGGGCGCCAGAACGGGTAGGCTGCCGGGGCACGCGCTACTGGCAGGGGAGTTGGCGAAATGCCGGGGTTCGCCAGCAGACGGGGAAGGGCCAAGTCCGACCCTAATCACCATGGCAGCCTAACACGGATCGGGAGCGAGGTCAAGGCGCTGGCCACGGCGAGGCGGTGCCGGGGTGGGGCGGGATGACTCCTCCGTATGTCGAGGGGCCGGCGTCTCGCGGTACGGCTTGTCGCGCCCGACGTGCGCGGCCCGGGCCCAGCCTTTGCCCGAGACCGGCACAACGAGAGCACGACACTATCACACGGGGTTGTCAGCCAGCCAGGGAACCGGGTGCGTACCGCAACCACAGGGAATACACGGCAACACGGCTCCAGTCTACCAGGGGGAGGGGGCGTGTCAAGGTAGCGGGTTCAGACGACATAACGGAACGAGGGTGCCTCCGCAGGTCCCGGAGCTACACGGCGGGGGCCTGCCGCGTCGGCAGGGCCGACGATATCTCCTTCGCCAGTTCGTCCGGCGTGCGCGAGTCGGCGTCGACCACCAGGCTCGACGCCCGCAAGTAGGGGAGCGCCCGCTGGAACTGCTCGTGCAGGCGCCTCAGGAAATCGGCGTCGCGCGACATCCCCCGGGTGGGGTCGCCCGCCACGCGGACGAGCGCCTGCTCGTACGAGGCCTCCAGCGTGACGAACGTCCACCCGGCGGGTGTGGCGAGGGCCTCTCGCAGCGTGGCGAACTCGTCGGGGGTAAAGAACTCGCCCTCGATGACCACGGCGTCCAGCCCGTCGGCGAAAAAGGCGTCGGCCAGCGCCGCGGCTCCCCGTCGGGCGGTGGCCCAGGTATAGTCCTCGCCATAGTCGTCCCCCTGGCGGGCCATGCAGTAGACCAGGTCCAGGTCGATGACGGCTGCGGTGCGCCCCGTGCGGCGCAGGTGCTCGGCCAGGGCCAGCGCGACGGTGCTCTTGCCGCCGCCCACCGGGCCCGTGATGACGACGAGGTCGCGTTGCATCGATGTGACTCCTCGAAAAGAGTGGGCGCGAAGCGAGCGGACGCGCGTGGAGGGCCGATCTCTGGGGGCGCGCTGATCCCCGCCGTGGCGACACGTGGCTGCGCGCCCCTAGGCGAGGATAGCATCGGCTACCCAAGGGGCCAAACGCTGCCGACCAGCTATGCGCCTGCCGTGCCCCAGAGCCGTCCAAAGCGCTCGACATGCTCGGCGTCGAACACGAACGCGCCCGTGGCCTGTGCGGCCTCGTTGTACAGGGGCAGGAACGCCGGCAGGGGGATCGTCGCTCGATGCTGGAAAGACATAGCCGGGCGATAGGTAGTAGTTGGCCAGTCCCTCCGAGAGCAGGTTGCCCACGTGGAGCACGGCCACGGAGCGCCCCGACTTTTCCGCGAGGAGCGCCCGGCGCCCGGCGTCGCGCGCGGCCCAGTAGCCGACGCCCAGGTGGTGCAACTCGTGCGCTACGGCGACCTCGAACGTCCGCCGGTCGGCCGCCCCCCTTGAGCAGGCTCACCCCCATGCCGCCGGCGTGGGCAAAGGCGTTGTTGAAGGCGTCGATGGTGATGTGTACGGTGGAATCCAGGGGTGTGTCGGCGGGCAGGTAGGCGAGCACGCGCCCGGCGATGCCCGAGGGATCGACCTCGCGCAGCTAGGCCAGGCGGGCCTCCATCAGGTCGATCTCGGCTACCGCCCGGCGAAAGCCCTCGGCCACGCAGGTCGGGATCGTGCCTGCGGGGACCCGCTCGGGCTGCCGAAAGTAACGCAGCGCCTCCCGCAGGCTGTCCATTCCGACCCCCTCCCAGCCGGCGTAGAACCCGAAAAAGAAGGCGTTGGCGGCGAGCGCCTCGTCCAGTCCAGCCTCGCTGGGGGCGTGGCCGGCGGCCATGCGGCGAAGCAGGTCGAGGAGGGATTCGGCGCCGGCGCGGGCGATGGTGAGCATGAGACCTCCTGCGCTATCGCCTCAGCAGTTCGACGTACATGGGTGAAAGGGCTGCCAGCGTCTCGGCCATGTGGTCTGCGACGCGGGTGCCTTTGTCTATCGCCTGTTGCTTGTCCAGCGCTTTGATGAGGTAGAGATTGCACCAGTGATCGGAATGCAGGGAGCGCAGATGGTCGATGAACCCCGCGAAGGTTGGGAAGGAGGAGTCTGGTGTGAAGGACGGTACGGTGAGCTGTCCCGCGGAGGCGTACGTGCCGGTGGGACCCGCAGCAACCAGATCGAGCAGCCAGTGGAGGCCCTGCTCGATCATCACGCGCTCCAGGTCCCGTTGCCATCGGTCCTCGGCCAGGAGCGTCAGTAAGCGCGGCCAATACCATGCATCGTCCATCGGCTCGTCCGACTTTTCGATGTAGAAGCCATAGAGCGCCTCGTGGGGGGTGAGCTGAATCAGCAACTTGGGCAGCTTGACACCCTCGGCCTGGCTGTTCATGGGGAGGCGCGGGTCATAGATAAAGCACTCGGGCCGGCGGTAGACGGCCCACGACGTGTACTCTTGTCCTGTCAGGGCGGAGAGCTTTTTGGTGGCCAAGCCTCCGAGCCCATCACGGCTGCGCCAATGCGTTCCCGTCACATTGTCTTTGAAGTCGGTCTCCAGCAATCCCTCGAACGCCGCCCCACGTCGGTCGGACCTGGTGCGAGAGGGCCTGGATCCGGATGATGAATCCGTCACGACAGGAGGAGGTGGCGCCTGGAGGCGACGCCAAATGCGCGCCTGAACCGCGATGGTGACCGTCTGCTCTCGGCCGTCGGCGTACCTCACGCGCATGTTCGGTGGTGAGATCTCGACGACGGTGTATTCGCCAAGGTTGTTGCCATAAGTGGAGCCGACGATGAAGGGGTGTCTCATTGTCTGTCCTTCCTGCCATAGCTGCTGTGCGTCGAGCGATTGTTGGAGCAGAGGGACCATCGGGGTGTTCGCTAACAGCGGGGGTCGACGGGGCTCCGGTGTGCTGCCAAACTCGAGGCGAGGAGCGAACCGCCCAGCCCGAGCCACGGCACTAGCCTACCGCGCGTTGGGGGCTCTGTCAAGCCGGAGGCGCAGGCAGAGCCTACCCAGGATCTTGGGGCAACTGCGAGCAACCGCGCTTGCCTGCAGCGCGCCTCGGCGCGCTTCCCATATCAGCCGCCGGCCTTGGCCGCGGGCGCTGTCCGACGGGCCTCTCGAGTCCTGCCATACCCTCGGTAGCACGACCTTGGGGGGCGAGCCGCCGACGAGGGGAGTTCTGCTAGAGTGAGTCAAGGTCCCTCGCTCCGCTCGGGACGACGGAGACAGTC
>ENA-UOXR01004043-UOXR01004043.1-bioreactor-metagenome-genome-assembly--contig:-NODE-4043-length-11856-cov-4.355733_pt1 | contig 11856 bp, 11 predicted proteins | sample MGYA00238164_ERZ764825 | MGnify/ENA primary metagenome ERZ764825 (study PRJEB28920, sample SAMN05720171) | bioreactor metagenome | isolation source: Anaerobic biogas reactor | place: USA:Washington...
CGACTCGTTTGACGATGGTGACTTCGGTGGTGAAGATTTCGAAGACGGAGATGAAGAGAGCGAGGACGAGGGGGCCCAGGATGAACCCTATGAAACCGAAGAACTTGATACCCCCGAGGATGGCGAAGAATATGGCGACCGTGGGCATCTTCATCTTGCCCTTGATGATGAGCGGCCTCAGAATGTTGTCAACGGAGCTTATCGCAAGAACTCCGACGAGAATGAGGATGACACCTTTCAGATACTGTGCCTGAAAGAAGAGATAGATGACGATAGGGCCCCAGACGATGAAGGTGCCAACCACGGGAATGAAGGACGAGACGAACATGGCAAGGCCCCAGACCATGGGGGAGTGGATGCCGAGAAGGGCAAAGGTGATGCCGCCGATGATCGCCTGCGACATGGCGACGACGACACCTCCATAGATGGTGGAGATGACGATGTCCTTTGTCTGCTGGAGGAGCCGCGAGCGCTGCCGTTGGGAAAAGGGCATGAAGCTCTCCAGCTTTTCGATGAGGGCGGGACCATCCTCGAGAAAGAAGAAGGTGCACAGGAAAATGAAAATGAAATTGATGCCGCCTGTGACGATATTGCCGAAACCCGTCTTTATGAGACCCGTGGATGCCTTGGCCACGTTGAGAATGCCGTGGGTGACGGCTTCGTAGAATTCCACTTCCGTCATGCGGAGGATAACGAGGAGTTTCTGGACAAAGGTGTTGACCACCGGGTGGCCGAGAAAGCTCTGGAGCAGGTTGCTCTCGGTTCCCTGGAGGCGGTTCACGAGAGAGACCGTCTCCAGGGTCAGAAGATAGGCGAAATAGGAGAAAGGCCCGATGATGATAAGGAAGATGGCGAGGAGCGTGAGCACCGATGCGACCGCCCTGTACCTCACGTACCTCAGGATAAAGGCGTAGAAAGGATAGAAGACGAGAGAGAAGACGACAGCCCACATGATGGGGGATAGAAAGGGGTCGAGGATCCTGTATGTCAGGTACCCGAGCACCGCGACGATGAAGATGAGGACGAGATCGTAAAACCTGTTGCCCGTGATCATTGGTCCGCCCGAAAAGACATAAGGCTGTCCCCTCCCCGGGGGACAGCCTTAATGAGTGATGTCAGAGATTGATGGCGCTTCAACCCTGTTTTTCTCTTTCGTAAGCTTCCTTCCCGGCCTCCACGGCCTTGCCGATGATGTTCTTCTCCTTGTCGAGGAGTTCCTTGCCCCTGTCGACGAGGCCCGATGCCTTGCCCTTCACCTGGCCCACATAATCCTCGGCCCTGTCTCTGGCGTCCTCGGCGAATTCCTTGATCATCTTCCTCGTTTCCTGTCCCGTCTTCGGCGCCGTGAGCAGTGCCACGCCCGCGCCGATTATTCCGCCGATGAAGAAAGAGAGAAGAACCGTACCCGCACTGAAACCGCTGTCCTGCTGTCCCATACATTACCTCCTTTTTTTACTGCCGCGTTCCGCCCTTTGCGCAGACGTTTCTCAGAAAATAACCTATGCCCGCCTTGATCCCGGCTTTCAATCCCTGTGTTTCGCTGACCGACGCCTGAGCCGCGTTCTTCACCGCGAAGCTTACCTGTTCCACGGCCTCTCCGACACTTCTCACGGAGCCCGAGAGATACCGGATATCGTCCGTCAGGGTGCCGACGTCATCGGTGATCTTCCTGACGCTCTTCAAGGTCGCCTGCAACTCGTCCAACGCCGGTCGGAGACTCGTTTCCGTGGTCTCCACGAACCTCTCCAGCGAGGCGATGGTCCTCTTGAGATTCAGTATCATATAAACGACGTACACAACGAGAACAACTGCCGCCAGGGTTATGATACCCAGAAAGATGTTGTTCATGACACCCCCTCTTTGTCGGGACCGACCGCGGAGCAGGATACGTATGCTATGCCTTATCCCGTGAACGAACTCTGTACATTATAACCACTCTGATACCGTAAGACAAGGTTTCGGAAAGAAAAAACCGTTTCAGGTTCCACGTTTCAAGTTTCAGGCAAGAGACATGAGAACCGTTTCAGGGATAAAGACCGGTCCCAGGTTCCAGGGAAAGATAAGAAACCTTTACAGGTGTTGACAGCCCATCCCTTTTCACGGTCTTTCTCTGGTAACCTGAAACGGTCTTCTTTTCTTGAAAGTTGAAACCGTCTGTCCATATAATAAGGCAACAAAAAAGCAGGTTGTGGTCACGTGTCCCTGTCGCCCACGGCTCATTACCCATTACCTGTCTCCAAGGAGGATGTGATGAAGAGTGCGGTTATCCTTTTCGGGAGTCCCCGGAAGAAGGGCAACACCGTAGAACTGGCCCGGGCGATGTCGGCCGTGTTGAAGGACAGGGGTTGGGGTGTACGGATGCTCTATCTCAATGACCTCAATATCCGGCCCTGCCAGGGCTGTTATGTCTGCCTGCCAGGGGGCGTCTGCAAGATAAATGATGACATGAAGGATGTCCGCAAGTACATCATGGAATCGGACCTCATCATTTACGCGACACCGATCTACTGGTTCGGCCCCTCGGGGCAGCTCAAGCTCGTCATGGACCGGTCCATCGCCTTCATGGACGAGAGCTATGGGTCCCGCATAGAGGGAAAGAAGGCCGTCACCCTGACGACCTTCGCCGACGAGGACATGGACTCCTGCCGTCCGGCGATCGACATATTCCGGAAGACCTTCGACCTTCTCAAGGTCGCCTACGCGGGACAGGTCAACGCGCCGGGTTGCCAGACGGAAGGAGGCGTCAGACAGGAGTACATAGACAAGGCAAGGACCCTCGCCGAATCGCTGGCATGAACATCCGCGGCCCCTTCTACTTTATCACCAAGAAAACGGGCAAGGCCATCTGGGACTACAAGATGATCTCCGACGGGGACAAGGTCATCGTGGCCGTTTCCGGCGGCAAGGACAGCCTGTGTCTTCTCAAGATCATGCAGGAGCGGCTCAAATTCGTGCCCATCGACTACGAGCTCATCGCCTGTCACGTGGACATGGGTTTCCCCTGGGTCAACGCGGACGTGCTCGCCGACTACTTCGAAAAGGAAGGTCTTTCCTACATCATCGCCAGCCCCCCCGGGGACTGGACGGGAGACATCGAGAACCTCGACTGCTTCTGGTGCAGTTGGAACAGGCGCAAGGCGGTCTTCGACCTCGCGGGGGACATCGGGGCCAACAAGATCGCCTTTGCCCACCACATGGACGACATCATCGAGACGATGCTTCTCAACCTCTTCTTTCAAGGCGAGATCGGTACCATGATGCCCTACCAGGAGATGTTCGACGGCGAACTGGCCATAATCCGCCCCCTCGCCTACGTGGAAGAGAAGGAGCTCACCCGTCTCGCGACGATCCTTAACCTGCCCGTCATCGCCTCGGAATGCCCTCGCGGCGACGTCTCGAAGCGCAGCCTCATGAAAGGCATAGTTGCCGACCTCAAGAAACACAACCGCAACGTGAAGAAGAACATCTTCCGAAGCCTCGCCAAGATCCGTCAGGAATACCTGCCGGAAAAAGCACCAAAATGAAGACGGTTGCAGCCGCTTGAGCCGCTTGAGCGTTTAGAGACAACTTTCTTTAAATACCGTCCTACGGGGTCCCGGGATGATGGGGATTTTGGCTTTTAGCGTTCAAGCGGCTCAAGCGGCTCAAGCGGTTTAAACCGTCTTCACCCCAGTGCCGGCAGCAGCCTGTCGAATACCCAGAAGGTGATGACGAGGCCGAGGATGACCGCGTAGGCGCGCGGCAGGACGGACCGGATGCCTGTCGGTATCCTTTCCAGCCAGCGGCGCGGCAGGATGCTTGCCGTGACGAGGGCGATCAGGAAGAAGGAAAAGGGGTTGTAGAGGAGGGCGTCGGAGGGGTTGCCAGCGATGAGGCAGAGGATGGCGCGGGTCATGCCGCAGCCGGGGCAGGGGATGCCCGTGAGAAGCTCGAAGGGACAGAAGACGGGAAGGACCCCCGCGAGCGTGCCGAAGGGCAGGATGCCCGTCGCGTGCACAACGGCGAGGACAAGAAGAAGAAGGGCAAAGGCTGAGGCCATCTTTCGGGGGATGAGGTGGTGGTCCATCTTATTTGCCGAAAAACTTGTTGATCTCATTCTGCTGTATCGCGTCGGTCACGATGTTGAGGCCGATTATCGTAAGGATGAGGCTTAAGACCGGCAGGTCCTTGGACCTCAAGTAACCGCGTGAATCCTGGGCCTCCACGATGCCCTGGGCCATGTAGTACTCGTAGTAGATGTGGTAGAGACCGCATGTGATGAGCGTCAGGAAGAACCAGAGCCAGAAGCTGTATCTCTCCTGTCCGAGGAGGTGATTGATGGCGCGCATCTGCCGGGCCTGCCAGAAGAACCAGTAGATCCCGCAGGTTATGACGGAGAGGATGACATCGAGGGCGATGTTCGATGTGAGGGTTCCCGACGGGGGCTCGGAGAGAGGGGGTTGAGACATCCTCCCCTGGTTCACCTCCCCCTGCGGGGCGCCTATGGACTTCCCGCAGGCGGAGCAAAACAGGGACCCGGGGGCGATCTGGATTCCGCAATGAGGACAGACGGTTATCCCCGAGCCGGAGGCACCGAACTCCTTTCCGCATTTTATGCAGAATCGTGATCCCTCGGGGCTTTCGTTGCCGCACCTCTCACAGCGCATGATGTACCTCCTCCTGAGTTTTCCCGATTGTACCAGCGGTGCAGGGAATTGTAAAGCGCGAGTGGAGGGCCGCGATGAGTCCCCCGATGGGGGGTGATATTCGAGAATGGTCTAAAGTTTGAGGTGATTATCACGATAAACCAAGTTAGATACCGCACCTTACGAGCCATTCAGCGAAACACCAATAATCTGGAAAGGGTGAACCATGATCAAAAGTCTCAAGATCGGCACCAAATTCATGCTTTTCATCTCCGGCGTCATCACCGTCTCCGTGATCATCACGGCGCTGACCTGCCTCGGCGTTCTTTACATGGGAATGCCGCAAAGTGATTTTCTCGCGGCATTCAACCGTATTGTGCTCTTTGTGGCTGCCATCGCCGTCACACTCATCACTGCCGTGAGCGTCATGTCTTTCTTCTACATGCGCAGGAAACTCACGGTGCCCCTCGGCGAGTGTGTCGAAGCGGCGCGACGGCTGTCGGAAGGCAATCTGGCGGTAGACATAAGCGTGCGCGGCGACAACGAGACGGCCCTGTTGCTGGAGGAGATGCAGAACATGGTCCTCCGCTGGCGGGCCGTTGTCCACGAGGTCAAGGAGGCGGCGGACCAGATGACAGGTGAAAGCCGCCAGCTCAGCATCCATGCCGGCCAGATGAGCAACGGTTCCTCGCAGCAGGCGGCAAAGTCCTCACAGGTTGCCTCATCGGCGGAGGAGATGGCGCAGACCATCGTCGACATTGCGAGAAACACAAGCGACATAGCTGCGTCGGCGAGCACGGCCGTCAGTATCGCCAGGAGCGGCGCCGACGTGGTGAGCCGATCCATTGAGGAGGTAAAGAGCATCGCCGAGGTGGTCAGAAGGTCGGGCCAGATGGTGGAATCGCTGGGGAGACGATCTGAGCAGATCGGTGAGATCGTGGGGCTGATCAACGAGATCGCCGACCAGACGAACCTTCTGGCCCTCAACGCCGCCATTGAGGCCGCGCGGGCGGGAGAGGTGGGCAGGGGATTTGCTGTCGTCGCCGAAGAGGTGAAGAAGCTTGCCGAAAAGACGGCCGACGCCACCCTGGAGATCGGCCAGACGATCGACGGAATGCGCGCGGAGGTCGAGAACGCGACGAGGGCCATGGAAGAGGCCGGTGTGAAGGTCGGGGCCGGCGTGGAGCTTGTCTCACGGACGGGCGGGTCGCTGGGGGAGATCGTCAGCAGCGCCGAGGGCCTTCAGACCATGGTCACACAGATAGCCTCCGCGACGGAACAGATGTCCGCCGCGTCGGAAGAGATCAATCGTGAAATCGTCCAGATAGCCGCGGTAACGAACGAGACCTCGGCAAGTTCGGAGGTGACGGCAGCTTCGGCATCGAGCCTCCTGGAACTGTCCGGTCGACTGCAGAACCTGATGGGCAGCTTCAGGATAAAGTGAAGACGGTTTCAGGTTCCACGTTCCAGGCTTAAAGAAAGTTGAACATTCTAAGGTCTTTGACTTGAAACCTGGAACCTGAAGCCTGGAACGGTCTTTTCTACGTGAAGAGGTGGCCTATCATTCTGTTCAGCATGGGGCCGCCCTTCACCTCGGTCTCCAGCAGGGGTATGGTTGCCCTCACCCCGTCGCCGAAGATGTTCCATATCTCTTCCATGTGCTCGTCCTGCATCTTGACGCGATGGTGGACGAACTCCGCCGCGTCGGCGCCCACCTGTTCTTTCTGGATGATGCCATTGACGACGACGCCGCCGACGGGGATGCCGAACTCGAGGAACCAGTTTATGAAGCGGGTGATGACGGCGATGGGGAGGCTTTCGGGCAATGTCACGAAGAAGAACGCCGTCAGGGCGTTGTCCGTGAGCAGCGACTGGGCCCGCGCCATCCTGTCTTTGAAGCTCAGAAGGTACTCCATGAGAGGGTCCTGCTCCTCCTTTTTGGAGAAGGAGAGCATCTCCCGGAGCGACTTGGCTTCCTCCCTGCTCTTGAGCATCTTGTCGACCCAGAGCGAGTAGACCTTCGACATGCCGAGCAGCCGGCGGGCGTTGGCCGTCGGAGCCGTGTCGAAAACGTAGAAGTCGTATTCGTCCTTGAACATGATGTCCGTCATGTTCTCGAACATGGCCGATTCCTCGAAGGCGGGGTTCATCGTCGCAGACTCGACGAACTCATCGGCCTTGGTCGTGATGTCTGCGAACTTGAGGAACCAGTTTATCTTCTCCCTGATCTCCTGCTTGGACCTCTCTATGGTGTCCTTCGTGTCTATCTCGAAGGCGTGGCAGAGGGCCTCGTCGCAGACGACGGCCGTTTTGCCGAAGACGTCCTGCCCGAGGAGGTTCGACAGGCTATGGACGGGGTTGGTGGAGGCCAGCAGGGTCTTCTTCCCCTGTTTTGCCGCCCAGAGCGCGGCGGTCCCGGCCATGACGGTCTTGCCGACGCCGCCCTTACCGCCGAAGAAGATGTATTTCAGACCGGGATGGTCCTGCATGAACTTGGTCATGTTTGTTGTTATCTGGCCCATTGAAGAATCCCTCCCTTAACCAAACATGGTGTTTGACAGCTTCTCGATCATCTCGAGACCGGTGACGTCCCGTTCCATCTCGGGGACCCAGGCGTGTATCTGGTCCTTGAAGACCTCGTCGATCACCTTCAGGTAATGGTCCTGCATCTCGATGCGATGCTTGAGATAGTCGGGGATGTTCTGCCCTTTCAGCTCGGCGGGGAGGACCCTGTTGACGATGTAGCCGCTTAAAGGCACGTCGAACTTCGCGAAAAGGTCGGCGGCCTTGAGGGTGTCGTTGATGATCATCTCCTCGGGGGTGAGGACGAAGAAGAACGCCGTCTTCTGCTTGTCCGTCAGGATGCTCGATGACTTGTTGATGCGGTCCTTGATGTAGAGGAGTTCATTGAGAATGGCGTCCTCGTCGAGGTCCTTGTCCCTGCGTATCGTCGCGGCCACCTGGTCGTACTCGCGCATCTGCTGGCGAAGACCGGTGATCTTCCCTATCCAGGCGTCGTAGACGGAGGCCATGCTGAGATAGTAGAGGGCGTGGCCGAGGGGCACGAGATCGTAGATATAATAATCGTAGCCGCCCTTGACGACGATGTCGACGACCTCGTCGAAGATGGCGCTCTCTTCCATGGCCGGCTCCGCGGCCGCGGCCTGGATGTAGCTCTCGATCTCCTCGGGTATCTTGTCCATGCCGTACATGTCGAGGATCTTCTGACGGATCTCCTGCTGGTATTCCCTGACGCGGTGGTCCGCGTCGATCTCCTGCGCGTACAGGTTGGGCATGATCTCCGTCGGGCCCTTGCCGAAGATATCCTTCTTGAAGATATCGCTTAAGGATGCCTGAGGATCGACGGAAAAGACGAGCACCTTCTTCCCCTGTTTCGCCAGGTAGTAGGCGGCTGCGGCGGAAAACGTGGTCTTGCCCAGGCCTCCCTTGCCGCCGAACATGATGTAATGCCTGTCCGGATACTGTTCGAATATTTTTGCCAGTGAAATGGGAACCACCCCCTTGTTTTGAGTTATGCTGGATCCTTCAAGCCTTCATCCGACACAGGCTCGCGTGCCATGCGATCTGCCGCCGAGGCCTCATGCCAGGGCGTCCGTCAGGTCCTTCTCCCGGAGCATCCTGCGCTTCCAGGTGGATATCTGGGGGACAACGTAGGGCAGGAGCCTCAGCGAATAGTACGGCGGCAAGATAGGCACCCCGAGCATGTCACCCATGGTGATGAGGATGAACAGGTGCTCCATGCTTGCCCGCGATTTCAGGGCGAAACGCGCGGAGTCGTGTGCCGCGACGCCGTAGACGAACTCCTTCACCGCCCCGAAGAAACCACCTTTCTTCTTCTCTTTTCCTTCTTTTTCACCCATGTTCCTTATATCTCCTTAATGAGGATGGGGTTGCGCCCCCTCATCCTGGTATCTCAGGCCCCGGCCGATTCGGCCAGCTTTCCGTTCTTCAAGGCCCGGTATTTGTTGAATGCCTTGACTCCCTCGATGCCGAGGATGATCGCCGCGACGACGAGGAATATGCCCACGAGCCCCATGAGGGTGTTGCCTATGAGGGCCTGACCCTTCACGGCCCCCGTGAGCACCTTGTTGAGGAGGTTGTAGGACGTGTAGAGCAGGGCGGCGATGGTCGTGATGAACATGAATATCATCGGCCACAGGGCCCAGGAATAGGACTTTCCTTCCGACATGAGCCACGCTGTGATCAGCATCAGCGCAAGCGATGCCATGAGCTGATTGGCGCCTCCGAAGAGCACCCACAGGTACTGCCACCATCCGGTGAGGACAAGGACGATGCCGAGGATGCTGGCGATGAAGGTGCCCACGTGGGCGTTGCGGAAAACGGGATGCCAGCCGGCGAGAAGCTCCGACGTGGCGACCCTCATGAAGCGCACGACAAGCTGCATGATCGTGATCGCGAGGACCACCATCATGACACTTCCGTAGGACCTGCCTATATCCGTGGGAAGCCCCACGGCGTTGAGGAACTTCGCCACGCCGGCCGCGAAGACCCCTCCGGGGCCGAGTTTGATGGCCGCCCCGTAATCGGCGGGGGAGGCGTATATGGTGCCGGCTATGATGAGGGCGAAGGCCGCCAGCATCATCTCGACGAACATGACGCCCGCGCCGACAGGCCGCGCGTCCAGTTCGTTCTCAAGCTGCCGTGCCGTGCCCGAGCTCGACACGATGCTATGCCAGCCCGAGATCGCCCCGCAGGCTATGGTGACGAACATGATGGGCCAGACGGGGCCGATGGGGATCGAGAAGCTCGTGACGGCGGGCAGGGTGAAGTCGGGGTGCAGGATGAAGATCCCGATGATCCCGACGAAAAGGCCGATGAAAACGATGTAGGCAGCGACGTAGTTGACGGGCAGTGCGAACTTCCAGATGGGCAGGACAGCGGCAAAATAGCAGAAGACGAAGGCCGCCACCGCCCACAGGAGCCGGCTGTTCGACAGCGTCTCGCCTATTATCTGATTCGAAGGTGCCACGGTGCCGACCCAGATGCCGGCCATTGCGATGATGACGGTGACGATCGTCGTGAGGATGATGTCCCGTTTCCACCTGTAGATCATCTGTCCGGCGACGATGCCGGCAACGGTCAGGAAGAGCCATGCCATGGGTGCCGGTTTCAGCCGTATGGCAGTATCGACGACAACGTTCCCGAAGGCGCCGGCGATGAGGAGGAGGTAGAAATAGACGAAGGAGAGGAGGATCGTCCGTGCCCGGGGGCTTATGAGCTTGTGGCTCAAGCCTCCGAAAGAGGCGCCCTCGTGGCGCATGGCCATGATGGCGCTCCCGTAGTCCTGGACCCAGCCGATGAAAAAGGTCCCCAGCAGTATCCAGACGAGAGCCGGGAGCCAGCCCCACTGGATGGCGATGATGGGGCCGATGATCGGCCCGGCGCCGGCGATCGATTTGAACTGGTAGCCGAAGAGGACGTTCTTGCTCGTGGGCATGAACTCCACGCCGTCCATGTACATCTTGGCGGGTGTTGCCTTCTTGGGGTCCGCCTTGATGACCTTCCTGTCGATGTACCCGGCATAAAGGCGGTAGCCCACAAAGAACACGACCAGACTGATTATCAGGACAACCACTGAGTTCATATGTTCACCTCCGTGTTGCGTTGGAATGGTGTTGTGCGTTCACATGCTGTCGCCACATCTTTCTTGTGTTCTGGTTTACCTTATTCTCCTCCTATAAGAACCATTTTGCAATAAAGAAATTATGGTGTTAAGCTGTTATACTGTCCCGCGTGACCATTCTTGTCCTTTTCGCGTTCACCGTCTATAATTGTGTCAGGAGAGGTGCAGATGGCAGAAGACAGAACACGCCGGGTCACATCCTCGCTTGTCAAGCCCCTGATCGCCATCATGGTCCTCGCGTGTCTTTTCGTAGGAGTGTTCCTCGTTGTCACCCAGTATTACAGCAACACCCTCTTTGAGGGTGTCGAGAGGGAGTACCGCCAGGGCCTCATCAACACCGTTTCCGTCGCCCGCAACATCATAGAGCCGACACTTGCAAAGGTGCGTTCCGGGGAGATAAGCCGCGAGGAGGCTTTGCGTCGGATACGGCCCGTCGTCCGCGCCATGACGTACGAGGACCGCAACGGAAAGAACTACGTCTTCATGTCGTCCTACGATGGTATCATGCTGGTCCAGCCCTACGAGCCGGTCAGGGAGATGACGAACCAGTGGGACCTCCGGGACGTCAGGGGGACGTACATCATCAGGGAACTGGTCAGGGCCGCCAGAGAGCGCCCGGAGGGGTCCTTTGTCCGGTACCACTACTATACGCTTCCCACGGTTCACGATGTTCAGGAGAAGCTTGCCTACGTGGTCGGGTTGCCCGAGATAGGGTCCTACATCGGTACGGGCATCTACATGAGCACCGTCCTCGAGGATCAGCGGAGGATAGTGGCAAAGATGAGATACGTCTCCATATGGCTTCTGATCATGTTCCTCGTGCCCGTTTGCGTCGCCGCCCTTATCGTTCTCAACAGGAACAGAAGGCTCCTCGACGAAAGGGAGAATCGAGCGAGGGCGGAAAAGAGCCTGGCGGAGAGCGAAGCGAAATACCGTTCCATCTTTGAGAACTCTGTCATGGGTATCTTCCAGTCGTCGCCGGAGGGCCGGGTCCTCGGGGGCAATCCGGCCTTCAGCCGCATACTGGGCTATGCCTCCCCGGAAGAGATGGCGGAGGCCCTGACCGATGTCACCCGCCAGTTATACGTCACGCCCGGTGACCGGGCCAGGTTCCGGGGTGCTCTGGAGCAACAGGGCTACGTCGAGGGGTTTGAGACCGAGTTCTACAGGAAGGACGGGACGAAGGTCTGGGCGTCGGTGAATGCCCGCGCCGTCAAGGACGGTGACGGGAAGATCGCGTACTACGAAGGCACCGTGGAGAACATCACGGAACGCAAGAGATCGGAGGAGGCCCTGCGCACGAGCAGGCTCCAGCTGTCGCAGGCGATGGACCTCGCGAGCATTGTCTACTGGGAAGTTGACCTTCCGGAGGAGATCTTTGTGTTCAACGATCCCTTCTATGCCTTTTGCGGCACCACCGTCGAGCGTGAGGGAGGGTACCGGATGACGAGGGAGGAGTTCGCGGTGCGCTTCCTCCCCCCTGAAGAGTGGCCCTTGTTCCACGGGATGGTTGAGAAGAACAGGACCCTGGAGGCTACGGCCTTGGAGCATAACAACCGTGAGGAC
>ENA-UOXR01004055-UOXR01004055.1-bioreactor-metagenome-genome-assembly--contig:-NODE-4055-length-11837-cov-6.441606_pt1 | contig 11837 bp, 8 predicted proteins | sample MGYA00238164_ERZ764825 | MGnify/ENA primary metagenome ERZ764825 (study PRJEB28920, sample SAMN05720171) | bioreactor metagenome | isolation source: Anaerobic biogas reactor | place: USA:Washington...
CAGCGCCGCGCCCAGCACGGCGCACAGCGCCAGGCCCAGCCACCCGCGCCCGCGCCGTTCCGGCGTCGCCGCCTGGGCGGCGAACCAGACCAGCGGAAACACCAGCAGCACAAAATCGTGCCGCTCATGGTACGTCCACGCCAGATTGGCCAGGCACAGCAGGACGAACAGGGCTTCCCGGCAGGCCCGCCGGTGCCATGCGCACCACCCCAGCACCGCCGCCCAGATGCCCAGCACCACTGCGGCCGCCCCGGGAGTGTTTTCCCATTCCAGCGCATTCAGCACTTCCTGCACGGTGAACGCTCCCTGCAGCACATACCGGCACAGATCCATCCACTGGCCAAGCAGCACCCAGGGCCATTCCCCGAGCCACCAGGCCGGCAGGATCGTCAGGACCAGCCCCAGGATCAGCGCCGTCCAAATGGGAGTCCATTTCCAGCGCACCAGCGGAATGATGACAAAAAGCAGCGCCATGGAGGGTTTGATCAGCGCCCCCAGAAAGAGCAGGCCCGCCGCCACCGGCTTCCGGTCGAACCGCTGAACAGCCAGCCAGGCGCACAGCAGCGACACCAAACCCGCCTGGCCGTTCTGAATGACGTATTGCAGGGGCGGCCACAGCAGGCACAACGCCGCTACCCCCCCCCAGGCTCCGGCACGAGTCCATCGGGTTTCGGTTCGGAACCACATGGCGAACTGTCCCAGCAGCAGGATCAACACCGCCACATTGGCGCTGGTGTACACCGGCAGCAGCCATCGTTCCGGCCAAAACCCGATGGTCGGCAGCAGCATCGACATCGTGGAGGGCGGATAGGTCGCCTCCGGGGGCGGCTGGCCCGGCAGCAGACCAGGGGTTTCCGCCGTCCATTCCGCGCTGGAAATGGAATAAATCCGATGCTCTTTCAGCCGGAGGCGGTCGGGACCGGTCGCCGGTCCGAAGGTGTCATGCAACAGACGCCGGGCCAGTTCATAGGGATTGATTCGCGCCCGGACATACTGGCAGACCACCCATTGGCGGGAAGCATCGGACCAGCCATGCATCGTCCAGCCTCGCTGAATGCTCCGCGCGGTAAACAGCAGCCCGGCCAGCAGACAAACCACCCCCGCCATTCGCCATCCCGTTTTGGCCCGCTCGTCCATGCTGTGTTCCTAGCAAACTCTCCCGCCCATCGCCATTCGTTTCTGCCGCTTCAGGGGCGAGATCCCGGCCGGCGCCGCCGTTCTGTCCCGGATCCGTGCGGAACCCCGCCCACCCGCGCCGTTGACCTCTCCGCCGCCTTTTGCGCTCTGTCAGAGGCGACGGGATCCCTCTCCCGACCGATGCCGCGACGGGGCTCGGCAGAAACAGCCGTCCGGTCCATACTAAAAAAGCCGCGGCGGTCGCCGCGGCTTTCGGGGTCATCCGAACGGATGTCGTTATTTCAGGATCGCATCCTTGGCAGCCTTGGCCACGCGGAACTTCACGACCTTCTTGGCCGCGATCTTGATCGTCTCGCCCGTGGCGGGATTGCGGCCCATGCGGGCCTTGCGGTTCACCAGCACCAGCTTGCCCAGGCCGGGAACGGTGAAGCCGTTCTTGGCGTTCTTGTAGGCCAGAGCCGACAGGGCTTCCAGAGCCGCGCCCGACTGCTTCTTGCTGATTCCGGCCTTCTCGGCCACCGCCGCCACGATCTGGCTCTTTGTCATCGCCTTTGCCATATCCAGTTACTCCTTGTTTCTTCTGTTGTTTTCGAGATGGGTTTTCCGTTCAGTCGCCCAATCCACTTGCGCGTTATCCTTCATTTCCCCGTTGAATGCAATACAAATCCCGGGGTTTTCATGCAGATATTTTCGGGGTGCCGCGCGTCATTTCATCAGCGCCAGCACCGGCGCCAGATCTTCTGCGGTCTGGATCCGCAGCGAAACCTCCGTTGTCGGCACCAGCCGGGGCTCCACCCCCGCCGCCATCATCGCCTCCAGATCGTCGGCGTAATTCCTGCGGCTCTTCGCGGTCTTGGGATAGGCCTTGGCCAGCGCCTCGCGCGGGTAGGTCTGCGGCGACAGCACCGCCCACGCCCCGCCGTCCAGCCGCGCCTCGACCTTGTTCCGCCGCGCCGACGCCAGGGGATCGGCGATTCCCGCCGCCAGCACGCCTGACCCGTGCCGCCACGCGCATTTCGCCGTCTCGGCAATCTGCGCCGGTGTCACCATCGGCCGCGACGCGTCGTGCACGCACACCCACTCCACGTCCTCGGGGATATGGTCCAGCCCGTCCGCCATGGCCGTCGCCCGCCGCGCACCCCCCACCACGATCTTTTTCACCTTCGACAGCCCCAGCATCTGCACCAGCCCCAGCACGCTCTCCGCCCGCTCGCGCGGAATCACCACCACGAGACCCCCGATCTCCGGACACTGGTTGAACGCCGCCAGCGAATAGGCCAGCACCGGCCGGTCGTTCAGATACAGAAAGGGCGTCTCGATCTCGGTCGAAATCTGCTCCCCACGCCCGGCGGCCATCACCAAACCCCACGTCGTGTGCTTCATGTGTTCTCGTTCCTCTCGGGAGCCCCCGGGTACGGCCTCGTTCACCGCGCCCGCATGGACTCTTCCACTTCACACAGTTTGAGCGCAATTCAAGCCCCGGTCAAGAAAAACCAAGCCCAGACGCGGTTTTTTGGGTGGTTGCGTGGTCGAACGGTTCGCTCCGCCGCGGATCAGTACCAGCCGGGTTTCATCCCCGCCCCGGCAGGCAGGACAGGCGGGGTCCGGACGGACGGCGCCGCCGCCGGCAAGGTCATCGGACGCGCAGACGGGACATAGGTCCCCATCCCGCTTTCGCGGATCGACTGGGCTTTCCAGCCTCCCTGCCAGCCGGACGGCGCGGAATTCGGCATGCCGGCCCCCGATCGTCCCATCACCGGCATCACTCCCCCTCCCCGCCCGGCGGAGGACGCGTCCATGGAAAACCCGGCTTCCCGGACCGGCGTGTCCGAAACCGGCCTCGAGGGGGTCCACGCCATCCCGCCGGCGGCCCGCCCGGCCGACGGCAAGGGAGCGTCCGACCAGGCCTCCGCCGCGTCATTCCATCCCGCGGCATCCGGTTTGGCCGATCTCATCAGATCCCCCAGCATTTCGCGCGTTCTGGACATCTTCGGCAGGACCGGCACGGATGCCCCCGCCTCCGCGCGGGCGCCGACCGGTTGCGGATCGTCCCGGACCAGCGGCCCGATTGGCTCCCGCATCCGCTCCGTTTCCGGCTCCCCCCCGGCGGCGGCTCCAGTCTCCGCCGTCTCCGCCGGACGCCGGGCAGCGGCGAGACCCTCCGTCCCGGACAATTCTGTTTCCCCCGTGTAGGGATTCCGTCCATCGGGCAGCCATTCTTCGCCCTCGTTCGCCGTCTCAGGTTCTCCGGATTCCAAAACGCCTTCCCGGTCCGATGCCGCCACCCGATCGGCCAGCCATCCCCAGCCCGTCTCCGGTTTGCCGCCGGCGGACATCGCGACCGCCGCGTTGCTGGCGCCCCCGCCCAGGGTGGGAAGCGACAGGCTCTGCACCAGCCAGTTGCGGCCGCTGTCGGAATCGCGGGTTCCGCGATCCTCTTCCGCCCGCGCCGGCGGCGGAACCGGCATGCCGCCGGAGGACCGCGACGTCCAGCCGAAGACGGATTCGCCCGAACGGAATCCCAGATCCAGCAGCGTCTCCCGTCCCATCAACCCTTCCTGCGCCTGGGTGTCGCGCAACCGCTGCCAGGCCGACCGGTCGGGTGCTTCGCCGTCGTAATGGGAAAGCCCGCCCCGATCGTCATACAGTTGAATGGAACGGCTGTACTCCCGGTGCACGGGAATGTCGCCGCCCCACGCCGCGCCGGCGCCCAGCGCCAGCAGGACGGCTCCCGCCGCCCGGATGCCATCGTTCCGATTCACCCGGCCATCCTACCGCCCCCCTTCCCCTTTTTCAATCCGCCACTTTCAATCCGCATCCTTGCCAGCCCGCCCGGCTTGGCCTATCATCCCCTCCCATGAAGCGAATCCTCCTGTGCCTGGCCCTGGCCGTCCTTGCCGCCCCTCCCGCCGCCCCCGCCGATTCCGGCATGCTGCTCGACAGCTATGCCGCCATCGTCAACGGCAAGGTCATCACCGTCGGCGAAGTGCTCGCCGCCATGTCCGGCGGCCGCGAGCGCCTGGAGGCCCGGCATGAGGGCGCCGAACTCCGCCAGCGCCTCGCCGAGGAATACCAGTCCGTCCGCGACCGTCTCGTCGAATCCGAACTCATTCTGCAGGCCTTTGAATCCCAGGGAGGCGTCCTGCCCGACCGCGCCATCGAAGATCACATCAATTCCGTCATCCACGAGCAGTTCAACAACGACCGCGCCGCCTTTCTGCGCGCCCTGGCGGCCGAACGCCTGACCTTTTCCGAATGGCGCAAGCAGATGAAAGACCAGCTGATCATCCAGTACATGCGCGGCCAGGAAGTCCAGGCCAAGATCCTCGTCACCCCCTTCGATCTCCAGCAGGCCTACGACCGGCGACGCGACGATTTCGCCCGCCCCGAGCGCGTCCGCCTGCGCACCCTCGTGCTGACGCCCGCCGCCGATGCCGAATCTCCCGAAGCCGCCGACGCCCGCGACCGCGACCTTCTGGCCCGTCTCGCCGCAGGCGAACTGGACATCGAAGACGCCCCCGGAACTCCCTCCGATCCCGAGTGGTTCGAAGCCGCCAGTCTCCACGACGCCATCCGCGCCGCCATCGAAAGCCTCGAGCCCGGCGCCTTCGCCGGCCCCGTGGAACTCGGCGGCAGCCGGTATCTGATCCAGCTCCTGGACCGCGAAGCCGCCTGCGTGCAGCCGTTCGAGGAGGTTGCATCCGATATCGAACGCGACCTGCGCCGGACCGAATTCGAACGCCTCAACCGGATCTGGATCGATTCGCTGCGCTCGAAGTATTTTGTCCAGGTCTTTACCCACGACCTGTTCGACTGAGGCTCCGCCCGTGAAGCCCATCGTCATCGGACTGACGGCCGGCGACCCCAACGGCGTCGGCCCCGAAGTCTCGCTCCGCGCCGCCCTGCAGCCCCAGCCCGCCAACCGCCGCCTTGTCCTGATCGGCCCCCGCACCGTCTGGGAGCGCGCCGCCCGGATCATCGGCCGGCGTCCGCCGCCGGACATTCCGTCCCTCGACGCTCCGCTGCCGCCCCGCGCCACCTGGAGTCCCGACGCCGCCCCGCCCCCGGCGTACCGCCCGGGAAAAATCCGCACCGATGCCGCCCGCTCCGCCTATGCCGCCATCCTCGCCGCCGCCGCCGCCGCGCAAAACGGACGCCTCCACGCCGTCGTCACCTCCCCCATCTGCAAGGAGGCCTTCCAGCGCGCCGGCCTGCGCGTGCCCGGCCATACCGAGCTGCTCGCGCACCTGGCCGGCGACGTGCCCGTGGCCATGATGCTGTTCGGCGACCGCATCCGCGTCGTTCTCGCCACCCGCCATCTGCCGCTGCGGCGGGTCCCCGGCGCGCTGACCGCCGATGCCATCGTTGAAGCCGCCGGCATGCTGGCCCTCGCCCTGCCCTGGATGGGATTCCGCCGCGCCCGCATCGGCGTCTGCGGGCTCAATCCCCACGCCGGCGACGGCGGCGCCCTCGGCTCCGAGGAAACAACCGTCATCCGTCCCGCCATCGCCCGCTGCCGGCGGCGAGGCTGGAACGTGCAGGGTCCCATCCCCGCCGACGCCATCTTCCACCAGCACCTCGCCGGCCGGTACGATGCCGTCGTCGCCATGTACCACGACCAGGGCCTCGCCCCCATGAAAATGCTTTCCTTCGACTCCGGCGTGAACCTGACCCTCGGCCTGCCCTATGTCCGCACCTCGCCCGACCACGGCACGGCCTTCGATCTCGCCGGCACCGGCAAGGCCAGCCCCGCCAGCACCCGCGCCGCCCTCGACTGGGCCGCCCGCCTCGCCGCCCGCAAAAATCCCTGGGCAACGTGAATCCGCCCGGCCGCGGCACACCCGCAAACCCCGGCCTGCCATAACGCAATCCAAACGTCTGCGGGATTGTCTCCGTCCGGCCGTTGCCCTATCCTTTTTCCTTGAAACGCGCCGGCCCCTGGCCCGGCCGTTCACAGGAGAAGCGCAATGGAAGTACTGCTCGTCATGCTGGCCGTGTTCATTCTGGTCATTGTGCCCGTCTGGATCCTGGTCCTGCTTCTGTCGGTGCGCAGCACGCAACAGCACCAGCAAACCCTGCTGAACAGCCTGCTCTCCCGCATGGACCGCCTGACCGCCCGACTGAAGGCGGACGCCCCGTCTTCCCCCGCCGCACCGGCGGCACCGCACCCGACCCCGCCGCCGGCGGCCCCCGCCAGAGCCGTCGCGCCGCCCGCCCCTTCTCCCGCACCGGCTCCGTCCGCTCCGGCGGTGCCGGCGGCCGTCCCCGCTCCGCCCCCCCGCCCCGCGGCTCCGCCTTCGCCTCTCCAGGAAAAAACCCTCCGCACCCTCCGGCGCATCTGGAACTGGATCATCATCAACGAGGAATTCCAGCCCGCCGGCGTCTCGTGGGAATTCGCCCTCGCCACCACCTGGCTTATCCGCCTGGCCGTCGTGGTGTTTGTCATCGGCATCGGGTTCTTCCTGAAATACTCCATGGACCACGGATTGCTCGGCCCGCACGCGCGCGTCGTGCTCAGCATATTCACCGGCATCGCCATGCTGACCGCGGGAACCCGCCTGCTGGGCCGGGCCTATCATCTCCTCGGCCAGGGTCTTCTCGGCGGCGGCTTCGCCGTCCTCTACTTCAGCGGGTTCGCCTCGTTCTCTTTCTACCGCCTGATCGGTCCGCTCCCCGCCTTCGCCTTCATGGCCCTCGTCACCCTCTGCGCGGGCCTCTTCGCCATCCGCTTCAACTCCCTGCTGGTCGCCGTCCTCGGCATTCTGGGCGGCTACGCCACCCCCGTCCTGCTCTCCACCGGCGAACCGAATTTCGCCGGCCTGTTCGGCTATCTCCTCCTGCTGGGATTCGGGGTGCTCGGCATCTCCCGGAAACGCCACTGGCCGCTGCTCAACCACCTGGCCATGCTGCTGACCTACAGCCTCGCCGCGCTCGCCGTCGCCCGCGACTTCACCGCCGCCGATTTCCCGGTGGTCATGCCGTTTCTCGCCGCCTTCTTCCTGCTCTTCACCGCCGCCATGGTCCTCTACAACCTGGTCCGCCGCGAACAAGCCACCCTGCTGGAAGTTCTCGGCACCCTGGCCAACGGCGGCCTGTTCTTCGGGCTGGGCCACGGCGTCATCACCACCGCCCACTCGTCCCGCGCCGCCGCCGTGCTCGCGCTGGCCCTCGCCGCGTTCTACGTGCTGCTGGTCTATCGCTTTCTGGCCGCTCACCGCCAGGACCGCGGCCTGCTGATGTCGTTTTTCGCCCTCGCCGCGTTTTTCGCCGTCCTGGTTCCGCCGCTCGCGCTCTCCAAGGAATGGATCACCCTGAGCTGGTCCCTCCAGGGGCTGGTCATGCTGTGGCTGGCCGCCAGGCTCGACAGCCGGTTCCTCCGCTCCCTCTCCCTCGGCGCCTATGCCATTGCCTTCCTGCGGCTGGTGTTCTTCGACCTCGGCCGCCAGTACGGCCAGCCCCTGCCTGCCGATCTGACCTGGCAGGCGTATGCATCGCTGCTGGGCGGCCATCTGCTTGTCATCGGCGGCCCCATCGCCGCCCTCGGCGGCGCCTGGCGCATTCTGCGCAACCCGCCCGCCGCCTCCCCGCGGTCCGTCGGACGCGCCAACGACCTGCCCCGCGACCCGGCCGGAGGCTCTGTCCCCGCGCTCGTCGCCGCCCTGGCCATCGGCCTCCTCTTCGTCTGCCTGCATATTGAATTCTACCGGACCTTCGATTTCTTCTGGCCCGCCTTCGCCATGCCCTCGCTGTCCGTTCTCTGGCTGGCCCTCGGCCTGTTCCTGCTCGCCCTGTTCCGCCGCCACGGCTCCCCCGGCCTGCGAACCCTGACCGGTCTCGCCGCCGCCGCCTTCCTCTTCAAGCTCCTCTTCCTCGACATGCCCCTGTGGGGGCCCAGCTTCGAACGACTGCTCTATGTCCGCGACTGGACCCCGCTGCTCGCCGGCATCCGCGCCATGGACTTCGCCCTGTGCACCGGCCTCCTCGCCTTCCTGTTCTTCCAGCTGCGCACCACCGCCGCCGCCCGGCGCCTGGCGACGGCTTCCGGCATCGCCGCCCTCGCCCTGCTCTTCCTCTTCCTGACCTTCGAACTGCACACCGTCCTGCAGCGCTTCCTGCCCGGCATGCGCGCCGGCGGCCTGACTCTCCTCTGGGCCCTCTACGCCCTCGCCCTTCTCGTCGCCGGCCTCCGCTTCGGCCTCCGCGGACTGCGCTACGCCGGCCTCGCCCTCTTCACCGTCGCCGTCGCCAAGGTCTTCCTGGCCGATCTCGCCGGGCTTGAAGCCATCTACCGCATCATCGCCTTCCTCGCCCTCGGCATCCTTCTCTTCCTCGCCGCCCTCCTCTACCTCCGCAACCGCTCCCGATTCGTCCCGCCCGAAAAATGATCCCCCATGCCCCCCCTGCACACCTATCAACAATGTCAGTGTCAGGCACTGACATTTTGTTTTTGTGATATGTTAAATCCAACTGCTGATTGTGCTGATCGCATCAATCCCGCCGCTGAGGAGTTGCCATGAAAATCATTTGCTGTTTGCTCGCCGCCATCGGATGCGCTTCCTCCCTTCCCGCCGCCCCCGCCCCCGCCGACTTCGCCGCCACCCGGCGCATTGAATCCCGCCCCATCTCCTCCCCGCGCCTCGCCGAGGTCCGGCTCGACGCCCCCCTCCTGGCCGCCACCCGCAACGGATTTCCCGACCTGCGCCTCTTCGATGACAGCGGCGTCGAACGGCCCCGCACCGTCGAACCCCTCTACGCCACCGAGCCGCGCACCTCCCGCGCCGTCATCGCCGCCAGCCCCTCCGAGCTTCGCGAACTCCCCGGCAACCGCATCGAAGCCCGCTTCGTCCTTGCCGAGAAACAGCCCTCCCCCGACGGCCTCGACATCCGCACCCCCCTCCGCGATTTCATCCGCACCGTCCGCGTCTCCGGCAGCCCGGACGGCCAGGCCTGGCAGCCCCTTGTCGAAAACGCCGAAATCTTCGACTACTCCCGCTACATGGATATCCGCCGCACCGAAATCGCCCTGCCCTCCAATGCCTGCCGGCACTTCTCCATCGAAATCTCCGACGCCTCCGAAGAACGCGCCCAGCCGCTCGTGCGCCTGGTCCAGGAAGGCGGACGCGACGCCTCCCGCGCCTTCGACCTTCTCCGCACCCCCTTTCGCATCCAGGGCATCTCCTTCTGGCGCACCTCCACCACCATGGCCAAAGCCAGCCCCGTCCTCCAGGATTGGCCCCACGCCGGATTCGAGGTCACAAACAACCCCGGCGCCCAAACCACCGAAATCCTCATCCAGACCCGCATGGCGCCCCTGACCCGCCTGACAATCGAAACCCCCGCCCGCAACTTCCAGCGCGACGCCACCGTCATGGCCCCCGACTGGATTCGCGGACAGAAATCCTGGCGCACCATCGCCCGACGCCAGCTGACCCGCGTGGATCTTCCCGGCTATGCCCGGGACGACCGGACCATCGAATTCGATGAAACCCGCGCCCCCGAGCTGCGGCTGATTCTGCGCAACCAGGACAATCCCCCCCTCGACATCGCCGGCATCCAGGCCCGCGGCCCCGTTTACCGCCTCCTGTGGCTCGCCGATCCCGGCGCGGCCTACCAAATCGCTTTCGGCCAGGACCGCGTGGAAGCCCCCTCGTACGACACCCATGCCATCCGCACCGCCCTGGAACAAGGCCTGGCCCCCGAGCGCTGGACGCTGGCCGATGCCGGCGAAATCGAAATCCCCGGCCGGCGCTTCTCCATCGCCGGGTTCTTTTCCCGGCCCGCCGTCTTCGGCTCCCTGCTCGCGCTCGCCGCCCTGGCCCTGCTGATTCTGCTCGCCCGGGCGCTCAAGGCGTCGGACCGCACCGACGAATAAGGCCTTATCCCGCCGCGGGCCTCTCCACCGTCACCCTCCGCGACGCCTCGCCGGCCGTCCCGGCTTCCAGCCTCACATGCCAGCACGCCTCCGGCAGCAGCTCGCCCAGCCGCTCCGCCCATTCGATCGCCACGATGCCGTCAAAGTGCTCCAGATACTCCTCCACCCCCAGCCCGAAGGCATCCGCCGCCCCCCGCAGGCGGTACAGGTCAATGTGCGCCAGCCCCCGCTTTCCCCGGTATTCATTGATCAGCGTAAACGTCGGACTCCCCACCGGACGCCGAACGCCCAGCGCCCGGGCCAGCCCCTGCACGAAACACGTCTTGCCCGCCCCCAGCTCGCCGTGCAGACACAGCACCGCCCCGTCCGGCAGTTCCCCCTCCAGCCGCGCCGCCAGCGCCTGCGTCTCCTCCGCCGATGCCGTCTCGATCTGTTCCCGCTTCGCGTTCATCGCCGCACACCCTCACACATTTCCCGCGCCCGCGCAATCTTCCCCCCGATTCTAAAATTCATTGGCTGACCCCTTTTCGGGAAAAGGGGTCAGCCAATGAATTTTAGAATTGAGTGAGCGGCGCCGGAATTTAGCGGTTTTCTTTCCGGGGCGTTTGTTTCAAAATGCTCCGCCATGGAACCTGACCGCCCAAGCTCCCGGCCCGAACTGCCCGGCTATGAATTTCTGGAGCGCCTCGGCACGGGCGGCACGGCCACGGTCTGGCTGGCCCGTCAGCTCTCCCTCGACCGCGTGGTCGCCATCAAGGTCCTCTCGCCCAAGCTGCTGGCCGACGAGGAGGCCCGCGTTCAGTTTCAGGAGGAAGCCCGCGCCGCCGCCCAAATCTCCCATGCCGCCATTGTCAGCATCCTGGATTTCGGCGAGCACGAAGGCTGGCTGTACTACGTCATGGAGTACGTGGCCGGAACCAATCTGGCGGAATGGATTCAGCAGAACCAGCGCATGGCCCACGGACAGGTCCTCAAGCTGGCGGAAATCATCGCCGGGGCCCTCGACACCGTCTGGCGCGACTCGTCGCTGATCCACTGCGACATCAAGCCCGGCAACATCCTGCTGGGCACCGATGGCGCGGTCAAGCTCACCGACCTGGGCCTCGCCCGGATCGCCGGAGCGGCGGCCACCCGCGATGTCAGCGAGAACATCGAAGGCACCCCCTCCTACATCGCCCCCGAGCAGATCGAAGGGCTGGAGCCCGACTGCCGCTCCGACATCTATTCGCTCGGCCTCTCCCTCTACCACCTGCTCACGGGCAATCCGCCCTTCGAAGGCCGCTCGCTGCAGGACATTCTCGACGCCCAGCAATCCGACTACCTCCCCGATCCCTGCGACCTGCTGCCGCGCCTGCCCGTGGCCTACGGCTGGCTGCTCGCCAAAATGACCGCCAAGAATCCCGCCAAGCGCCAGCAGAACTGGACGGAGGTGCTCAAGGACATTCACCAGATCAAAACCGGCAAGTCTCCCCTCCCCCCGTATCCCGGGGAAGATGAAAGCACCATCCTGCTCAATCCCCGGCACCGGCCCGCGGCCCGGGCCAATACCATCAATTTGTCCGCCGCCGCCAAGAAGGCCATCACCATCTCCGCTTCCCACGAAGCCCTGATCAGCCAGCAGAAACGCGGCTCGGCCTCGGCAACGGCCTCCTCCCGCGGAGGCGGCTGCCTCCGCTTCCTGCTCTTTCTGGCCTTTCTCGGCGGAGTCCTGGGCGCCATCTGGTTTTTCGCCTTCCGCAGCCACCCCGAACGCGTCGAACAGTTCAAGGCCGTGCTGCAGGGCCGGGCCGTCCCCCCCCCCCCCCCCCCCCCCCCCCCAACCCCCCCC
>ENA-UOXR01004057-UOXR01004057.1-bioreactor-metagenome-genome-assembly--contig:-NODE-4057-length-11827-cov-5.407322_pt1 | contig 11827 bp, 10 predicted proteins | sample MGYA00238164_ERZ764825 | MGnify/ENA primary metagenome ERZ764825 (study PRJEB28920, sample SAMN05720171) | bioreactor metagenome | isolation source: Anaerobic biogas reactor | place: USA:Washington...
CATGAACCCCGGCGCCAGCGTCAAAGACCGCATCGCCCTGGGGATGATCGACGCTGCCGAACGCGACGGCCGCCTGGGGCCAGAGAGCGTGATCATCGAGCCCACCAGTGGCAACACTGGCGTGGGGCTGGCCCTGGTTTGCGCTGCCCGCGGCTATCGGCTGATCCTCACCATGCCCGATACCATGACGGTGGAGCGGCGCAAGCTGCTGTCGGCCTATGGCGCCGAACTGGTGCTGACGCCCGGGTCCGAGGGCATGCGTGGCGCCATCGCCAAGGCGGAAGAGATCCAAGCCGCCACGCCCGGCGGCCTGATCCTGCAGCAGTTTGAGAACCCGGCCAACCCCCAGGCCCACCGCGAGACCACCGCCGAAGAGATCTGGCGCGACACGGACGGCCAGGTGGACGTGGTGGTGGCTGGCGTGGGGACGGGCGGCACCATCACTGGGCTGGCCCAGGCGCTCAAGCCGCGACGTCCGGGGTTGCGCGCCATTGCCGTCGAGCCGGCTGGGTCGCCGGTGCTCTCGGGTGGGCAGCCCGGCAAGCACGGCATTGCCGGCATCGGCGCGGGGTTCGTGCCCGGCGTGTTGGCGACCGATCTGCTGGACGAGATCATCACCGTGGCCGATGCCGACGCCCGCGAGACGGCCCGCCGCCTGGCCCGTGAGGAGGGCCTGCTGGTGGGAATCTCGGCGGGCGCGGCCGCGTGGGCGGCGCTGGAGCTAGCGACCCGCCCGGACATGGCCGGCGCATGCATCGTCGTGGTCCTTCCCGATACTGGCCAGCGCTATCTCAGTACCGAGCTGTATGACTAGCGCGGCCGCCACCACTGGGAAGCGAGGAGGGTCTCTATGCGCGCGCTGGTGACGGTTGCCGAGGAGGCGGTCTTGCCGGTAGGCGCGGAGGCGCTCTGGCCCTATCTGGTGGATGAGACCCGCCTGCGCGCTTGGCGCGACGGGGTGGAGCAGTTCGGCAGGGGCGAGCTGCCAGCCGTGGGCGAGACGCTCTTTGTCGCCCAGCGGGCGGTGGGGCGGAGGCTGCAGGGGCCGGCGACCCTGGCCCAATGCGAATCTGCCCGGGCGCTGAGCTATGAGCTGGGCGAGCCCGGGGATGGCTACCTGGCGGTGCGCTATGACCTCTGGCCCCAGGCCAACGGCTGCAAGCTGGTGGTGAGCGAGACGGTCGACGCCCCAGGCGTGCCCATCATCGGGCCGTGGCTGGGGCATCGTTGGGTGGCGCCGCGGCTGCGCGCCGAGCTGACCCGCGATCTGGCGCGCCTGCGTCAGCGTTTGGCAGAGCCGGCCTAGTCAGAGCCTAGGTCGAACGGCTCGCGGTCGTCCAGCCGCTGGGTTTCATAGGTCTGGAGGGTGGCCTCGTCGACATTATCCAGGTCCAGCGGCTCGATGCCGAGGCTCTCCATGGCGTTTTCCATCTCGGCCTCGGTCAGGTCCTCGGCGCGCTTGCCGGTGGCCTGTTCGATCCGGTCCACGTCGCGGTTGGTGAGCTTGTACACCACCGCACCAATGATAAGCAGGGTGGCCATGCCGCGGGCCAGGCGAAGGCCGCGCATCAGCCCACGCCAGATGCGACGTCGCGCGCGGTGACGCCACGGGGAGAACAGGCCGCGCGTGCGACGGGCGTGACGGGCGGCGCGGCGGATCATTCGGCGGTAGCTGCGCATGCCGAGCATGGTGACCTCGCTTTCGTTGGCTGGCTTTCAGGTTCTATACGGGGCGAGACATGGATAGGTTTCACAGCCGAGCCATCTCGGCGCCGGTGACGGTGATCGGCATCGATTGCGCCACCGCGGCTCAGCGCATCGGCCTGGCGCGCGGCACTTGGGAGCGCGGCGACCTGCTTTTGGAGGCCGCCACCACCGGCGCGGCGCAAGACCCCGTTGACGTGGTGGCTTCCTGGGTGGAGGCGGCCCCGCATCGGGCCTTGCTCTGTCTGGATGCGCCGCTGGGCTGGCCGCGGCCGCTGGGCTCGTCGCTGGTCGAACATCGCGCCGGTGCCCCGCTGCGCCCGCCGTCCGACGCTTTGTTCCATCGCTACACCGATGCCTGCTGCTATCGCCGCCTGGGACAGTTTCCCATGGAGGTCGGCGCTGATCGCATCGCTCGCACGGCCCGGGCTGCCCTGGCTTTGCTGCAAGAGGTGCGCCGCCGCACCGGCTGGCCCATCCCGCTAGCGTGGAATCCCGATCACCTCCTACGGGCCCAGGCCATCGAGACCTATCCTGCCGCCACGCTCAAGGCGCGCGGCCTGCCCAACCGCGGCTACAAACGCGGGGCTCAGGGTCGCCCCGCCCGTCAACGCCTGTTGCAGGCCCTGGCCGACGAGTGGCGCCTGGCGCTGGAGCCGGAGGACCTCTTGGCCAACGCCGATGCCTTTGATGCCGCCCTCTGCGTGCTCACCGGCGGAGACTTTCTAGCCGGGCGCTGCTGCCCTCCGCCCCCTGATGCCATCGAGACCGTCCGCCAGGAGGGCTGGATCTGGACGCTGGACACGGCGCCGGCGGAGGATACCGACGAGGAGAAGGACGATGGGCGCTGATCTGAACGCACGCGAGCGGCTCATCGCCGCGCTGGAGGGGTGCACGCCGGATCGGGTGCCCTTTTCGCCGTTCCTGGCCTATGTGTGGGAAAGCCTGCCCGCCTCGGTGCAGGCCGCCGGCCAGCTCGCCTTTCACACGCGCATCGGCGCCGATCCTCTCTGGCGGGGGGCGCCCTGTCCGGTGCGCGTGCACCTGCCTGCCACCGTCACTACCCGCTCCTGGCAGGAGGGGCCGCGCCGCTGCGTGGAGACCGTCACGCCGGTGGGAGCTTTGCGCCGCACCTACCTCAAGACGCCCGCCGCCGGCGACCAGACCGAGTTTCTGGTCGAGCATCCCCTCAAGACCGAGGATGACCTGCGGATCCAGCTCTGGATTGAAGAGCATACTGAGTATACTCTCGACCTGGAGCCGGTGCGGCAGCATCTGGCCGGCGACGGTGCCGTCGGGCTCTCGCTGGGCATGCTGCTGCCACGGGCCAAGTCCGCCTTCCAGGATCTTGTTGAGCACCTGATGGGCACCGAGGAGCTGGCCTATGCCCTGGCCGACTATCGGGAGACCGTGGAGGCGCTCTGGCAGGCCATGGTGGCCAACGATCTGCGGGCCGCCGAGCTGGCCCTGGAGGCGCCCTACCGCTACTTTATCACGTGGGAGGATTCGGGCACGCAGAACTATGCCCCGTCGGCCTATCGCCGCTATATCGCCACAGAGGTGGCCCAGTGGGTGGCTCTGCTGGAGAGTGACGGTCGCCGCTACATCCAGCATGCGTGCGGGCACCTGCGCGCCATCCTGGGCGCCATGCAGGCGTCGGGCGCGCACGGCGTCGAGAGCCTGTCGCCGCCGCCCACCGGCGATATCACCCTGGCCGAGGCTCGCGCGCTGGTCGGAGAGACCTGGCCCATCATTGGCGGGATCGAGCCCACTCGGTTCCTGCAGCTATCGCTGGACGAGCTGGGCCCCTACGTGGAGCAGGTTCTGGCGGATGGCATGGGGCCAAACGGGGTGGGGCGATTTGTGCTGGCGAACTCGGATTCGTGCCCGCCTGGCGTCACCGTAGCCAAGTTTGCGCGGGTGGCCGAGGTGGCCCGAGGCTGGCGTCCGTGACCGGCCGCGAGGGCGCCGCCAACCAGGTTCGCTTGCTGGATCAGCGCTTTCTCCAGCAGCCCGGGAGGTACCTGGCCCAGTGTGGACTGGCCACCCTCTGCATGCTGATCCTGCTGGCCGTATTGGAGGCGGTTACCAACGCCACGGTGCTCGCCTCGCTGGGCGCCAGCGCCTTTGTGGCCTTTACCATGCCGCACCGCGAGCTTTCCAGCCCGCGGCACCTGGTGGGTGGCTATCTGGTGGGCATGGCGGTGGGCAGCCTCTGCTGTCTCTTGCTGCGGGCCGCGCCGTCCGAGCTCACCGTGCTCTGGGGGCACATCTGGCAGGCGGTCGCCAGCGCCTTGGCGGTTGGGTTGGCGGTGTTCGTCATGGTGATCACCGGCACCGAGCACCCGCCGGCCGCCAGCCTGGCGTTGGGGCTCGTTTTGGGCGACACCAGCCTCGACCTCGTCCTGGTGATCCTGGCCGGCATCGTCGGGCTGACCGTCCTCAAGTGGCTGTTGCGCCGCCGCTTGGTGGATCTGGTCTAGCGTTCGCACAGCCAAGCGCCCCAGGCCATCGTGCCCGGGGCGCCGTTGCGTAACCGTCTGGGATGGCGATCAGTCGCGCATCGCATCGCCAGCGTGGCTGGTGATACCCTTGACCATCTGCAGGAACTCGGTCGGGATCACGAATTTCGTGGCTTGGCCCTCGCCCAGGGCCCGCAGAGCGTCCATGTATTGCAGCGTCATGGTCTTGCTGTCGACGCCATGGGCCACGTCGTACATGGCCTGCAACGCGTCGGCGGCGCCCTGCGCTCGCAGCACCCGCGCTTGGCGCTCGCCCTCGGCCTGCAGAATGGCGGATTGGCGCTCGCCCTCGGCGCGCAAGATGATCGCCTGGCGCTCGCCCTCGGCCACGCGGATCGCGGCCTCGCGGTTGCCCTCGGCTGTGGTCACCGTGGCGCGACGGTCGCGCTCGGCGGCCATCTGGCGGGTCATGGCATCCTCGATGGCCCGCGGCGGGATGACCTCACGGATCTCGACGGTCGTCACCCGGATGCCCCAGCGATCCGTGACCACGTCCAGCTTCTCGTGGAGCACCTGGTTGATCTCGTCACGCTTGGAGAGCACGTCGTCCAGCGTCATCGATCCCACCACTGCGCGCAAGGTGGTGATGGCCAGCCCGCGCGCCGCGCCGGTAAAGTTCTCGACCTCGAGGACGCTGCGCACCGGGTCGATCACCTTGTCATAGACGATCAGGTCCACCGATACCGAGGCGTTGTCGCTGGTGATGCAGGTCTGCGGAGGCACGTCAAAGAACACCTCACGCAGGTCCACCATCGTGGCTCGGTCGAGGAACGGGATCAGCAGGATGATGCCGGGCCCGCGTGCGCCCAGCGAGCGTCCCAACCGAAACACCACCAAGCGCTTGTACTCGGGCACGATGCGTACGGACATGGCGAGCACAACCGCTGCCATGATGGCGAGAATGATCACCGCTATCAAGGTCTCCATAGCCAACCTCCCTTGCCGCTAGACTGGGTTCGTCGGTTCCGGCCCATCGCCACCGGCGTCGCCCGCTCGTCGCACGATGAGGCGCACGCCAGCCACGCTCTCCACGACCACGTCTTCTCCCGCCTGCACCGGCTCGCCCAGCGCGGTGGCGCTCCACTGCTCCAGATCCACCCGCACGTCGCCGGTGGGCGCCAGGTCCGTCAAGGCGATGCCGGTCATGCCGATCAGCCGTTGTGCCCCCGATTGCGGCGGCAACCGCGTGGCCCGAATGGCCGCTCGCAACACCCCGAACGTCACCAGCAGGATCAGCGCCGACATGCCGGCGATCAGCCAGGGGCTCACCCGTACGGTGGGCGCCGCCGGCGAGCTGGGCGCAAAGGGCGCAAACAGCATCAGCGAGCCCAGCACAAAGGGCACCAAGCCAGCCAACGTCACCACCACCTCGGTATCGGTGAGCAGGCCGATGACGAACAGGGCCACTCCGGCGATGATCAAAGCCACCGCGGCCCAGTTCACCGGCAGGCTCCCCAGCGCAAAGAACGCCAACACGAACGCGATGATGCTCCCCGCCGCGCCCAAGCCCAGCCCCGGCTCCGAGATCTCGGCCAGCAGGAAAAGCATCCCCAGCGAGAGCAGCAGGTAGGCAATGTTCGGGTCGCTGATGATATGCAGAGCCTGCTCGGCCAGGTTCATCTTGAGCTCGTCGATGGGGGCGCCAGTCGTCGTCAGCGTCCTCGACTCTCCGCCCACGGCCACCGTCCGCCCATCGAGGGCCGTCAGGAGCGCGGGCAGGTCGGCGGCCACCAGGTCGATCACGGCCTCATCCAGCGCCTCGGCGGCGGTCAACGAGAGGTTCTCCCGCACGGCGGCCTCGGCCCACTGGACGTTGCGCCCGCGTTGCTCGGCGATGCTGCGCACCAGTGCGGCCGAATCGCTGACCGCCTTTTCGGCCTGGGTCTCGTCCAGCTCGACCCCCAACGAGACGGGGTGGGCGGCTCCCACATGGGTGGCTGGCGCCATGGCCGCCACGTGGCTGGCCATCAGGATGAACATGCCGGCCGAGGTGGCCCGCGCTCCCTGCGGCGCCACGTACACCACCACTGGCACCGACGCCTCCAGCAGATGCTGCACCACGTCGCGCATGGCGGTCTCCAGGCCGCCGGGAGTATCCAGGGTGAGCACCACCAGGCCGGCATCGCGCTGCTGGGCGCGGTCCAGCGTGCGCCCCACATAGCTGGCGGTCATCGGGTTGATGACGCCTCTGATCTCGCCGACCACGATGGGCGCGGCGCCACTCTGGGCGCCCGCGGTCAGCCCGCTCAAGAGCACCATCGCCAGGCATAACAGCACGCAGATGGCGCTACCCCGATGCATGTGGCGCGTATAGGAAACCATGTGGGCCTCTTCCCTGCGGCGGCAGACGCCGAGAGACCGGTTGCTCCGGCCCCGTCTTTGCCGCACAGTAGCATGATGCACGTTGTTGTGCGGCCTGTCAAGGTCTCCCGCGGGCGCCGAGGCGCATTGGTATTGATTCAGAACATTGATTTTCCCTAGGGCGAGATTGACATTTTCAAGGTATGCATGTACCTTGGTCCAGGTCAGTGACCGAGAAAGGGAGGTGCCGCGTCATGGTAGAGAGCGCGACCCCACGAGGGTGGCTGCGACGTTTTGGGGTGATCTGGTTGGGGCAGGCGGGCTCCCTGGTGGGCAGCTCGCTGGCCCATTTCGCCCTCGTGTGGTGGGTCACCGAGACTACCGGCTCGGCGACGATCCTGGCGACCGCCTCGCTGGTGGCCATGCTGCCCGAGGTGTTGCTGGGGCCCTTTGCCGGCGCCCTGGTGGACCGCTGGAACCGGCGCCGCGTCATGGTGGTCGCCGATACCGTCGTGGCTTTGGCGTCGGCCTGGCTGGCGTGGCTGCTAAGCCAGGGAAGCATGGAGATCTGGCACATCTATGCGGCCTTGGTCATCCGATCCCTGGGCGGGAGCTTTCACTGGCCGGCTATGTCGGCCTCGACCTCTATGATGGTGCCCAAGGAGCACTTGGCCCGCGTATCGGGGGCCAACCAGGCCATTCGCGGCGTCGTCCAGGTGGCGGCGCCGCCCTTGGGGGCCCTGCTGCTGAGCCTCCTCCCGCTGCATTCGATCATGCTGATCGATGTGGCTACCGCTGCGCTGGCCATCACGCCGCTGTTGCTGGTGGCCATCCCGCAGCCCAAGACCACCGTCTCGGACGACTCGGACGGCTTGGTCCGCGCGGTCTGGCGAGATGTACGCGCCGGCGTGGCCTATGTGCGAGCTTGGCGCTCGTTGGGGGCCATGATCCTCCTGGCCACCGCCGTGAATCTGCTGCTGGGTCCGGCCTTTTCCTTGCTCCCGCTGTTGGTCACCGACCACTTTGGCGGAGGCGCCACCGAACTGGCGGGGGTGCAGTCGGCCTTTGGGTTCGGCATCGTGGCGGGCGGGCTGCTGCTGAGCGTGTGGGGCGGCTTTCGCAAGCGCGTGCACACTGTCGTCGCCGGCATCGTCGGCACTGGCGTCGGCATGCTGATTCTGGTGTCTGTGCCGCCGGCGCTGCTGGTGCTCGGGCTTGGTGGCGTGCTCTTTGGCGGGGTGATGAACTCGCTCTGCAACGGCGCCATCATGGCGGTGGTACAAGAGCGCGTCGACCACGCCGTGCAGGGCCGCGTGATGACCGTGCTGCACAGCCTGGCTGGCGGCATGATGCCCATCGGCCTCGCCATCGTGGGGCCGCTGGCCGACCTGGTGGGCGTGCGCCCCGTGATGTTCTGGGGAGCCGTTGCGCAGACGCTCTTGGGAGTGGCGGCGTTTGGGTGGCGGACCCTGATGGCGCTGGAGGATGAGGACCCCACACCCCAGCCCGCCGCCCAGATGGAGGTTGCCGGAGCGGAGTAGCGGTTGCGCTGTGAACGCGCACCTGCTTGACCTCTCTAGGGAATGGTGCTAGCATGGCGCCGGTTGTAGTCATTAATGGAAAGTCATGAGCACGGAAGACAGTAGTAGCTCCGAACGTAGCGGTCAGGACGACCGCGCCATACAACGCAGGCCGCATCGTCGGCACGAGCTGCCACCTCCTCGCTCCTAGGTGCGCCCCGGCGCGTTAGCGCCGCGGCCAGCCTGGCTGAGCTCCTGGTGGAGCCGAGCCGGCGGCCGCGGCGTTTTGCGTACCAACAAGGGGGTGTATCGTGGGAGCCTACCTCAGCCAGGTTCTCCGAAACCGCGTCGAAAGCAGCCTGGGCGAGCCCATCGGCCGCTGTCTGGACGTGCTCGCGCTGGATCGGGCCCAGGGGCCTCTGCCTCTGGCCGCGCTGCTGATCGAGAACGAAGCCGGCGACGAGCTGCTGGTACCTACCGATCAGATCGAACGCGTCACCCCCAAGATCGTGCTCAAGACGGCTCCTCCGCCGGCCTACAGCCTGCGTGGCGGCGAGGTCCGCCTGGCGCGCGATATCCTCGACCGCCAGATCGTCGACGTCGAGGGTCGCCGCTTGGTGCGGGTCAACGACCTGCGCCTCAACCCACTAGGCCCCAGCCAGCAGCTCTATGTCACCGGCGCCGCCGTGGGCACCGTCAGCCTGCTGCGGCGGCTTGGCCTCCAGCGCCCCGTTGAGGGCGCCCTCAAGCTGGTGGGCCGACGCCTGGCCGAGCAGGTGATCCCCTGGGATGTGGTCGCCGCCGTCGAGCCGGATCAGCCTATCCGCTTGCGCGTGGCCCGCGACAAGATCCGCCAGATCGACCCCGTCGATATCGCCGATCTGGTGGCCCAGATGGACGGCCCCTCCGGCCTGGCCCTGCTCGAATCGCTGGACGATGAGACGGCCGCTGACGCCATGCAAGAGATCCCCGACGAGCTGCAGGAGTCGATGCTCAGCGCCATGTCCGTCGAGCGGGCCGCCGACGTCTTGGAAGAGATGGACCCCGACGACGCGGCCGACCTGCTGGGTGCGCTGGAGGAAGAGCACCGCAGCACCCTGCTCGAGGCGATGGAGACCGAGGACTCGGTCCAGGTGGAAAAGCTGCTGGCCTATCCCGAGGACACCGCCGGCGGCATCATGACCACCGAGTTCACCACCATCCCGCAAGGGATGACCGCCGGCCAGGCCTTGGCCTACCTGCGCACCTCGCCCCAGGCCCAGGAGGACGAGACCCTCTACAACGTGCACGTGGTGGCGCCCAACGGTCGGCTCCATGGCGTCATCTCGCTGCGCGACCTGGTCATGGCCGACCCGGAAGCGGCGGTGGACGCCATCATCGAAAAGCAGCCCATCACTGTGGGCGTGTTGACCCAGCAGCGCGAGGTGGCCCGCTTGGTGGCCAAGTACGACCTGATCGAGCTGCCCGTGGTCGATGACGACGGCGTGCTGCACGGCATCGTGACCGTGGATGACGCCATCGACGCCATCATTCCCACCGCCTGGAAAAAGCGCATCCCCCGCATGTACTAGGAGGAGCACGCCATGCCCGACCTCAAGCATCTGGCACGACGTCTACCGGGCAAGGGCGCCCTGCGAGGCGCGTTGCGCCGCGCCTTTTTGTTCCTGGCCATCATCGGCCCCGGCCTCATCACCGCCAGCGCCGATAACGACGCGCCGGGGATCGCCACCTACTCTATGGCGGGCTCGCGCTATGGCTATGCCTTTTTGTGGGTGCTGCTCTGGATCACCCTGGGCGAGGCCCTGGTGCAAGAGATGGCCGCCCGGATGGGCACCGTCACCGGCAAAGGGCTGACCGACCTGATCCGCGAAAAGTATGGCCTGCGCCTCACCGTGGTGGTCATGCTCTGCCTGCTGGTGGCCAACCTGGGCACCACCGCCGCCCAGTTTGCCGGCGTGGCCTCCAGCGCGGAACTCTTTGGCGTCACCCGTTACATCGGCGTGCCCATCGTCGCCGGACTGGTCTGGCTGCTGGTCACACGGGGCACCTATCGGGTGGTGGAAAAGGTTCTTCTGGCCATTTCGCTTTATGCCGTGGCCTATATCGCCTCGGCCTTTATGGCCAAGCCCGATTGGGGCCAGGTGTTGCGTTCGGCCATCGTGCCCCAGCTTCAGGGCGGCCGCGACTATATGCTGGCGCTGTTGGCCACCGTCGGCACCACCATCACGCCCTGGGCGGCCGTCTACATGCAGGCCTCGGTGGCCGACCGGCGCACGCCCAAAGAGCGCTATGGCGAGACGCGGCTGGACGTGGTGTTTGGCGCCGCCATCGGCAACGTAGTCTCGGCTTTTATCGTCATCTGCACCGCCGCTACCCTGCATCCGCTGGGCATCGCCGTGGAGACGGCCGAGGAGGCGGCCATGGCCTTGGCCCCCGCCGCCGGCGCCTGGGCACAGACGCTCTTTGGCATCGGGTTGATGGGGGCGTCGTTGCTGGCCGTCTCGGTGCTGCCGCTGGCCACCACCTATGCCCTCTGCGAGGCCTTTGGCTGGGAGCGTGGCTTGGACCACAAGCCCAGCGAGGCGCCGATCTTTTACGGGCTGTATATCGGCATTCTGGTCCTTAGCGCCGCCCTGGTGCTGATCCCAGGCATCCGTCTGTTCCCGCTGATGTGGCTCTCGCAGGTGGCCAACGCCGTGTTGTTGCCGGTGATTCTCCTGCTGATGCTCCAACTGGCCAATAGCAAGCGGATCATGCGCAGCTGGCGCAACGGCGCCCTACAGAACACCCTTGTGTCGCTGCTGGCGGTGGCCGTGGTAGTCGCTACCGTGGTCATGATCACCTCTGGCCAGGCGGCGGGCTAGTCCCAGCGGACCAGCGTCATATCCCAGGGCGGCGGCCAGATCTGCAGCCGGTGCCCTGGGCGTGTCTCCCAGATGGCCACCTGCTCCGCCCAGACCGGCCAGTCTGCGCTGGCGAACGGATCCATCAGCGCCCGATAGTCAGCCGCGCCCAAGGCCAGGCTAATGGCTAGCGCCACTGTAGCCACCAGCGACCCCAGGCGCCGCCAGTCCCGCCGCTGCCAGGTAATCCGCATCGCCAGCGCCAGCATCAGCAACGTGGCGGGCGCGTAATAGTAACGGATCGCCGTGCCCGGGTGAACTAGCGACCATTTGGTCTCGCCGGGGCCCGCCAGCGCCGAGACGGTCGCAAGCAGGGCTATCAGGTAGGCGCCCAGCACCAGGTAGCGTTGCTCCGTGGGGCGCCGCCAGCAGAGGAACAGCCCCAAGGCCGCCAACGTGACCAGCAGCGCACATCCCAGGGCTGCGCCGTGCCCGGCGTCGCGCAGGCTCAGCAGCAGCGCGGCCATGGCGCGTCCGCCGCGCATGCTGGCCAGCGGCACCACCACAATGCGATTCCAGGTCACCGCCAAGAGGCTGGCGGGGGTGATGCCCGCAAAGCGCACCAGGCCCTCGTCGGGCGTCTGCAGCGCCGCCAACGCGATGCCGGCCTGGAGCATCGCCCCCGCTACCACTACCCAAGCCTGGGTGCTTGTCTCCGGCTCGTCGCGTCGCGTCCAGGCCCGCACCACAAAGAGCGGCGCGAGGAACGCCGCAACCGGACCGCTGAGCACCGCCAGCCCTAGGATCCCGCGATAGAGCCAGCGCCCCAGAGGATCACGCGGTGGCTCCTCCACCAGAAGCAGCGCCGCCGTCAGCGCCAGGTAGAACTGGCTGTTGATGGTGTTCAGCCAGCCCTCACCGCTTGATGGCGTCAGCA
>ENA-UOXR01004058-UOXR01004058.1-bioreactor-metagenome-genome-assembly--contig:-NODE-4058-length-11826-cov-4.626455_pt1 | contig 11826 bp, 10 predicted proteins | sample MGYA00238164_ERZ764825 | MGnify/ENA primary metagenome ERZ764825 (study PRJEB28920, sample SAMN05720171) | bioreactor metagenome | isolation source: Anaerobic biogas reactor | place: USA:Washington...
CTCCGAGACGCGAACCTCACGCCGCTGTGTAGGGGCCGGACGCCGCTCCGGCCCGTCCCTCGGCGATGCGAATCTCACGCCACTCCGGCCCGCGGCGCTGGCGCCTCACGCCGAGGCCAGCGCCTCCGCGGCCTCCGCCAGGAAGCGCAACTGCCGCGCCGCCAGCTTGATCTTGACGTCGCCAGATTCGGATTCCTCGATCAACCGTTGGAGATCCCCCTCCTGCACGCATACCGCCAACCGCTGGATCTCGTCCATGAAGGAATCGAGGGTATGAATGCGGCGCACGCGGTTGCCGTCGCGTGTGGTGGGCTCCAGATGGCCATAGTCGCCGTCATTGGACGGCCGAGGCGGCATGGCGCGGCGCGGGTCGTGCCCCGGACCCTCCATCGCCTCGTCGTCATCCTCATCCTCTTCGTCATCGTCGTCGGCCCAGGGGTCGGGCTCTCGGGTCTCGGCCGGCGTCGGGCCCATGCGCGGCAAGGACTCGCGGGCCGTCGCCTCCACCGTAGCGATGCGCTCGCCACGCCGCAGCGCCGCCAGCGCGTCGTAGGGGTCGATGTTGGCGTTGTGCTGCAGCGCGGCGCACAGGCGCGCCAGCTCCGCCGCCGAGAGGGTCTCCTCCACCGCCAACTCGGCCACCGCCTCCTGCCGGATCGCCGGCGCGATGTCGGCCAGGTGCTGCCCGTGGGTGACCCCCAGCTCCCCCGAGGCGATGAGGCGCTGCACCCCCGGCGCGAGTTGCCGCAGCCGCAGGTAGCGCTGTATCTGGCGCGACGACATCCCCAACGTGCGCGCCATCTGCTCCAGCGCCTCCCCTTGGGAGCCGCCCTGCTCCATCACGTGCACCAGCATCTGCTCGAAAGCGCGCGCCTTGTCGAGGTCATTCAGGTCGAGGCGCTGCAGGTTTTCCAGCGCCTGCTGCACCAGCGCCTCGGCATCGTCCAGGTCATCCAGGACGATACAGGGGACGCGGTCCAGCCCGACGACGATGGCGGCGTCGCGCCGCCGGTTGCCATAGACGACGCGGTAGCCGCCCGCCGCCTCGGCGACGCCCAGCGGCTGCAGCACGCCGTGTTCGCGAATCGTTTCGGCCAGACCGGCGAGGTCGCCGGGGTCGGAGCGCACGCTGGGCCGGCTGGGCTCCAGGTCGCGCGGGTTGAGGTAGACGATGCGTTGGTCGCGAGCCATATCTCCGCCTTGGGTTAGGATGAGGCGACGCCGTAGGGGCGACCGGCCGGTCGCCCGCTGCTTCGTTGTCCGCTGCTTGGTCGCCCGCTGCCTGGTCGTCCATCGGACGGTGGGCGACCGGCCGGTCGCCCCTACAGCGCGCCGCTCAGCGGTAGCGCCCGTATTGCATGAACGCGCGGCAGGCCACGTCCTGCCAATGAGGGTCGAGGCCGATGGAGACGTTGTCCTGGTAGTACCCCGCCACGAACCCGCCGTCGGGGCCGCCGAGGGTCTCGATGAGCGCCCGCGCCTCCGCCACGATCGCCGCCTCGTCCTGGGTCTGGAGCGTCTTCTGGATGTCCACCGGACACCAGAAGGTGATCTGCCCGTGGAACCGGCCGAGTACGTCGATGCCGTGGAGCGTCGGCTGGTCGAACTGCAACAGGTCGATACCCGCCTCGATGAGGTCCGGGATGATGGCGGTGATCTTGCCGCAGGAGTGCATGAGCACCTTGACGCCGTGGTCGTGGGCCACGGCGCACAGCCGCCGGAAACCCGGCTTGAAGACGGACCGCCAGGTGTCCGGATGGATCATCAGGGCGTTCTGCGTGCCCCAGTCCTCGGGGAACATGACGGCGTCCACGCCGGCGCGAGCGTACTGCACGATCGTCTCGGCCAGCAGGTCCTCGATGCGGCGCAACAGCGTCACCACGCGCTCCGGCTCCAGGAGCAGGTCCATGAGGAACACCTCAAGCCGCCGCATGTAGCGGGCAATGTTGAAGGGAAAGCCGGGCAACCCGCCGATGCGAAAGCGTTCGTTGGATGGATCGGCGCACGCCTCGCGCACGGGGATAAAGTTGGCCGGGTTCGCTAGGTCGGGCAGGCGAAGGTCGTCCAGTTGCCCCCAGTCCTCCAGCGCGCCGCGGGTCGATTCCCCCTTGCTCGTGCGGTCGAGCCGCGCCCAGGTGTTGCCCCACTCGTCCACATACTGCTGCCACCCGCCGCCCACGTCGCGCCACACGGGGTGGTAGCCGACGAGGTCATAGTGCACGTGGCAGACGTCGTGCCAGTAGGGCTCGGGGAACGAGGCGGCCACGCGCTCCGGGCGGTCGAACTCGAGCGTGCGGCGAACGATCTCGCGTGATCTCATGGCCTCCCCTCCTCGACACAGGGACATCGACGCCCGCTTGTGTTGGGGGATGATAGGGCGAACCGCCCGCTACGGCAAGTGTGGCGGGGGCCTCGCGCCGTTCGACGCCTCGGGCACCCTTTCGGGATCAGGGGCGACGCTCGCGCGTACGCCATCGCCCTGACGTGACGTCGAGTTGATACTCGCAGCAGAATCATTGTAGTATGATGATATGAAGTGATGAGAACATGTGGGTAGTGTGGGGCCAGTATGAGAGGAGAGACCAGGTGATGGTGGACATGCTTTCGCGACGGTGGTGGGTGTTTGCGCTGCGTGGGGTATTCGCCATCCTGTTCGGGGTTCTGGCGCTAGTCTGGCCTAGACTGACGCTGCTAGCGATGGTGCTGCTGTTTGGCGCCTACGCGCTCGTCGATGGCATCTTTGCCGTGGTCGCAGGAATCGCCTCGTATGGCACGAACGAACGCTGGTGGGCAGAGCTGCTAGAAGGGGTTGTGGGGATTCTCCTCGGTCTCCTCACCTTCTTTTGGCCGGGCATGACGGCGCTCATCCTGTTGTACCTCATCGGGGCGTGGGCGCTGGTCACCGGCATCTTGGAGATCGCCGCCGCGTTTCGCTTGCGGCGCGTCATCGCTGGAGAGTGGCTCCTGATCCTCGGCGGCCTTCTTTCGATCCTGTTCGGGGTGTTTCTCTTTATCAGTCCAGGCGCGGGCGCCCTGAGCCTGCTATGGCTCATCGCCGTTTACGCCATCGCCTTTGGCATCATCCTGATCATCCTCGCCTTCCGCCTGCGAGGCGTGCGCCCAGAAGGCGAACCGGCTATCTGACGGCCGCCGGGCGCCATGGGCCCGCAAGACGTCGCAGCAGCGCCTGGGCTGGTTCGGCGAGACGTGGAACGTCGACCCGCCGCCCAACCTGATCGACGACCCCAGGCTACAACCCTTCGGCGTTCACGCATACAAGGGAAACACCGACTTGACTGCAGCGCTTTGGTACGCCTCCGCTCACCCTCCGCCGGCTTTTGCCGTGGGCGGCGGTCGCGCCGGAACCGCGACCGCCGCCCACGCTCCCCTCGGCGTGTCCAGCCAGGTGATGATGTCACCGAGGGACATCGATGCACACATGTGTTCATGCTACCGGCGGTTGCCGCCGACCGACCGGGCTGCTATCCTGTAGATCATTACGCACCCAACGGCTCACTACCATGTCCGAACGCCCCGCATGAGGCCAGCACTCACCTCTCGCGGGTGCCGTCGAAAGGATGCAAACCCGTGGAGCCCAACTGCACCCTCTGTCGCATCCAGGCCTGCTCCGTGGAGCCGGGAACCAAGGCCTATCCGACCTTCTGCCCCATGGCGCGCGAGAACGCGCAGGGCAACGAGGCGCTCGTCCACGCGCGGGAGGCCTACGACGACGCGGAGACGCGCCGGCTGGCGCTGGCGGCCGCCCAGACGGAGGCCGACCGCTACCCCCTGGAGCCCCGCGTCGAGGAGGTGATGAGCTTTGCCCGGCGCATCGGCGCCAACCACCTGGGCATCGCCTGCTGCGCCGGCCTGCTCCACGAGGCGTGCCTCTTCCAAGAGATCGTCGAGGGGCACGGCTTCCAGGTCAGCTCCGTGTGCTGCAAGGTGGGCTCGATCCCCAAGGAAGTGGTCGGCATCACCGACGCGGAAAAGGTGCATCCCGGCCAGTACGAAGCCCTCTGCAACCCCATCGGCCAGGCGATGCTGCTCAACGCCGCCGGCACCGACCTCAACGTGCTCGTGGGGCTGTGCGTGGGCCACGACAGCCTCTTTATCCGGCACTCGGAGGCGCTCGTCACCGTGCTCATCGCCAAGGACCGCGTCACGGGCCACAATCCCGCGGCGGTGCTGTATACGAGCCACTCGTACTATCGGCGCGTCAAGGCGTAAGGACCGGCGATCGGCGATCGGCGGTCAGCGTTCGGCGGTCGGCGGCTACGCTGGGGACGACCAAGACCCCCGTGCCAAGCCCCGCGCATACGGGCGATCGTACCGGCGGGGACCTTCGGGAGATGCTCCGATCGTGGTCTGGTATGCTCGGAGAGCACCCCTGGCCATGCAGCGCCTTCTGAGATAGACTCCCGAACCATCTCACCGTGGCAATCCCGCGAAGGAGGAGATCGATGACCGGCGGATCGACAGCATCGTACTATCCCGTGCACGGCAAGATACCCTACGGCGCCGAATACTGGATCGAGCACGACGCCGACGCGAATTGGTTTCGCGACGACCTGAGCGCCATGCGGCGTCTCGGGTTCAACTGCATCCGCATCTTTGTCTCCAGCCGCGAGACGGCGCCGGATGTCCATGATTACGCGCAGCTCGACGCGCTGTTCGCTGTGGCCGCCGAGACGGGCATCCAGATCTGCCCCACCCTCACCCACCGGCTGGCGCCGTGGCGGGCGGAGGCCTTCGGCTACGACCCCAACCTGCACGTGCAGGTGCCCTACCTGTTGGATGACCCCAACTACTGCGCGCAGCTCCGCCCGGGGTTGGAGCACCTCGTGGCGCGCTATCGCGGGCATCCCGCACTCTGGTCGTGGATCCTCTGGAACGAGCCGATGCGCTCCAACACCTCGCCCCCGCCGCCGCCCACCTGGCGGCTGTTCCTCGCCTGGCTCGGGGAGCGCTATGGCGGCGACTTGGACGCGATGAACCGCGTCTGGTTCCCGGAGCACGAGAGCGGATTCGCGGCCTTCGACGCCATCCGCCCGCAGGACCTAGCCCCCGAGTGGTATCAGATCTGGCGCGAGGACGGCCCCGGCGACTATACCCCCGTGCATCCCCGCGTGCTGGCGCTCAGCGACGCCTCGTGGGGCGGCGCCGGCAACCGGCGCTGGACGAACGCCGGCGCCTTGCGCGACTGGATCGATTTCAACGTCGAGCGCATGACGGCCAACATCCGCTGGCTGGCCGAGGTGGTGCGCGCCGTGGACGCCGACACGCCGACCCACGTCAACCCGGCGGGGATGGCCCAGAATCAGGCGCAGATCAGCCGCGACCTGCCCGCCATCGCGCGGGCGGTGGACATCTTGGGCGCCTCGCTGCACGCCGGGCACCACTTTAGCCTGCTCGACGCCGAGGTCCACTTTGCCGAGGCGTTCTCGTACTATACCCAGCGCATCGTGAGCGCCAACAAGGGCGGGCATAGCGTGCTGACCGAACTGCAGGGCGGCGCGAACACCTGGAGCGGCAACAAGAACTTTTGCCCGGACGGCGATGACCTCATCCAGTGGAACCTCGTGGCGCTGGGGCAGGGCGTCCGCGGCGTGATCTACTGGTTGTGGCGGCCGCGCTTCTACGGCTGGGAGGGGGGCGAATGGGGCCTCATGGGCGGCGCCGGCCAGCCCACGCCCAAGACGGAAGGCGCCGGCATCGTAGGGCGGCTGCTCGAGGACCATGGCGAGTGGCTGGGGCGGCTCCAGCCCGCCCCGGCGCGGGCGGCGATCCTCCACTCGCACGAGACCGAGATCGTCGCGCTGCGCGAGGACGGCCGGCAGCACAAGCCCAGCACCTACGGCACCATCTCGGAATATGGCTGCTACCGCGCCCTGTGGCGCGCCGGCATCCCCGCCGAGCTTGTCACCAGCGACGAGGTGCACGACGGCGTTCTGGGGCGCTTTCGCGTGCTGTTCATCCCCTATGCCGAGGCGATGGACCCCGAGACGGGGGCGGCCATCGCCGATTTCGTCCGCCGCGGCGGCTGGCTCTATGCCGAGACGCCGCTGGCCAACAAGGACGCGCGCGGCAGCGCCTACCCCATCTCGCCGGGGGCCGGTCTGCGCGAGGTGTTGCCCACCACCCTCGACATGTGGCCCGCGCGGGTGGCCCCCACGCTGGACAGCCCCTTCGGCCCGCTGCACAGCGCGGCCTTTATCCAGCCGCTGGAGCCGCAGGGCGCCACGGCGAATGGTCGGGCGTTGGCCGTCGTGCGCGAGCACCCCGTCGCCTGGGAGGGCGCCGTCGGCGAGGGGCGCGTGCGTTTCCTGGGCACCTGTCTGACGCTCTACGCCGGGCAGCACGACGACGCCGATGCCGAGTTCACATTATTGGCCGAGTTCGCGCGGGGGGCAGGGGCCGCGCCCGACTGGTCCGTGGCGGCGAGCGGCCCCGCCCCGGCCTACCGGCTGGAGGACCATGACGGGCAAGCGGACGCCATGCTGCTCGTCAACGAGGGAGCGCAGCCCAACGCGGTGGAGGTCCGCCTGCCGTACGCCCCATCGGCGGTGGACGAAGTGCTGCTGGGCCTGCCCTGCACGGCGGAGGATCACGTCGTGCGCCTGACGCTGCCGCCCCGCCGCGGGGCCGTGCTGCGCCTGAGGCGCTAGCACATCGATACTATTGGAGGAGTTGCCATGTCTGAGCACAAGCTGATCGTTCGCGGTTCCAGCCTCACCGAGGTCAACAACCGCCTGGACTATGGCGTCGACAAACTGCAGGAGCAAGTCGGCCACTGGGTGGTGTGGCGCACGACGCCGGCCAATCCCTTCAAGCCGCACAAGCACGCCCTGGAAGAGTTCTGGTTCATCCTGGAGGGCGAGGCGATCGTCACCCTCGAGGGCCAGGACTATGCCGTCGGCCCGGGCGACCTGATCTGTCTCCCCGCTTGGGTGGAACACGGCCTGCGCAGCGATACCGAGGCGCGCTGGATTTGCATGGATACCGGCCGCAAGGGCTGAAGGGGTGCTCGCCCACCGCGGACTCGTGGGTATCGTGGGGCGCAGATGGAACACCCCCTCGCGACCCGCGTTTGACAAGGATAGACCGGCGGGCCACAATCGGCCCCGTCGTACACCATAGCTAGGCAGGAGGCTGAACGTAATGGGCAAACCCGTCAAGGTAACGGTCATTGGCGCAGGCAGCGTGCAGTTCTCGATCGGCGTCGTGAAGGATCTTTGCCTCACCGAGAACCTCGCCGGCAGTCACGTCACGCTGATGGATATCGACGCCGACCGATTGGAGACGATCCACAAGCTGGCCGAGCGCTACGTCAAGGAGCTGGGCGGCTCCATCACCTTCGATCGCACCACCGATCGACGCCGCGCGCTGCAGGACGCTGATTTCATCATCAACACCGCCGGCAAGGAGCGCCAGCCGCGCGAGGGGCGCCGGGCGCTCTTTGAGAAGTACGGCCGGGTGGGCGGCAATTTTCACGTCGGCTACATGTACAACATGGCCCTCATGCTCGACATCGCCCGCGACGTCGAGGAGGTCTGCCCCGACGCCTGGCTCATCCAGTCGGGCAACCCGGTGCGCGAGGGCGTGCCGCTCATCACTCGGGAGACGGGCGTCAAGATCATCGGCCTGTGCCACGGCCACTATGGCTACATCAACGTCGCCAAGACGCTGGGGCTCGATCCCGACAAGGTGACGTGGACGGCGCCCGGCCTGAACCACTGCATCTGGCTCACCGATTTCCGCTATGAGGGGGAGGACGCCTACCCCATCCTCGACCGCTGGATCGAGAGCGAGGCGGAGGCCTACTGGCGCGACCGCGAGGAGAACCGCGACAAGTACGGCCTGGAAGATCAGATGAGCCGCATGGTGATCGACCAGTACCGCAAGTTCGGCCTGCTGCCCATCGGTGACACGACGCGCGGCGGGGGCTGGTGGTACAAGACCGACATCGATACGCGCGTCTTCTGGTACGGCCCTTGGGGCGGGTTCGGTTCCGAGCTGCACCGCCAGCCTTGGCACGAATCGCTGGCCAAGCGGCTCGAGGCGATCCAGGCGGTGACGAGCGATCCGTCGCGCTCGGCGCTGGAGGCGTTTCCGCCCGTCAGGACGCGCGAGCAGCAGATCCCGATCATCGACGCTCTGACCAACGACGTGGCGGGCACGTTCCAGATCAACGTTCCCAACCAGGGCGCCCTTCCCGGCGTGCCCGACCACATGGTGACCGAGCTGCCGGTGATCATCGACAAGGGCGGACTGCACCGCATCCAGCTCGAGCCGCTGCCCAACAAGCTGATGCTCGAGGTGATCCAGCCGCACGTCCTGGCCATCGAGTGGGGCGTCGAGGCGTATGTCACCGGCGACGCCGAGATGCTGGTGGACGCGCTGCTGATGCTCAACGCCTTCGACCACGGCGGGCCCACGGCCACCTCCTACGCGCAGGCCAAGGGGTTCATCGAGGACCTCCTGGCGCTGCCGGACGAGCAGGACTGGGCCGGGCAGTTCACGATGCGCCGGCCGGCCTGGGCGCGCATGCTGGAGAGGCCGAGCAAGTAGCGGGGAACAGCGCAAGGTTGCACTCGGCATTCGGCGGTCGGCGGTCGGCTTCACGTGAAGCCGACCGCCGACCGCTGATACGTAACAGCCGGACGCAGCGGCCGCCTTAGCCGCGGCGCGTCGCGGGGGCCGGCAGCGGCGTCGCGCGCTCGCGCCCCAGGAGCGGCAGGAACATGCCCGTACGGCGCTTGTAGGCGCGGTACGCCTCGCCGAACTCGGCCTCCATGTCCGCCTCCTCGCGCCTGGCCAGCCGGACGTACAGCCAGACGAGCATCGGCCACATGATGAGCAGCGGCAACGTAGCCCACTCAAAGAGCATGCCCAGCGTGGCCAGCAAAAAGCCCGTGTACTGCGGGTGCCGGATCACGCCATAGATCCCCTTGGTGACGAGCTGCCCCCTGCCCTCCTCCTTGCTCCAGTAATGCTTGTAGATGTCGCGCCATCCCCACACCACGAGGACCAGGGCCAGCGCGTAGCAGGCGTAGGCGGGATACATGCCGCCGTTGACGCCGATCCACTGGTTGAGCGTGTGACCCCACAACACGCCGTCGGGCAGGGTCCTGCCGATGACGGCGGCCAGGGCGTACATACTCAGGGGGATGCCAAACATCTCGAGGGCGAGGGCCACCACGAACGCCAGGTAGACGCTGGCCGGCTTGCGCTGGCTCTTTTTGTAGAATGGGGTAAAGGCCAGGAACGCGCCATACAGCACGACCCACACCGCCACGGCCCACCAGTTGCCGAAATGATCCTGAACGGGGTCCATACGTGCCTTCCTTCGATCATAGGATGAATCTACCGTACCCCGAGGCGGATCGAAAGGCACCCGACATGGAGCCAGTCCGTCGCCTGGCCAACCGTCCAGTTCGCGACGCGACCATCGACCTGCCCGATCGCCGCCCTCCGCAGCAGGGCCAAGAGCTAACCACCAACAGCCCATAGCCAACGAGCCCCCATCCACCGCACGCCCGCTTGCCACCCACCACACGCGTATGCTATATTTCCTCCACGTCCGCTGCCAAGGAGCCATTCATGCTGGCCAAGATCGCAAGCTGCGCCTTGGTGGGCCTCGAGACCCGTCTCGTCGACGTCGAGGTGGACGTCCACCCCGGCCTGGTCGGTATGATCGACATCGTCGGCCTCCCCGACGCGGCCATCCAAGAGTCGCGCCAGCGGGTGCGCTCGGCGATCATCAACTCGAACCTCTCTTTCCCCCAGAAACGCGTCACGGTGAACCTGGCCCCCGCCGACATCCGCAAGGAGGGTCCGGCGTACGACCTGCCCATCGCCATCGGCATCCTGGCCGGGGGTGGGCAGGCGCCGGCGGACTTTGAGAAGAGCCTCTTTATCGGGGAACTCTCCCTCGACGGCTCGGTGCGCCACATCAACGGCGTCATCTCTATGGCGTCGTTCGCGCGCGAGGAGGGGATCGAGACGCTCTACGTCCCCGAGGTGGACGCCCCCGAGGCGGCGCTCATCCCCGACCTGACTGTCATCCCGGTGCAGAGCCTGGGGCAGCTCATCATGCACCTCAACGGCCTGCTCCTCGTCCCCCCCTACGTGCCCAAGCCGGAGGACCTCGTCGAGACCGAGCCCGAGTACGCCACCGACATGGCCGAGATTCGTGGGCAGGAGCACGTCAAGCGCGCCCTGGAGGTGGCCGCCGCCGGCGGGCACAACGTCCTCATGGCGGGGCCGCCCGGCTCGGGCAAGACGCTGCTGGCCCGTTCGCTACCGTCGATCCTGCCGCGCATGGACATCGAGGAGCGGCTGGAGGTCACCAAGATCTATTCCGTGGCCGGCATGCTGCCGCCGGGGCAACCCCTCATGCGCCACCGCCCCTTCCGCGCGCCCCACCACACCATCTCCCAGGCGGGGCTGGTGGGCGGAGGACACTGGCCGCGCCCCGGCGAGATATCTCTCGCCCACCGCGGCGTGCTGTTCCTCGACGAGTTCCCCGAGTTTGGCATGCGCACGCTGGAGGTGATGCGTCAGCCCCTGGAGGACAAGCTGGTCACCATCTCGCGCTCCTCGGGGTCCCTCTGCTTCCCGGCGAACTTTCAGCTCGTGGCCGCCATGAACCCCTGCCCCTGCGGGTACTATGGCGACCCGACGCGCGAGTGCACCTGCTCCCGCGGCATGATCGAGAACTATCAGAAGCGCATCTCCGGCCCCATGATGGACCGCATCGACATCCATGTCGAGGTGCCTCGGGTCGAGTATGAGAAGCTGTCGGGCAAGACCCTGGGGGAGACCTCGGCGCGCATCCGCGCCCGGGTTGAGGGGGCGCGACGCCGCCAGGAGGAGCGCCTGAAGGAGGCGGGGCTGCACGCCAACGCCGAGATGGGCCCGGCGGAGGTGCGCCGCTTCTGTGACCTCGACGAGGCGGGCCGCGGCCTCATCAAGGCCGCCATGCGCCAGCTCAACCTCAGCGCCCGCGCCTATCACCGCGTGCTCAAGCTGGCGCGCACCATTGCAGATTTGGCGGGGGAAGAGCGCATCCAGGCGCCGCATCTCGCGGAGGCGCTACAGTATCGGCCGCGGGAGAGGGAGTGAGACATCGTTGCCGGACTCGTGGCGGTTCTGACGATATATGAAAGGCAGATTTGATTCCCTGGCAGCTATGCGCTATACCGAGATCGACCTTGGATGGGGATGGGGAGCTATGAAGCGCGGATTCACGATACCCGAGGACAAGATCGCCGATTTCTGCCGGCGCTGGCGAATCACCGAACTGGCTCTCTTTGGCTCGGTCCTGCGCAGCGATTTCCGCCCTGACAGCGATGTCGACGTGCTCGTATCATTCGCCCCTGATGCCCGCTGGAGCCTCTTTGATCTCGCCACCATGGAGCACGAGCTGGAGGCGATTCTCGGTCGAGAGGTAGACCTGGTTGAGCGCAGGGCGATCGAACAGGCGGAGAACTATATCCGGCGCAAGAGCATTCTCGATAACGCCGAGGTCATCTATGCGTCGTGACCAGGCGTACTTGCTCGACATCGTGCTTGCTGCACGCCGGGCATGCCAGTACCTGGAAGGGTTGACCTGGGAGGAATTCCGTCGGAGCGAGCTGCATCAGGATGCGGTGATGCGGCCCTTGGGGATCATCGGCGAGGCAGCCGGCCGGGTCTCCCAAGAGACGAAGGAAGAGCATCCCGAGATCCCCTGGCAACAAATGATCGGGATGCGGAACCGCCTGGTTCACGAGTATTTCCGTGTCGATTTGGCCACTGTGTGGGAGACGATCAAGACCGATC
>ENA-UOXR01004071-UOXR01004071.1-bioreactor-metagenome-genome-assembly--contig:-NODE-4071-length-11796-cov-3.093774_pt1 | contig 11796 bp, 7 predicted proteins | sample MGYA00238164_ERZ764825 | MGnify/ENA primary metagenome ERZ764825 (study PRJEB28920, sample SAMN05720171) | bioreactor metagenome | isolation source: Anaerobic biogas reactor | place: USA:Washington...
TGTGCCAGTCGCGCTGGGCGGCGTCAACCGAGGGGATATCGAGACCTGGGCCAGAAGGATCATCGCCGGCACCGCATCCATATGTCAGTACAAGGAAGCCGAGTTCGCCGCATTCTTTCCGGAAGCCCACCTCATGGCGGCCGTCGGCGCGGCCAGAGATGCCGGCTCTCCCATGCATATCGGTTGCCAGAGCGTGTATCGTGAGGACGTGGCGCCGGGGGTGAACTTTGGAGCCTACACATCCAACCGTCCAGCGCGGGCCATGGTTGCCCTGGGAGTGGACTATGCCCTTATCGGTCACTGCGAGGAGCGTCGTGACAAGCAGGGGCTCCTGGCGCAGGCTGGGGCGACCGACACAGCCACGATCAACCGGATCTTGAACGGACAGGTGCGCTGCGCCATATCTGCAGGCCTTCAAGTGCTCTACTGCATCGGTGAAACGAGCGACGAGCAGCCCCGTCGCTTCGATGTTCTGGCGGAGCAACTGGCGCTGGGCCTGGCGAGCCTGGACCTGAGCGGCGAGGATCGCGGCCGCGTTGCCATCGCCTACGAGCCGGTGTGGGCTATCGGCCCGGGCAAGACGCCGCCAGATGCGGCCTACATCCGCGAGATCGCGCAGTTCATCAAGAGCCAGCTTCCGGAGGTGCCCGTGGTCTACGGCGGCGGGCTCAAGAGCGACAATGCCGCCATGCTGGCCGGCATTTCCGAGATCGATGGAGGGCTGATCGCCCTGACGCGCTTCTCGGGCGAGATCGGGTTCTATCCCGACGAGTACCTGGAGATCGTGCGGCTGTATCTCGGGATCTAGATGCCACACGCTTTCCGGCCCTGCCTCGCAGCACGACAGCAACAGGCGGGTGGCCGCAAAGGCCACCCGTCGTACGCATGCTAGCCCATACCGCCACAGCCTCGTCTGGTGGCGCCGCCCATCGCGCCAGCGCACCCCGTTCTGGCCATCGCATTCTAGCGATACATCGGCTGGCCAGTTGCGTCCCGGCCTTCCAGCGCTATACTCGAATACTGTTGTATTGCTTCGATGTCGTTAGTGGAGTCGTGAATGCCCCAATCGTTCAAGAGCCTCGCCCGGCTGATCGCCGGCCTGGCGGTTGTCTTTGTCATCGTGTCCGCTTCTGCCTTCCAGCTCGTGAACCATACCAATGGACGCATGCTATCGGCCGGCGTTGAGCGAGAATACCACGTACACATCCCCGAAAGCTACGATCCCGCGACTCCCGCCGCCCTCGTGATCGCCCTCCACGGCTACGGTCAGCTGCCCATCCAGCAGAACGACCTGACGCACTGGAGCGATCTGGCTGACGAGGAAGGCTTCATCGTCGTCTATCCCGGCGGCACGTATTTCCCCTTGCGATGGCAGACCGGCGGCGTCTACGAGGGGATCTCCGACCCTCGCTCGGACATCGCCTTTGTTTCGGACCTGATCGATGCGATGGAACGCCAATACAACATCGATCCCGCGCGCATCTACGCCAGCGGCCTCTCCAACGGCGCTGGGACCTCCTTCATACTATCATGCACCCTTTCGGAACGGATCGCTGCGGTTGGCCTCGCCGCAGGCGCGTACCTCTATCCGTGGACGTCTGCCAGCCGGAGCGCGCCGTGCCAGCGATCGTGTTCCACGGGACCGCCGATGAACGCGTCCCCTACGACGGTGGCCGAGCCGGCCTCTTCCGCGTGCAGTTCCCGTCCATTCCACGCTGGGTGGACACTCTGGCGAAGAACAACGGCTGCGATGGAGAACCGCACGAACGGCAACTGCCCGCCTTTATCGCCGAAGCTCACTATGCCGGCTGCCAGGCGGACGTGGTGTTCTACACCATCGAGGGTGGAGGCCACGTGTGGCCTGGCAGCGAGCGCAATACCGGCGTGGGAGCTGGCCGTCCCCACGCAGCGCTCGATGCGACCCGAACCATGTGGGCCTTCTTCCAGAATCACCCCCTATCGGCGCCGAGCATCGCGGGCCGCATTCACAGAGCCAGCGCCCACCCGCTGGCGCGGATGAACTAGCCGATGACCGACTGGCTGGACTATGCTGCGCCGAGTGCCGTGTCTCTGGCGGCGGCGCTGGGAATCGGCTCCGTCCTGAGATATCGCGCCGAACGTTACCGGCGCGGCACCATTCGCTCCGCAGGACGCTCCCGCCACTATCTCCTGCACGTGCCCCCGGGATATGACGAGAGCCGCCCAGCCCCTCTGGTCATCGCCCTCCACAGCTACGGGCAATGGCCCTCAACGCAGAACGCAATCAGCCGCTGGAACGAGCTTGCCGATGAACAGGGCTTTCTCGTCGCCTATCCCGTCGGATCGTCCTTTCCGATCTACTGGCGGGTAGGGGGCCCGGTTCCGAGCCGGACAGATCCGGCTCCGGACATCGCCTTCATCACAAATCTGATCGATCATCTGGGGAAAGCGTATGCCATCGATCCCGCGCGCGTCTATGCTAACGGGCTGTCGAACGGAGGCGGGCTCTGCTACGTGCTCGCCTGCGAACGGCCCGAGCTCTTTGCCGCCGTGGGGATGATCGCGGGCGCCTATCTACACCGCTGCACCGAGCGCCTCGATAGACGCCCCGTTCCGGCCGTGGTATTCCACGGCACCGACGACCGTATTGTCCCGTACCAGGGCGGCATCGCGGGGATGGCTCGCGTTCGGTTCCCCAGCATCCCTCAGTGGGTCGAGCGCCTCGCCAGGCGCAACGGCATCCGTACGAGCCCTCGCCCTCTGCCGGCACAGGGTGACGTACAGGGTCTGCACTATGGAAGCGGTGCGACAGAGATACTGTTTTACACCGTAAAGGGCGGCGGCCACACCTGGCCCGGCGGCTCAGGACCCCTGAGCGCCCGCGCCGGCTACCGCACGCCGCACATCGACGCGACGCGGGTCATGTGGGACTTTTTCCGGCGGCACACGCTCTCAGACGGGCACCCCTCCGCCCTCCCTTCCTGAGCGCCTGCTTGCGGCTTGATGCCGACGGGAGGATAATCGCAGGTGCGCGACCGGATGGGCGGCGGTTCGGGGCCTCCCTGAACGGATCGCTCAGAGCACTCACAGGGAGGGACTAGATGCGCCAAATTCCCCGCCTCCTCCTGGGCATCGCCATGATGGCTGTACTCCTCGTCTCGCTTGCGTTCATCGCATTCCGGCTGGTTGACCCCACCAGCGGCACGCTCAGCTCCTCGGGGGACACGCGCCGGTACTTGTTGTACGTCCCTGGCAGCTATGATGGCACGCATCCGGTGCCGCTCGTCATCTCCATCCACGGCTTTGCACAGTGGCCCGCCCATCAGGCTATGCTGACTCACTGGAACGAGGTTGCCGACGAGGAAGGGTTTATCGTGGTTTACCCGGAGGGTACAGGTTTTCCGCGGCGTTGGCGCGCGGGAACTGGAGATGCCGTCTCTGGTGCGCAAGTCGATGTCGCCTTTTTGGCTGATCTCATCGATACACTCGCGAGGGAGTATGCCATCGATCCGGCGAGGGTCTACGTGAACGGCATGTCCAACGGGGCTGGAATGACCTTTGCGCTCTCCTGCACCCTGGCTGAGCGGATCGCCGCCATGGGGCTAGTGGCCGGGGCGTATCTGTATCCGGAGGAGGCCTGCGCACCCGCCCGCCCCGTGCCGGCCATCGTATTCCACGGCACCGACGACCCCATCGTGCCATTCGGCGGGGGGCCTTCGCGCTCCTTTGACCGCCCCTTCCCCGATATCTCCCGGTTTGTCGCATCTCTCGCCGAGCGCAACGGCTGCTCGGACGGAGCCGTCCCGTCCGCGTGCACACCGAATCTATCGCGCACCGAGTATCAAGGCTGCGAGGCGGACGTCGTCTACTACACGATCCACGGAGGCGGGCACACCTGGGCGGGGGGCCAGGGGATCCCCGCGTGGATTGGAGGCACAACGAACGAGGATATCGACGCGACACGCGCCATGTGGGCCTTTTTCAGCGACCATCCTCGCGAGCCCTGAGGCACAGCCAAGACGCAGCGCGCCGAGCCTTCCCTCCCGCCGGCCCACGCGTCAGAAGCCCTCCCATCCCTCAACCGATCGTACCATCCTGGAGCAGACCCCCGGTGGGACGGGTCTGCGAGGTACTGAGGCCCCGCCCAAGGACGCAATCCCCTCCGATCTCCTGTGAGCCAGCACCGACTTCAGGTCTGATTGGTATTGACATACATAGCACTACCATGTATGATACCGCTATGTATGGAGCCACAGGCCGGAGGACCCGGTGGACATCAACAAAGAACTGACAGCAGCCTCGTCGACACCGCTCGTTCTGGCGATCCTGGCCGAGGGAGATAGCTACGGCTACGCCATACTCCAACGGGTCCGTGAGCTATCGGGCGGCCGCATCGCCTGGACCGATGGGATGCTGTATCCGGTGCTGCACCGCCTCGAGCGCTACGGATACATCCAAGCGCGCTGGCAGGTAGCCGAGAACGGCCGCAGACGCAAGTACTACCGCATCACCACGGATGGGCGGGCGCAACTCGCCGAGGAGCGCCGGCAATGGCAGGCTGTGGACGCCACGCTCAGGAATATCTGGAAGGCGTTCATGCTCGCCCTGCCGGCAGGCAACCACACCACAGCCGCATTCGTGCGGCAGGGAGCAATCTGATGTCGAACAGCGAATCTACCTTGCTTGAGGAGCGGATCGACCAGTGGCGGAGCTATCTGCTTCGGAGGCAGGCTATCGGCAGCCTGGACGTCATCGAGCTCGAGGATCACCTGCGAGAGCAGATCGACCACCTGATGACGGCTGGCCTCGATACGGATGAAGCCTTTCTGGTTGCGGTCAAGCGCCTGGGCGCCCTGGATGCGCTCTCGCGCGAGTATGCCGTGGAGCACTCCGAACGGCTATGGAAGCAGATGGTGCTGCCAGATGGAGCGGAGCGAGCCAGTCGGGGGAACTCGAAGGAAGCCATCCTCGTGCTCTGCCTGGCCGTCGCGGCTGCCCTGCTCATCAAGCTCCCGGTGCTGTTTGGGCTGCGGATAGAGGACCACACGGCCATCTATGCGCGCAATATCAGCTTCTTTGTACTGCCCATCCTCACGGGATACTTTGCTTGGAAGCGTGGCCTACGGGGCGGGGCCATCCGGCTGTTCGCGGCCGGGTATGTACTCGCAGCGGTTTTTGCGAATGTGTACCCCTTCTCAGGGAACGGGAACACGGAGATGCTCACAGTCCTGCACCTGCCCATCTCTCTTTGGCTGATGGTGGGAATGGCCTACGCAGGCTCGCGCTGGAACCAGGTAGCCGGACGGATGGATTTTATCCGCTTCTCGGGCGAACTGTTCATCTACTATGTGCTCATCGCGCTCGGCGGGGGCGTTCTGACGGCCTTTAGCGCCATGATCTTTGATGCAATCGGTGTGTACAGCGAGGACTTTATCGCCACATGGCTGCTGCCCTGCGGTGCCTCCGGTGCCGTCATCATCGCCGCCTGGCTGGTGGAGGCCAAGAAAAGCGTCATCGAGAACATGGCCCCCGTTCTGACGCGCCTGTTCACCCCTCTCTTTGCCGTGCTGTTGCTCGTGTTCCTGGGGGCCATGCTGTGGACCGGACGTCCCATAGACGTCCAGCGCGATATCCTGATCGCCTTTGACCTCCTGCTGGTCGTAGTGCTCGGCCTGCTCCTCTATGCTGTATCGGCGCGGGATCCGCTCTCGCCTCCGGGACCATTCGATGTGCTCCAGGTTGTGCTGGTGATCGCCGCGTTGCTGGCCAACGGCGCGGCATTGTGGGCCATCGCAGCGCGGATCAGCGAGTTCGGATTCAGCCCCAACAAGGTCGCCGCCCTGGGGGAGAACGTGGTACTGCTGATCAACCTGGCCTGGTCCGCCGTGCTGTACATCCGCTTCCTGCGCCGCCGTGGCTCCTTTGCGCAGCTGGAAAGATGGCAGACGGACTATCTGCCCGTGTACGCCATCTGGGCCGCGCTGGTAGTCATCGTCTTCCCGCCACTCTTTGGGTACGCCTAGCCCCGGCCAAGGCGCTCCTGCAATCGCCCTCCTGAGCCCGGGCGTCCGGCGGCTCGCCCGGGCCAAAGCGCTGCCACTTGCCTAGCTGCCCCTCTCCATGTTATGCTCGCCAGCGATGCCAGACTCACCACACTGAGGAGGCGCAGATGCTGGCAAAGATCACCAGTTGTGCTCTGGTCGGCTTGGAGGGCGTGCTGGTGGACGTAGAGGTGGACGTCCACTCTGGAGAGTTGGGCCGCATTGATATCGTGGGCCTGCCGGACGCTGCCATCCAGGAATCCCGCCAGCGTGTGCGCTCCGCCATCTTCAACTCGAACCTCAGCTACCCCCGCAAGCGCATCACCATCAACCTGGCCCCGGCAGACCTGCACAAAGAGGGGCCGGCCTACGATCTGCCCATCGCGGTAGGGATCCTGGTTGGCGGGAACGTCCTGCCGCCGGTAGAGGGCGAGGCCATGTTCATCGGCGAGCTCTCTCTGGACGGGAGCGTGCGCCATGTGAACGGGATCCTCTCCATGGCCTCGGTGGCGCGCGAGTTCGGGATCACACGGCTGTACGTTCCCGCCCCGGATTCGCCCGAGGCGGCCCTGGTTCCCGGCCTCACGATCTATCCGGTGGAGAGCCTGGCGACGCTGGCGATGCACCTGGCCAACCTGGCACCAATTGCGCCGTACGAGGCCGATCCCGGTATGCTCTCCGATGAAGAGCCTCAGGTAGCCGTGGATTTCGCCGAGATCCGCGGGCAGGAACACGTCAAGCGCGCGCTGGAGGTGGCGGCTGCGGGCGGGCACTGCGTGCGGATGATGGGCCCTCCCGGCTCCGGCAAAACGCTTCTGGCCCGGGCGTTGCCTTCGATCCTGCCGCGCATGGGGATCGAGGAGGCGCTGGAGGTCACCAAGATCTATTCGGTGACGGGCATGCTTCCTCCCGGCCGCCCGCTGATGCGCCTGCGCCCCTTTCGTGCCCCACACCACACGATCTCGCAGGCGGGCCTGGTGGGCGGAGGGCACTGGCCGCGGCCCGGCGAGGTCTCGCTGGCTCACCGGGGAGTCCTCTTTCTGGACGAACTCCCCGAGTTCGGTATGCGGACGCTGGAGGTGCTGCGCCAGCCGCTGGAGGACAAATTCGTCACCATATCCCGCGCCACCGGATCGCTGGCATTCCCCGCCAGTTTCATGCTCGTGGGCGCCATGAACCCGTGCCCCTGCGGCTACCATGGGGACCCAACCCACGAATGCACCTGTAACCGCGCCATGGTGGAGAACTACCAGAAGCGCGTGTCCGGCCCGATGATGGACCGGATCGATATCCACGTGGAAGTCCCCACAGTAGACTATGAAAAGCTCTCCGGGAGGACTGCCGGCGAGCCGTCGGCGACGATCCGCGCCCGGGTGGAGGCCGCGCGTGCCCGGCAGACGGCCCGGTTCGCCGGGGACGGCGGCCCCTCACTGACATGTAACGCGGACATGGGTCCCGGAGAGGTTCGCAAGTTCTGCGAGCTGGATGATGCCGGCCGGGCGCTGATCAAGGCCGCCATGCGCCAGCTGGGCCTCTCCGCTCGCGGTTACCACCGCGTTCTCAAGCTGGCCCGCACCGTCGCCGATCTGGCCGGCAGCGAGGGAATCCAGGCCGCGCACCTGGCCGAGGCGCTGCAATACCGGCAGAGGGTATAGCGGCCTCAGAGAAGAATGCGCGACCGGAGGTCCATGGGGCCTCTCACGCGGTCACACGCTCGAACTGGGCGTTGTACAGCTCCGCGTAAAAGCCCCCTCGGGCCAGGAGCCCCTCGTGCGTGCCCTGCTCCACGATATCGCCCTCATTCATCACCAGGATGAGATCCGCATTGCGGATTGTGGAGAGGCGATGCGCGATAATGAACGAGGTCCGCCCCTCCATCAACTCCGCCATGGCTTCCTGGATCAACACCTCGGTGCGCGTGTCAACGCTGGAGGTCGCCTCGTCCAGGATCAGCATGCGCGGATCCACCAGGAAGGCGCGGGCGATGGTGAGCAGCTGCTTTTCCCCCTGGGAAATGTTGGTGACCTCTTCATTGAGCACCAGGTTGTACCCGTCCGGGAGGGTGCGGACAAAGTGGTCCGCCCGGGCCGCCTGCGCTGCCGCGATCACCTGGTCGTCGGTCGCCTCCGGCGCGCCGTACCGGATGTTCTCCATGATCGTATCGTTGTAGAGCCAGGTGTCCTGCAGAACCATTCCGAACAGGCGCCGCAGGTCCGCTCGCCGGAACTCGCGAACATCGTGACCATCCACGCGAATGGAACCGGCGTCCACGTCATAGAACCTCATGAGCAGCTTGACCATGGTGGTCTTGCCGGCGCCGGTGGGACCGACGATGGCGATGCGTTGCCCCGGGGCAACCTCTGCCGTAAAGTCATTGATGATCACCTTATCGGCCGCGTAGCCAAAGCGCACATGCTCAAAGGAGACGCCGCCCTGCACGGCGCTGGCATCCACTGGCGCCTCGGTCTCCGGCTCCTCCTCGCTCTCCTCCATGAACTCAAAGACCCGCTCCGCGGCGGCTGCCGTCTGCTGCAGGACGTTGGAGATATTGCCGATCTGGGTGATCGGCTGAGTGAAGGAGCGCACGTACTGGATAAAGGCCTGTATGTTGCCCACAGTGATGAGTTGCTGCGCCGCCAACCAGGCGCCGAGAACACAGATCACCACATAGCCCAGATTGCCGATAAAGCCCATGGCCGGAAAGATGAGCGACGTGAGGAACTGGGACTTCCAGGCGGAGTTGTAGAGCTCGCCGTTCAGTTCGTCGAACTGCCGGATGCTTTCCTCCTCACCGTTGAAAGCCTTGACCACGAGATGGCCGCCATACATCTCCTCCACGTGGCCGTTAACGTGCCCGAGATACTCCTGTTGCGCCCGGAAGAATCGCTGGGACTTGGACACGACAAAGGCCATGGCGCCCGCCGAGAGCGGGACGATCATGAGCGCGGCCAGCGTCATCTGCCAGGAGATCGTCAGCATCATGATCAGAACGCCGATCACAGTCACCAGGGACGAGATCATCTGCGAGAGGCTGTGGCTCAGCGTCTGGTTCACCGCATCCACGTCGTTCGTGAGGCGAGAGAGCACCTCGCCATGGCTGGTGCCGTCAAAGTAGCGCAGCGGCATCCGGTTGACCTTTTCGGCGATGTCCCGGCGCAGCCGGTAGGCGATGTCCGTCGATACGCCGGACATGATCCATCCCTGGATGTAGGAGAGCAGCGAGGACGCTAGATACAGCGCGCCCACCGTGACCAGAACGCGCCCAATGTAGGCCAAGTCCACGCCGGAACCGGTGCCCTGGACCTGAGCCAAAACGTTCTCAAAGAGCCGGGTAGTCGCTCGCCCCAGGATCTTGGGGCTGATGATATGGAACACAGTCGATCCGGCAGCCACCAGCATGACAATCAGAATCGAGATCCGGTAGGCACCCAGATAGGCGATGAGCTTGCGCATGGTGCCCTTAAAGTCGCGGGCCTTTTCGCCGGGCATGAAGGACATCGGGCCGCCCCGGCGGGGCGGCGGTCGCTGTCCGCCGGGCCGACCGGGCCCGCCAGCCGGCATGCTGCCGTGAGCCCTCTGGTTCGACGTTTGCCGGGATGCCTGCACGCTCATGCCAACTCCTCCCTGCTCAACTGCGAGAACGCAATATCCTGGTACGTTGGGCAGGTCTCCATCAATTCGCTGTGCGTGCCCCGCCCGACGACGCGCCCTTCGTCCAGGACGATGATCTGCTCGGCATGGCGTATCGTGGCCACTCGCTGGGTGACGATGATGACCGTGGAGTTACCGGTCTCCTCCTTGAGCGCCCGGCGCAGGGCCGCATCCGTTCGATAGTCCAGGGCGGAAAACGAGTCGTCAAAGATGAAAATCGGTGGCCGCTTCACGAGTGCGCGGGCGATGGACAGGCGCTGCCGCTGACCGCCGGAGACGTTAGCGCCGCCCTGCGCGATCTCGGCATCGATCCCTTCCTCTCGCGCGGCGATGAACTCCTCGGCCTGTGCAATGCGCGTGGCCTGTTGCAGGACGTCTGGCGATGCCTCTCGATCGCCATAGAGCAGGTTGCTGGCGATGGTACCCGAAAAGAGCGTGGCCACTTGCGGGATGTAGCCGATACGATCGCGCAGATCGGCCTGGCGGACCTCCCGCACATCGACGCCGGAGATCAGAATGGCGCCTTCCGTCACATCGTAAAAGCGGGGAATCAGGTTCACCAGAGTCGACTTGCCCGATCCCGTCGAGCCGATCAGCGCCGTGGTCTCGCCAGGGGCAGCCGTGAAGCTGATCGCGTGCAGCACGTCCTCCTGTGCGCTGGGATAGCGGAAGGAGACGTTGCGGAACTCGACCGAGCCATTAGACGGCTCTGGTAACGCGCGCGGCGAAGGCGGATCGGCGATGGCGAGTTCGGTTTCGAGCACATCCGCGACGCGATCGCCAGAGACGGCCGCCCGCGGCAGGTTGATGAACATCATGGACATCATCATAAAGGACATGAGGATCTGGCCAGCGTACTGCATAAAGGCCATCATATCGGCCACCTGCAGCGCAGACTGGGCGATTTGATGCGCGCCCACCCAGATGATCGCGAGCGAGAGCCCCGTCATGATCAGCGTCATCACGGGCATCAGCGTCACCATCACGCGGGCCACGTACAGCGAAATGCTGGTGAGCTCCGTATTGGCTGTGTCAAAGCGCCGGGCCTCGTCTCCTTGCTTGTTGAACGCCCGTATGACCATCATCCCGCTGAGATGCTCGCGCATCACCAGGTTCAGGCGGTCGATCTTGCTCTGGATAACCCGGAAGCGCGGCATCGCCGCGGAGAACACGACCGCCAACACGCCAATGAGGGCGATGACAGCGAGCGCGATGAGCCACCACATGCTGCTGGACTTGCCGAGAGCGCGGATGACGCCGCCCACGCCCATGATCGGCGCATAGGCGACCATACGGATGCTCATGCCCACGACCATCTGCACCTGCGTGATATCATTGGTGGAGCGCGTGATCAGAGAGGCGGTGGAGAACCGATCGAACTCGGAACTGGAAAAAGACTCCACCTTGGAGAACACCGCCCGGCGCAGATCGCGTGCGACGCCCGAAGACGTCCTTGACGAGAGAAAGCCCACCGTGATGGTGCACACCCCGCCGAGCAGCGATACGAGCAGCATGACCAGGCCGATCCGCAGGATGTAGCGCTGCTGCAGGCCGGTCACATCCACTCCCATGGCCAGATACTCGTTCCGTATCTGCGCCCTGGCCATCTGCATGACCATGCTCTCGCCGAGAGCGGCCGTCTGCGCACTGATTGCTTCGCTTGCCGTTTCCTTCTGGGCCTGGGGCAAAGCCTCCAGGAGAACGAAAACGTCTGCCCCTTCCGACAGCGCCGCCAGCAGCGATGGATCGATCCCCAGCGCCGTCATCCCCGCGGCCGGATCCGTCCCGGCGGGAGTCTCGGACAAGCCCCCCTCTTTGACCAGCGCAGCCATCTGCTCGATCCCGGATAGCGCCGCCAGAGCCGGTGCCAGAGCCGCGTCCAGGGCCGCTGTCGTCTCCCGTTCAATCTCCCCACGAACGTAGACCGGTTCGCTATCAAGGATCGGAAACCGCGTGATGTACGGAATGGCTTCGGCGGAGAGAGGCTGCACCAGCGTATAGTTCTGCCGTATCAGCTCCCGATCATCCTCGTCGACAAGGAGCAAGAGGCGATCCAGCTGCTGCGCGCGCATGGCGTCCGGTACCGCGTTATCGATCCCGCTCTGCTGGATGCCCACGTTGACGA
>ENA-UOXR01004072-UOXR01004072.1-bioreactor-metagenome-genome-assembly--contig:-NODE-4072-length-11795-cov-6.418569_pt1 | contig 11795 bp, 9 predicted proteins | sample MGYA00238164_ERZ764825 | MGnify/ENA primary metagenome ERZ764825 (study PRJEB28920, sample SAMN05720171) | bioreactor metagenome | isolation source: Anaerobic biogas reactor | place: USA:Washington...
GCTTCGTCCGTCTCGGTCAGCTTCTGCCGGGCCTCGTCCGCCAAGGCCTGCAAACGCTGAAGTGCCTTGTCGTTCACCGGCGTCTTTGGCCGTGACCTGGCCAGCGAGGCGTACAACTTGGCCGCGAGGTAGATATTATCGTTCGTGTAGGCGTGTTCCGCCGCGTTCAACCGAATGGTCCCACTTTGAGCCTTCTTCCAGAGTACCTCCTGCTGAGCCATCGCCGCCGCACGCGCCGCGGCCATTCGCTTCGCAGCGGCATAATAGGGCATCGAACTCGCCCCGTAGGCAGATGACGTGCCCCGCCCCGGGGCACAACGACTGACGCCTCATCCACCTTCCGCCTGTGGCACACGAAGGGCCCCGATCAACAGCACTGCCAGTGTAGCAATCAGCCAAGACGGTTTCATGACATAGCCCCCCTGATTGAGCGGCAGACGTCCAACGGGGCGTGCACGCCAGGACCGCCCCCAAAGCTCATTGGATCATAATCTGGGACCTGTTGCCATCGGGACAAGCGAAAGACCGATTCTGGAGCCAAGCGGATGCACCGGACGCTAGAAGAGAAACGGCTTGACAGCCTGAACCAAGCGTTGCCGCTCGACGTCGTTGTGCCGAAGTTCTTCGTGACTCCAATAGCTCGTGCTATCGGTGTCACAATCATCGGCGAGAGACCTGCCGATCTCCTCAAAGCCGATCTTGAGTGCGTTCTTCAGGGCCTCAGGATTGCGTTTCGCCCCAACCACAAACACGCGAGTTTGGAACTCGGCCGGTATCTCTTTCGCAAACTGCTCTTTGCGTCCCTCGACCTGGTCGTCGAAGTCGATCAGCATGACCACGTGAGCGTCCTTGAAATCGCGCAGCTTTGGGACGTATTCCTTCACGAACGTCGCAAGCACCTTGGACCATCCCCCTGCGGGTGGAACGACCTGTATTCGTGAGTCCTTCACTTGGTGATGCAGTACGAAACCGTCCGCGATCTGCCGATCTCGATCGTCTTCCGGAATTACATAGACGTGAGGCGCGTACCTGTTCATGGTCACCCGATGATCTCATCGCGAATCAGAGCGTTGATCAAGTCACCGCTATAGTTGAAATCGGCAAGAGGCCTAACGATTGGGGGATCCAAATGCCCTTTGCGTGTCAGTATCAAGGTGGTTTCGTCGGAGAACTTGCGGATTGTCTCCGGGTGGTGTGTCGTCGCAATGAACTGGCCGCTCCGATTCGTCAACTTTCGCAAGGCCGTAATGAATTGCCCGACTTCCGAGAGCGAAAGATGACTGTCCGGTTCGTCCCACATGCAGAACACCGGCCAGCCGACCTTGTTCGCCGCAATAATGTACGCACTTAGGAAAAAGCACTTCTCTCCGTCGGCGAGGCCATTGAACTCGACCGAGAGGTTTTCTCGCGAACTCTTGTGCTCAAATGTGACGATCAACTGACTGCCGCGTTCACCGCGCGGCACATTTTCAATCGACGAGAAATCAGGGATCACCGTCTTTACGTAAGAGTCGAACTCCCCATATGCGGCGGGCTTCTGCTGGAGCAAGGCGCCCAAGCACGCCGCATAGTTCGCAGCGTCGTACTGCAACTCGATTGAGGGCTCCTCGGCAAACCCCGTCATCGCCGCCGGAACAGGCGCGATCAGAACCATCGACGCGAAGAAACTCTTCAGGTCTTGGATTGCCCGTTCGCCGGGTTGCTCGTTGACGACCGGCAGCGCGACGACGTGCCAGTCAATTCCGAATGTTGCTCCGCCCGCCAGTTGGACCTGTGCTTGCTGGCGAGTGAATACGGACACCCCATCGACCGAAAGGCTTTCATCGAGGATGCGTGGCGATCTGAAGTTCGGCGGCCATTCGAACGAAACCTCGTAACGGAACCGCCGGCCCGTCAGTGTCAGGTCCACCTCAAATCGCATGGGTCGATCCGTGCGATACCGAGTGAAGTCACTCATAGAGATGAGGCTGCCCACACGATTGGAACCGCGGCAGATTCTCTGAAACAGCGACAAGCAGTGCAAGACAGTCGACTTCCCCGATCCATTCTTGCCAAGAATCAACGCGGAGGGACGTCCGCCAAGTTCGAGCGTGAAGTTCTCGAAAGAGCGGAAGTTGTGGACGTACAGTCTTTCAATCATAAGATTCCCGTACGTGTTGGCGTTCTCGTAACTTTGCCAGCCAACGAATGACCGTCGGCGCGATCCGACCGGCCGTCGCCACTCATCGCCGGTCCTGCTGAACCCACGAACTCGTAATTATACGCTTCCCACTTCTATCCGCTAGCCCGACGGCGGGGCAGTCGCGTCCGGGCGTAGGACGACCGTCAGCGGCGGACACGGACTGACGCCTCGGATCCTGCTACAAGAGCTGATTACTCGGCGACATCCGATGTTCATTGCCTACGGACCAGTCAGCGCATTTTACGTCATCGTTGCCTCGGCCCGACACCCGGGACCCCACCAATACCTCGCCTCACGCCGCCGATTGCTGCTTGGGGTTGGGCGACGCGGGCGAAAGTCGCTCCTCCCCCAGCATGTTGCCGATCATCGTGGCGATGTCGGCCGCCGCGTCGGGATGGGCCAGCGCTCGCATCCGCTCGCTCATGGCGTCACGAGTCGAGCGGCTTCCGACCAGCGGCAGGAGCAGGGCGGCCAAGGACTGTTCGGGGTGCTCTTCCGCTTCACGTTCGTCGAGCAGGAAGCAGGCGCCGGCCGCGGCAAAGACCTCAGCGTTCCTGCGCTGGTGATCGTCGGCCGCATGGGGATAGGGAACGAGCAGGGCCGGCACGCCGCAGGCAGCCAGTTCGGCCAGGGTCGTGCCGCCGGCACGGCAGATGGCCGCATCGCTCCCGGCCAGCAGCTTGGCCACGTCGGCAATGAACGGCTGAACCACGGCATCGATCTTCAGGCGGCGGTAGATGGCCGCGGTCGCCTCGTGGTCGTCGTGCCCCGTCTGATGAACGACCCGCCAGCCGGCAAAATGCTTGCTGATCGCGGCCAGGGCGAGGGGCACATTCGTATTGAGCCAGCGGGCGCCTCGGCTTCCGCCGAGAACGACAAGTTGATGCGGCCGTTGGACGGGAGGCGGTTCGACGTCGCCAGGCGGGGCGGCAAGTTCCGTCGGCAAGGGAGGCCAGGGCGGACGGAGCCCCGATTGGCGATGGGCGCCATGGAAGGCCCGGCCGGCGGTGGACACGGCAGATTCGGCCGGGGAGTTCGTCAGGAAGGTGTCGCGGACCGGGTTCCCGGTCACCCGCCAGTGGCAATGGGGCGGCAGGTAGTGCTTCACTTCGGCGAAGGCGGAGCAGAGCACGTCGGCCCGGCGTGCCAGCCAGCGATTGGCTCGGCCGGGAACGACGTTCTGTTCCATGAGCACCAGGGGAATGCGGCGCCGCAGGGCGGCCCGGGCCATGGGCACGCTGGCGTAGCCGCCCAAACCGACGACCACGCGGACCGGGTTCTGAGCCAGGAATCGCCGCGCGGCGCGGTAGCCCGACCAGTTGATGGCGACAAACGGCAAGACGTCTCGAAGCCGGCGAGGAAGGGCCCGGCAGGGAACGGTCAGGTAGTGGAAGCCGGCCTCCTCGATCAGGCGTTTCTCTTGCTCTCGTCCCCCGCCGGCAAACACAATCCGCAGCTTCGGCAGCATGCCGGCAAGACGGCGTGCCACCGCGAGTCCCGGAAAGAGGTGACCTGCCGTACCGCCGCCTGAGAAGACGACGGTGGGCAAGTGCGTTGGCTGGCTGGGTGACGGGGTCATGGGAGGATTACGTTATGATCTGTGTTCTCGGCAGTTGCGCGGTACGGTGCGGGATGGCGGGTGGGTTCGGTGACGTTGAGCTTCAAGGCGGCCAGTCCGAGGATCGCACAGAAGGCCGAGGCGATCCAGAAGCGAACCACCACGTGCGACTCGGGCCAACCTTTCAGTTGGAAGTGGTGATGAAGGGGAGCGCAGAGGAAGATCCGCCGGCGCCGCCATTTGTAGGACCCGACCTGGAGGATGACGCTCAGGGCTTCCACGACGAACACGCCGCCGACGACCACGAGCAGGAGTTCCTGGCGGGCCACGACGGCCACCAGTCCGAGCAGGCCGCCCAGGGGAAGCGAGCCGGTGTCGCCCATGAAGACCTGGGCTGGATGACAGTTGAACCAGAGGAAACCGAGCAGTCCGCCGATCATGCCGCCGCAGAGAATGAGCATTTCGTCGGCGCCGGCTACGCGGGGGATGTGGAGGTATTCGGCCAATTCGACGTGTCCGGTGGCGTAGGCCACGACGGCCATGGCCCCGGTGGCGAAGATCAGACATCCGCCCGCCAATCCGTCGAGTCCGTCGGTCAGGTTGACGGCGTTGGACGATCCGACCATGACCAGCACGGCCAGAGGGACGAACCAGAATCCCAGGTCGGGCAGACTGCCGAGCAGGGGCAGATGCATGGGAAAGGCCTGCCCCGAACTGGATTGGTATTGCCAGACGAGGAGTGCAGCAAGGGTTGCCACGGCGGTTTGGCCCAGGAGTTTCGCCCGGGGGGACAGTCCGCGGCCGATGCCGTGCATTTTCATCAAGTCGTCGGCCGCTCCCAACCAGGTGAGGCCGAGGGCGACCACCAGGGCCGCTTGGAGGTAGCGATTGGCGAGGTCGCCGAAGACGAGCAGGCCGGTCACCAGTCCGGCCACGATGAACAGCCCGCCCATCGTCGGCGTGGCGTGTTTTTCGCGGTGGAGCCGCTGGATTTCGGCCGAATCGCTCACGTTCGGCTCGCGGAACCGCTCTCCGAGCCAACGGATAATCCGCGGACCGAGAAGCACTGCCAGGGCGAAGCTGACCATGGCGGCCAGGGATCCGCGAAAGGTGATCTTCTCAACGCTCGCGATCCACTCGGGCCGCTGGCCGAGGGTTGCGCAGGATTCGATCGAGTGAAGGAACCAGTGAAGCATGGTGGGGAGGGAAATCCGAAATGCGAAGCACCAAATACGAAACAAATTCAAAACCGGAAGGACGAACGTTCAGAACTTGTTGTGCGGCGATGTCAGTGAACCTTGTGAATCAGATCCCGCCGAGTTTGAGTCATTCTGATTTCTGATTTGGGATTTGTTTCGTATTTCGAGATTCGGATTTCGTGCTTTCTCGAGGTTCGTGATGGTTGGAGTCTCCAAACAAGCCGGGCCGCTCGGCGTTTCCGCCGGCGGCCCCCGAGCTTGGTGGTGTTTCCCTGAGCGACCGGGTCGGCGCCGCAGGCGCCGCCCGGTGCTCAGTCCCAAGCTCCATCGAGAAGCACTTGCCGCTGCGGTTGACCCAGAAACCGCGAGGTGCGACAAGGAATTGCTCCTACCCCAGGAGGGAGGGTCGCGTCAAGTTCCCGCAAACTCGACACGGTCGATGGAGCTCAAATTGGTTTGTGGTGTTTTGTTACCTCTCCGTTTTTCAAACGCGGGGCAAGCCCCGCGGCTATGGACACTGATTGTCGCCTTGCGGCTTAAGCAACTCGGCGTTGCGGGTAGGTTTGCATGGCTTGAACGATTCTTTCCATCCCCAGGGCCCGCGAGCCTTTGACGAGCACGACGTCGCCGGGCAGGATGGTCTGTCCCAAATGGGATAGTGTTTCTTCGGGTTGGCGGCATGCGAGGGAGCGGCCGGCGGTCAGTCCGGCCTCTCTTGCTCCGGCGACCACGTAGGCGGCATATTCACCGCACGCGATCAGCAAGTCGGCTCCGCATCGGCTGACGGCCTGGCCGCCCAGTTGCCGGTGCATCGCGATCGCCTCATCTCCCAGCTCCTGCATATCGCCGAGGACCACGATCCGTCGTCCTCTCGTATCGAAATCACGGACGAGTTCCAGGGCCGCCAGCATCGACGTGGGGCTGGCGTTGTAGGTATCGTTGATGATGGTTGCCGATCGCACCTGGATGACCTCGCACCGCATGGGAACGGTGCGGAAGGTGCGAAGGGCGTCGGCCGTTTCCTGCAAGGTGCATCCGAGCCGGAGCCCCACGGCCGTGGCCGCCATGGCGGCCGTCAGGTGGTGGCGTCCCCAGACGGGCACCTCGAACGAAACATCGCGGACAATATACGAAAGTGTTCCCTGGCCCAAGACCACTTCTTTGGCAATCAGGTCACAATCTCTGCCGCGGCCGACCATCACGGTGGACGCCGCCGAACGATCCCGCAGGCGTACGAGCCAGGGATCTTCTCCAAGCACGGCGTAACCGTCGGCCGGCAGGGCGTCGAGCAACTCGGCCTTGGCGTCGGCAATCTGCCGGCGGCTGCCGAATCCGCCCAGGTGGGCGTCGCCCACGTGCGTGATCACTCCGATCGTGGGGCGGCAGAGTGCGGCCAGCCGGGCGATTTCGCCGGGACCGCTGGCGCCCATCTCCAGCACCGCGAAATTGTGGTCCGGCTCCATTTGGAGCATACTCATGGGCAGGCCGATGTGATTGTTGTAGTTTCGCGGGCTGCACGTTCCGCAATATTTGCTGCTCAGAATAGTCTGGATCATCTGCCGGCAGGTCGTCTTTCCAACGCTGCCGGTGACGCCGATCACGGCGCCGCTGAATCGCCGGCGATGCCAGGCGGCCCATGCATGCAGGGCGTGCAAGGTATCCTCAACGACCAGAGTCCAACAGCCCCCGGGGGCTCGTACAGGTCTGCTCACCACCGCGCCGGCCGCGCCTCGTGCGAAGGCCTCCTCGGCATAATCGGAACCGTCCGAGCGGTCTCCTCTCAGACCCCAAAAGACGTCGCCCGGTTCCACCTGGCGACTGTCGATCACCACGCGGCCCAGGGGCGCATCGCCGTCGAAGGAGTCGCCGCACTTGACAAGGCGGGCGCCGCCGACGGCATTCTGAAGGTCGCTGAGGTTTGCCATAGGTGTTGGAGTCCAGGCTTCAGCCTGTTGTCGCTGCACGGGTGATTTGATGACAGGAGTTTCTGCGGACGGCACTCGAAGAGTGCCCGCCGCTTGGGTGTCGGCTACGTTATTGGAGATTGGCTGGTGAGCAGGGTTGGTGTTCGTAAAGCCAGGCCTTGGCCACGTCGCGATCGTCGAACGGAATCCGGCGATCGCCGATAATCTGGTAGTTCTCGTGCCCCTTTCCGGCGATGACGACGCAATCGCCCGGCCGGGCCTGTGCCAATGTCCAGCCGATCGCCTGGGCCCGGTCGAGCATGACGCGGGCCCCGCAGGGCTGATGGAAACCGTCGAGGAGGTCGCGGACGATTTGTTCAGCCGGTTCGTTTCGGGGATTGTCGTTGGTGAGCACGGCCACGTCGGCCGCTTGTTCCACGGCTCGGCCCATAAGGGGGCGTTTTTCCTGGTCGCGATTTCCGCCCGCCCCGAAGACGCAGAGGATGCGTCCCCGGACGACTTCGCGGAGGGTGCTCAACACGCCGGCGAGGGCGTCGGGCGTATGGGCGAAATCGACGAACACGCTGAAAGGCTGGCCGCACTCGATGCGCTCCAGCCGGCCGGGTACGTGATCGAGATTCTCCAGCCCGCGGACGATCGTGGGCAGGTCGATCCCGTAGGCCAGGCCCACGGCGGCGGCCACCAGGCAGTTGTAGACGTGATGGGTGCCGATCATCTTCGTGCGCACCGGGATCGTCTCGCTGCCGGCCGTGAGCAGGAACGTATGCTCGCTCACGAATCGTTCGATCTCAATGGCCGTGAGTTCGGCGGCGGCTTGCATGCCGACCGTGAGCACGGGGCTGGTCAACTCGGTCAGATAGCCGGCGGCGGTAGGATCGTCGACGTTGAGCACGGCGAAGCCTTCGCCCGCGAGCAAGCGGAAGATCTGCGATTTTGCCCGCCGGTAGGCTTCGATCGAGGGGTGGTAGTCGAGGTGGTCGCGGCGAACGTTCGTGACGCAGGCGGCGTCGAGTTCGACCCCGGCCGTGCGATTCTGGTCGAGCGCGTGGCTGGAAACCTCCATCACGGCATGGGTGCACCCGTTGATCGCCATGCGAGCCAGCCAGCGGGCCAATTCGTCGGCCGGCGGCGTGGTCAGGCCGGAGGGTCCGAATTCTTCGCCGTCGAAAACGCCCAGCGTGCCGATGAGTCCCGTGGGAAACCCGGCCGCATTGAGGATGCTGGCGATCAGGCAGGAGGTCGTCGTCTTGCCATTCGTTCCGGTGACGCCGATGACCTTCAACTGGCGGCTGGGGTATCCCGCGACGGCATGGCAAAGCTGCCCGTAGGCCTGGCGAGCGTCGGGCACGAGGACCAGGGGCGCCGCCAGAGGAGTCCGGGGGCGGCGATCGGCGACGACGGCGGCGCATCCGCGATGGATCGCCTCGTCGGCGAATTCCAGCCCGTCGTGGTCGGGGCCTGCCATGGCCACGAAGAGATCGCCCGGCTGGACGCGGCGCGAATCGCGCTCGACGGCGTCGAAGGTGACGGCGCCGGCATCTGCCGTGTCGATCTCGGGCAGCACCTCGCCTAGCCGAACGAATTGTCCCTCGCTGGGACGAACCTGCATGACGCTTGGCCTCCATGCCGGGAAGATCGGATTGGGAACCGGATCTTCACATGAGCCCCAGATGCGACGGATGCGGTGTCCTTTCCAACATCCCTCGCCTTCGGTGTCTCCCTGACACCCCCTCACTCTGCGGCGGGCCGGATTGTCGCAATTCTGCGGTTATTGTCAAGGCAGAATCTTGACCCACCGAAGCAGCCGGAAACCGACAGACCGCTGCAAGAAGGTCATACTGGCAATTCAGGCAAACACAACTGCCCGTAACAGCACCCCTCCAGCCCTATTTGCCCTCGGATTTCTCCGCTTTGGGTTCGGGGGCCGGGGCCGGCTTGGTTTCCGGCTTCGATTCCGGTTTCGCGTCGGGTTTGGCTTCCGGCTTCGGTTCAGGTTTGGCCTCAGACTTGGGAGCCGGCTTCGATTCGGCCTTCGGCTCGGGCTTGGCCTCCGGCTTCGCTTCCGGCTTGGCCTCCGGCTTCGCTTCCGGCTTCGCTTCCGGCTTCGCTTCCGGCTTGGCTTCCGGCTTCGCTTCCGGCTTGGAAGCCGGCTTGGCCTCGGCCTTGGGCTCGGGTTTCGGCGCCGGTTTGGCTTCGGGCTTCACCACAGGTTTCGCCTCGTCGGCCTTGGGTTCAGGTTTCGGGGCCGGCTTGGGTTCGGGCTTGGGTTCGGGCTTGGGTTCGGGCTTGGGTTCGGGCTTGGGTTCAGGTTTGGGCTCGGGTTTCGGTTCGGGCTTGGGCGGGTAGATGGGGAATTTCACATTAGCCGAGAGTCCGCGATCGATCACCCAGATATTGCGGTAGCGGACGGGGTTGCCGTGATTCTGAATGCGGGTGGGCAACAGCACAGGTTCTTCGGCTTCACCATGGCCCGTTTTGTCGGGGATTTCCACGTCGTTCTGGACCTTGACGCCGTTGAGCCAGACCGTCACGTGGGCGTTGCGGATCTTGCTGCCGTCGGCGGCCCAGCGGGGAGCGGTGAAAGCGATGTCGTAGGTTTGCCACTCCAGCGGCGGCAGGCACATGTTCAGATCCGGCTGGCGAAAGCGGTAGATCGACCCGCAGCCGTTGAAAACGGGTTCCGAAGCAAATGAGTCGAGCACCTGGACTTCGTACCGGCTTTGTAGATAGACGCCGCTGTTCGCCCGGGCCTGATCGAGCGAACCGGGCATGTAAGGCAGGAGAAACTCGAGATGGAGATTGAAGTCCTGGAACATGGGCCTGATGTCGGCCCCTTCCATGAGCAAACCTTCCGGGGTCATCTCGCCGATGGTGAATTGATCCGTGCCGCTGCCGTCGAAGAGAACGATGGCATCTTTGGGAGGCTGGGCGCCCATGGTGGGACTGACTCGTTTGACCCGTTCGAGCCGGCCGATCTTCTGGCCGGTCCGATCGAGGATCAGGCAGTGGTCCTTCTCCACAATCAGGACCCACGGACCTCCGGAAAGTACCAGAAAGTCTCCCGAGCGGCGACCGATGAACGAGATCGGCTTGCCTTGGAAGGTCTTCTCGCCGGGCAGTCCCCCTTCGTATTGGATCGCCTCGAAATTCCCGCCGCCGATGGGACGCACTTGCAGCGCCAACGGTTCGTACTTGTTCGGCTCCAACGAGATCGGCCCGCTGAACTCGCCGAGGAGGGTATAGTCCTCGTCCGGCTCGACTGCCGGGTCAGCGCCCAGGGTCCCGGCAGGACAGATCATACCGATGGCCAGAATGGCTAGAACGAGGCGTTGCAGGGTTCCGGAAAGGTGAGACATCGCGATCCTCGGGCAGAATGGGAGTCGGCTGATGAAAATGGGGACTGGCTCCGCAACATCTTGTTGCCTCGCGGCAGACCGCACACGATCCGTTGCGGTGCCTGTCCCCTTTTTCATCAGTCCAGGTTGGGAGTCGGGATCCGAGCCCCTGCCCGGCATGAGTTGGGCAAGGCGAGGACTCGGGAATCGGAAAACTCCATTTTGTCCTCCCAGATTGTCTTTTTCAACGGGAAGAACAACAGTCCGGCAGAGGGGAGAGGTCGGTGGGCCACCAGACTTGCCGTGACTAGACCGCGGAGCTTTCCCCCGAGAGAAGGGCAGCGCAGGCCCTCGACGGCGCGGCACCCAACCTGCACAGGTGGCGCACACCCGAGGAGGCAGGATCAGGGGCATTCTCTCAATCTTCCAGAGGGGGCACCGTCATCATGATCCACCAGCGGAATTGGCGGTCAGTTCTTCGCGCAACAGGTCGCCCCGACCTCTGAAGATATCAACTATCCCACGACGGCGCGAATTCGAGATTCAGCACCTCGCGCAGGGCGTCCTCGGGCGACAAGATCGCGCCGAGCTGGTAGACGGCCGTCAGCAACCGCAGTTGCTCGCCGTCTTCCTGCAAATCCGCCAGGCGTTGGAAGCGGGTCACGGTGCGGACGTCTTCGGGACGGAGTTCAATCTCCGTGCGGTCGGGCAAACGGGCCGTCAGATGGTTGCCCGCCTGATCGACGATGCGGCAGGCCGTCGGCAGGCCGGCGAAAAGGAAATAATCCGACTCGGTCCGGCACCGTGGACGGCGGCCGTCGATGGTCCGGCGCCGCCGCTCGATCCACCGGATCCCGAGCCTCGTCTGGCTCCCCTGGTGCGTCACCGAGCAGACCACGCCGCGAATCGGCAATCCGTGGTAAATCAACTCGACTTGCTCGTCGGCCTCAACGGGGAACAATCGCTTGATGGCAATCCCCACCCCGTCGAATGATTCGTCGACGATCTCGGCGGCAATCCGTTCCCCATCGATCAGCAGGAAGGAGGCCGTCTGCTCGGGTTTGAATCGGTTCCATTGCCGTTGATCGCGCACGACGACGTCGGGCGTCTCGAGTACACAGGTGGAGTCGGTGGCATCGGTCATCGGAGCATCCTCTTGTTCCTGCCTGTTCCGTCCAACGCCGGGAGAAAAGGCTTGATCGGCGTTGGATTTTTTTGGGACGAGCGGCCACGGTCGCGGCCAGTGGCCTGCCGGAACAGGCAGACCGATCTCATACGCCAAATATAGCATCTGTCGAAGGGGGGAGTGCGGGAATAGAAGTGCAGCCGAACCGCGGCCACAAAACCGGTTTGCATCTCCCGAAAAACACCTAAGGGCAGAAGCGACGCGTTGTCTTCTAGCAACATCCTCGCAGCGAGACAACGTAAGTTCGGGGGGGATGGAATGGCGGAACGGTGGAATGGTGGAATGATGCGGTGGAGCGATGTGAGCGTGGGCCGTGATCGTGGCCTCGCCAACGGCTGTCGCATCTTCGTAACCCGAAGCGTGAGCGAGGAGGCTGAAGCGTGAGCGAGGAGGCTGAAGCGTGAGCGAGG
>ENA-UOXR01004074-UOXR01004074.1-bioreactor-metagenome-genome-assembly--contig:-NODE-4074-length-11790-cov-18.526885_pt1 | contig 11790 bp, 10 predicted proteins | sample MGYA00238164_ERZ764825 | MGnify/ENA primary metagenome ERZ764825 (study PRJEB28920, sample SAMN05720171) | bioreactor metagenome | isolation source: Anaerobic biogas reactor | place: USA:Washington...
CCCATTTTCGCCATGAGAATTGACTGTCTTTGTCCATCAGGATGATTTTATCACGGCGTACCAGTAGGGCGAATGGTATAGCCTTAAGAGAAGATTATGAGAAAAACCGACAATCTCCATTTAATATCAGAACCCTAAATCAGCCTTAATTCGAATTTAAGCAGTCATTAACCTTGGTCTGTTAACATGATTGCGAATAATGAATTTGTTACTATAGGAGAAAAAATGCATATTTCCAAGAGACTGATTTCCACCGTCTTTACTCTGTTGATGGTCCTTGCATTAGTCGCTGCCTGCGGCAGCTCAAGCGAAAACAACGCCGCTGATAGCACCACCATCACCATGTCCGGCTCCACTACAGTCCAACCTGTGGCTGAAAAACTGGCCGAAGCCTACATGACTGATCACAGCAATGTACGCGTCGACGTCCAGGGTGGCGGCTCCAGCGTTGGTGTCAAAGCCGCAGGTCAGAAAACCACCGACATAGGCATGGCTTCCCGTGATGTCAAAGACTCCGAAATTACCGAGTTTCCCGGCATCAACGTTTTCGCAGTTGCTCGTGACGGTATTGCCATCGTTTCCAACCCCGATGTAAATGTTGATGACCTGACTATTGATCAGATCAAAGGCATCTTCGGAGGCACGATTACAAACTGGAAAGAACTCGGCGGCGACGATGCAAATATCATCGTGGCTTCCCGCGAAGAAGGTTCCGGAACCCGGGCTGCCTTTGAAGAAATGGTGCTTGGTGAAGAGGTTCTGATCACCGAAAATGCCATTCTGCAGCCTTCCAATGGTTCCATTCGCACTACGGTCTCCACCACCCCTTATTCCATTGCTTATCTTTCTTTCGGTTACCTGGATGACACGGTCAAAGCCATCAGTGTTGAAGGCGTTGCTCCGACAGAAGCCAATGCTTCCAACGGCACTTATCCGGTTGTTCGTCCACTAAACATGATCACCTTTGGTGAGCCGTCTGGCGAACTCAAAGCTTTCATCGACTTTATGCTCAGCGATGCAGGTCAGGCGATTGTTGTAGAAGAAGGTTACCTCGCCGTAAAATAGGCATGCATCCAGAAATTAGCGAATATAATTACCAGGCGTCTCCGTTCTCAATGAATGGGGACGCTATATCTATGAAAAAGCACGGAGGCGTTGAACACCACATGAGTGGAAGAATGATCGCGGATAAAACCGTCAAGTACATTCTCTTCATCAGCGCAATTCTTTCGATTGTCATCGTTCTGGCAATCGCCTTTTTCATATTCAGGGAAAGCCTTCAGGCTTGGGCGGAAATCGGTTTCAGCGATATCCTTTTTAAAGCAGTTTGGCGCCCAGGACAAGACCAGTATGGGATCCTTGCTATGGTGGTTGGCTCGGTTGCCGTCACCATTGGGGCAATTGTCCTCGGGGTTCCGCTGGCTCTTGGTTCTGCCATCTTTTTAGGCGAAATCGCTCCTAAAGGCATCCAGGCTGTCCTTAGACCCGCAGTGCAGTTGTTGGCTGGCATACCGTCTGTCGTTTATGGTCTCTTCGGCATGGTGGTGCTGGTTCCTTTGATCCGCCAGGTTAACGTTCCTGGCAATTCCGGATACGGCTTGTTGGCAGCATCAATCGTTTTGGCGGTCATGATCCTCCCTACCATCACCAGTGTTGCCGAAGATGCAATTCGGGCTGTGCCCGATAGCTACCGTTCCGGTTCACTGGCTTTGGGTGCCACAAAATGGCAGACTATTACAAAAGTCGTCTTGCCAGCAGGCAGATCCGGCATCATGGCTGCCATTATCCTTGGGGTCGGTCGGGCATTGGGCGAAACCATGGCAATGATCATGGTAATAGGTAATTCAGTTGTATTCCCTAAGCCCCTCACAGCAAATCCGTTGACCTTTTTCTTTTCTCAAGCGCGTACGCTGACCGGCAATATTGCGGTTGAGATCAGTTATGCCACAGGTGTACACGAGAGCGCTCTATTCGCTACCGGTGTGGTCTTGTTTGCTTTGATCATTCTCGTCAACGCCAGTGCAAGATGGCTGATCAACCGTCAATCCGGTATCCAAACCACCAGGCAGGGCTAGCGATGGTCAACGAGAAACAGCACCTACCCCAATCCAAAGATTCTGCCATACTAAGGAATCTGAAGTACCGCAGTGCCTCTCAGAATTTCTGGTTTTCCATCATGTGGCTGGCTGGTCTGGTCACTCTGATCGTTTTGCTGTTGGTTATTGGTTATGTAATTGTTCAAGGTGGAAGAACTCTGAATTGGGAATTCCTTACCACAGCCCCCCAGGGTGGTCTTTCTGGTGAGGGCGGAATTTCCACCACTCTTGGCACAACTGTGTACCTGGTCTTGCTCACACTGCTGATCGCCACACCTTTGGGCGTCGGTGCAGCCATTTACCTGATCGAGTATGCCGGTGAGCAGGGGCTGACCTCTCCTGTGATGCGAGTTCTTATTTCGATTGCCAACTTCGCCGTCGAAACGCTGGCTGGAATTCCATCCATTATTTATGGCTTATTCGGCTATGCCTTGTTCGTGTCTACGCTGCGGTTCGGCTGGTCGCTGCTTTCTGCCTCTTTGGCGGGCGCCTGCCTTGTCCTGCCCACCATCATCCGCACCACCGAAGAAGCCTTGCTCACCGTCCCAGACGACTATCGCCGCGGCAGCCTTGCCCTGGGAGCAACAAAGTGGCAGACCCTTTACCAGGTAGTTTTACCGGCTGCCATACCCGGCATCATCACCGGTATCATCCTGAGCGTAGGAAGAGTTATCAGCGAAACTGCTGTTTTCTTTGTAACCCTGGGCGGCAGCCATCGCCTGCCAACCTCGATCATGGATGGCGGGCGCACCCTGGCTTTGCATTTGTATTACCTTGCCATGGATACCAATGCCTTCGACAAAGCCATGGGCACTGCCGCAGTACTTGTTACTCTCATCGTTCTGATCAACCTGGTCATTGATATCATTTCTCGAAAACTTACCGCAAAAGTCCGCGGAGGATAATGAACTCAACAAAACTCGAAACCAAAGCTTACAATCTGTTTTATGGAACTTTTCATGCGCTGCGTGATATTTCCATCGAGATACCGGAAAAGCAGGTGACCGCCCTGATCGGTCCATCCGGATGCGGAAAAAGCACCTTTTTGCGCACCTTCAATCGTATGAACGACCTAATCTCAGGCGTTCGAACCACCGGTGATGTCAACATCGATGGCACTGATCTTTTCGAAATCGACCCGGTTGCTCTGCGCCAGAATGTGGGTATGGTCTTTCAGAAACCCAATCCTTTCCCCAAATCCATTTTTGACAACATCGCCTATGGTCCACGCGTTACCGGTATGCGCGATCACAAAAAACTTGAGGAAATTGTTGAATCCAGCCTGAGATCTGCCGCCTTGTGGGATGAGGTCAAAGACAACCTCGGCAAGTCAGGTCTGGCACTCTCTGGTGGGCAGCAGCAGCGCCTCTGCATCGCCAGAGCCCTGGCTGTGCAGCCCAGTGTGATCCTCATGGATGAGCCAGCCGCCTCGCTTGACCCGATCGCCACTCTGAAAATCGAAGATCTGATCCACGATCTTTCGCAAAATTACACCATCGTGATCGTCACTCACAACATGCAGCAGGCAGGTCGCGTTTCAGACTATACTGCCTTCTTTTACACCGACGAGACCCGCACTGGTCGTTTGGTGGAGTTTGACGAAACCACCACCATTTTCACCAACCCAAAAGACAAGCGCACAGAGGACTATATTACTGGTCGCTTTGGTTAGCCAACCGTTCAGGGGTGATGGTTGCTTTTGGAATTGTAAAGCCTGCCCAACGCAGGCTCATTCTCCATAAGGATTCCTGCAGCCTCTGCGAGCTGGCGACCGGGGATGGCCTGGCGATCTTGAATTCTTCAAAATATTTTCCCGTGACCCCATCGAATTCCGGGTTGGTTGCCAGGTTGAACACCGTGCTGGCACCGTGATGCACCGAAACCCCCCAGGATACAGGCAGCACCCGGATCAGTTTGGTGCGAATAATACCAGGATGAATACAGTTGACGGTCACCTTTGTTTCTGCAAGACGGTTTGCCAATTCTCTCGTGAAAGGGATCATGAGCAGTTTGGAGCGGCAATATGACACCCAACCCCAAAAAAACCTGTCCTGGGGATCGCGAATGTTTGACCAAACAAAACGATGCCCAATGGAGGTCAAATTAACGATCTTCGATGGGCATTCCCCTCCCAGCAAAGGTATCAGAGAGAGGGTGAGAGTAACCGGAGAGATATAGTTGACTTGCAGCGTTTGCTCAAAACCATCTTCGGTGATCACCTTACACTTAGGGTAAAGCCCGGCATTGTTGACCAGAATATCCAGGTGCTGAACCTTCTGCTTGATCTCGTCAGCCATGGCTTTGACCTGCGAAAGCGACGCAAAGTCTGCCCGAACCGTCTGGATGGCTGAGTTGCCGCTTTCTTCAGTAATTTCCTTAAGTGTCGTTGCCAGCCGCTCAGGATTTCGCCCATGTAAAATAAGGGTCGCACCAGTGTGGGCAAACATCCGGCTCAGTTCTTTACCGATGCCATCGGTCGCACCGGTTACCAGAACAGTCTTGCCACATAAGTCCGGATACTTCTTCATACAGACACCAACGAAAATTATACATCCTCCACCTCCCCTCGTCACAGCGAGCCTGCAAAGCGATCTCTCTATTGCTGAAAAATCATCCGTACGGGAGGGGTTCATCTCCTCCCGTCAAAACCGTCATCGCGAGCTTGCGATGCGATCTCTCATGTATTGGAAAATCGTCCGTACGGGAGGGGTTCATCTCCTCCCGTCGAAGTTGCCCCTACGAGTGCTTCGAATCAACTGATGCAATCAACTACAAACCAGCGACATTCAAAAAAAAGGTAATAAAATAATCCAATGCAACCAAACAACGAAACCAACTCTCCTGAAATCTCGACCGAGTCTGCCCCGGAAATAGCGGATTCTACTGAATCCCCCAAAACTTCCACACTCAAAAAACTCCATAAAAACGTCTGGGCGGTAAGTGTCACCAGCTTTCTGATGGACATCTCCAGCGAGATGGTCATCAACGTTTTGCCGCTTTTCCTCTCCAACGTGCTTGGCGTTAAGACCAACATCATTGGTCTCATCGAAGGTATCGCCGAAGCCACCTCCAGCCTGCTTAAAGTCTTTTCCGGCTGGCTTTCTGATAAGCTTGGCTCTCGCAAATGGCTGGCAGTGCTTGGTTATGGTCTATCTGCCATCTCCAAACCCTTTTTCTTTTTTGCCAACAGCTGGCGGTTTGTCGCCGCCATCCGCTGGACTGACCGGGTTGGCAAAGGCATCCGCACTGCTCCCCGGGATGCCCTGGTTGCAGATACCGTTGAACCTCATCAACGCGGGCTCGCCTTCGGACTTCACCGGGCCGCCGATACTGCCGGAGCCATGCTGGGGCTGCTCATCTCGGCTCTGCTGGTCTGGCGTCTGCAAGCGAGCGATGCCACCTTCCAGCAAAAAACATTTCAAACTATTGTTTTGGTAAGCATCCTGCCAGCTGTTCTGGCTGTGATCACTTTGGCAGTCGGCACACGCGATGTCAAAACTGGTAAAGCAAGTACGGCTCCAAAAATCACATTTAAAGGCTTGGGTAAAAACTTCCTGACCTTTATTTTGATCGTAGGGATTTTTGACCTCGGTAATTCCTCCGATGCCTTTCTCGTCTTGCGCGCCCAGGAACGGGGCATGAGCGTGCTGCATATTTTATTGATGCTGGCAGTTTTCAACCTGATCTATGCCCTCATTTCCACTCCTGCGGGAATTCTTTCTGACAAAATCGGTAGAAAAAAATTGATCATCGCTGGCTGGCTGGTATACGCGCTCATCTATCTCGGCTTCGCCCTTGCCGGCACCGCTGTTCATATTGCCCTGCTTTATATCGCGTATGGTTTCTACTATGGGCTCACCTACGGCACCGCCAAAGCCATGGTTGGCGACCTGGTGCCAGCTGAACTTCGCGGCACAGCCTATGGTTCCTACAATGCCATCCTTGGAATCCTCGATTTTCCAGCCTCTTTGATCGCAGGTATCCTGTGGAGCGGCATAGGCACTTGGGCAGGCTTCGGACCTTCCGCTCCGTTCTTTTTTGGGGCTGGCATGGCAGTCATTGCCGTCCTTTTGTTCGTATTCTGGAAGCCCACTGCTCCCCAAACCTCATATTTTTCTGGGAGGGTATAATTCAGGATGTATGAAAATTGGTGTACTGGCTTATCGTTTTGATTATTACACTAACCTGCGTAATATCATCGGCAAACTCCCTGAAGTTGATTACGTTCCAGTCAAAGATATATACAGCTATCTGCGTAGGGCAGCCCTGGGCGTCAATCGCAGGCTGGGAAGAGAACTATTTCAGACCTTTGACTTAAACAATCAGTTCGACGATTTTGAAATAAACAAAGTTGATCTCATGCATTTCTCTAACGGAATAAGCTATGGGCGCACACCCTGGGTTTCGCATTTTGAAACATTACTTCCCCGCTTTTCAAGTTTAATGCAGCGTAATCAAGGAAAATCAAAAAAGCCCCTCAAACTCACACCTCAGATCACCCGTGGTTTTAACGCGCTTCAATCATCATCATGTAAACGTATCATAGCCTGGTCGCAATCAGCCGCAGATTTTCAGCGTGACCTGCTAACTGAATTGCCTTTCGAAGAACGCGAGACGATTCTTAAGAAGATGATTGTTCTGCATCCTCCGCAGGAAGTCCTGGTTGACGACCCGGTTAATCGACGATTTGACCATTCCAATCCAATTCGATTCATCCTTGTAGGCGCGGCTTTTTTTCGCAAAGGTGGGAAGGAAACCCTCCTTGCATTTGAGAAGCTTGTCAAAGAAGAACTCGCACCCATTCAGTTTGTTGTCGTTAGCTCCCTGCGTCTGGAGCCTTACGCGGCCCAAGAAACTGAGCTTGATAGCAACTGGGCAATAAAATTTATGGAACAGAATTCCAATTGGATTGAGTATCATCCGGACCTGCCGAATGATGAATTGATGGATCTGATGAAGACTTGTGATGTAGGACTTCTACCAACTTATGCAGATACATACGGACTGTCAGTCTTGGAAGCCCAGGCGTGCGGACTACCTGTGATCACCACCGATGTGCGCGCGCTACCCGAAATCAATAACGCAGATGTGGGTTGGCTCATCCGGGTCCCAAAAAATGAGCTTGGCGAAGCACTCTATTCGACCCTTGAAGAACGTGAAAGGCTCTCCCTACAAATTCAATCCGGATTGGAGGCAATCGTTCGCAATATCGTGGCTGATCCATCCGTTATCCATATTAAAGCTCTTAAATCCCTCGAACGCATTCGCCAGATGCACGACCCCAGAGTCTACGCTCAAAAATTGCGAGAGATCTACCAGGAAGCTTTGGAAAACTAAACTTCTGATATTTCAACCCGTCTACAACCCCAATGCCAACGAAGGATTAAAGTATAATTAAGAAAAAATTCATCCCAAGGAGCTTATCATGATTGTTACAACCAAAAAACTTTTTGAACATGCCTATGGTAAATATGCCATCGGGGCTTACAACATCAATAACCTGGAACAGATCGTTGGTCTCTTTCGGGGCAATCTTGATTCTCAGGCACCTTTCATTATCCAGATCAGCAAAGGTGCGCGAAGCTTTACTAATAAATTGTTCCTCGAAGGCTTGATCCGTGCTGCTGATGAGGTTTACCCTGAAGCGATCTTCGCTGTCCATCTTGATCATGGCGACGAAGAAACCTGCTACGATTGTATCAACTCCGGTTTTTACAGCTCGGTCATGATCGATGCCAGCAGCTACCCCTACGAAGAAAATATCGCCATCACAAAACGCGTTGTCGATGCTGCCCATGCCAAAGGCATCGTGGTTGAAGCCGAACTGGGCATGCTCGGCGGTGTGGAAGAACACGTGTCAGTCAGCGAAGCTGATGCCAAACTGACCGACCCAAACCAGGCTCGAGATTTTGTCGAGCGTACTGGTGTGGATTCTTTGGCAGTTGCCATCGGCACCAGCCATGGCGCTTTTAAATTTAGCGGCACCCAGTCACTGCATTTTGACGTTTTGGCAGAAATCCAGGATCGCCTGCCCGGCTTCCCCCTGGTCATGCACGGCTCCAGCTCCGTTCCCCAGGAAGAAGTGGAACGCATCAATGCCGCTGGCGGCAAGCTCGCCGGTGCCAAGGGTGTAGACGCCACTCAATTCCGCCGAGCCGCCGAACTGGGCGTCACCAAGATCAACATCGACACCGACGGGCGCCTGGTCTGGACCCGTGTTCATCGTGAGTTTTTCTTAGCGCATCCTGAGAAATTCGACCTGCGCGACCCAGGCAAGATCTTCATGGCTGAATACGCCAAATTTATCGCCACTAAAAACGATTATTTGGGCAGTACAGGCCAGCTACAAGGTGTGAGAGAGTTCCTTAAGGCCTAAGGTCTGTAATCCTTATCATAAAATGAGCTTTGCAGACGCAAAGCTCATTTTTGTAAGTGTATAAGAGCCTAGCAAAGGGCTGTAAGGTATAATTTCAGCATTCATTTTTGGGAGTAAAGATCATGACAGAAGAAACGCCGACAAAAACCAACTTTATCCGCGATATCATCGACGAACACAACCGCACCGGCCGATTTGGCGGACGCGTCCACACCCGCTTTCCACCCGAACCGAATGGCTACCTCCATATCGGTCATGCCAAAGCCCTCTGCATCGATTTTGGCATCGCCGAAGACTATGGCGGACTCACTAACCTGCGCTATGACGATACCAATCCCGTGAAAGAAGACGTCGAATTCGTCGACGCCATCAAAGAAGACATTCATTGGCTCGGTTTCGATTGGGGCGACCGCGAGTTCTACGCCTCTGACTACTTCGAAGCCCTTTACGAGATGGCGATCAAGTTAATTGTTAAAGGCAAAGCCTATGTCGACGAACTTTCTGCCGATGAGATGCGCGAATATCGCGGCACGCTGACCGAACCCGGAAAAAACAGCCCATGGCGCGATCGAACCATCGAGGAAAACCTCGACCTCTTTCAGCGCATGCGTGACGGTGAATTTCCAGATGGCAGCCTGACTTTGCGTGCCAGGATCGACATGGCTTCTCCCAATATGAACATGCGCGACCCGGTCATGTACCGCATCCTCCACGCCGACCATCACCGCACTGGTAACCAGTGGTGTATTTACCCGATGTACGACTTTGCCCACGGTCAGTCCGATTCCCTTGAGGGCATCACCCATTCCATGTGCAGTCTTGAGTACGAAAACCATCGTCCGCTTTATGACTGGTTCCTGGACGAGCTCGAGATCTTCCATCCACAGCAGATCGAATTTGCCCGCCTCAACCTGACCCATACCGTCATGAGCAAACGCAAACTGCGTAAACTGGTAGAAGAAGGTCACGTGGCTGGCTGGACTGATCCTCGTATGCCCACCCTGGCTGCCATGCGCCGGCGCGGCTACCCCGCCGCAGCCATCCGCGAGTTCATAGATACTGTTGGTGTTGCCAAGTCTGACAGTTTTGTCGAAGTCGAACTGCTTGAACACATTGTTCGTGACCAGCTCAACCTCACTGCTCCGCGTCGTATGGCTGTCCTCGAACCCCTCAAAGTGGTCATTGATAACTATCCAGCCGACCAGGAAGAAGAATTCGACGTCCCCGATTTCCCGCAGGATCCCGAGAACTCCTCTTCACGCAAGGTGCCTTTTGGGCGTGTGATCTTTATTGAACGCAGCGATTTCGAAGAAACGCCACCGCCCAAATATTTCCGCCTTTCCCCTGGACGCGAAGTACGGCTGATGAACGCTTACTATGTCACCTGTACGGATGTCGTCAAAGACGATCAGGGTAATTTGCTCGAAGTGCATTGCTCGTATGATCCAGAAACCCGCGGCGGCATGTCGCCAGATGGGCGTAAGGTCAAGGGCACCATCCATTGGGTGTCAGAAGAACATGCCATCAACGCCGAATGCCGGCTTTATGAGCAGATGTTTGCTGCCGATCACCCCGAAGACCTGCCTGAAGGCGAAACTTTCATGGATTACTTTGATCCGCAGTCCAAAAAAGTGCTTATGGCAAAACTCGAGCCCTCATTAACGGATGCAAAGGTTGGTGAGGTATTCCAGTTTGTGCGCAATGGCTACTTTACGCTTGATAGTGAAGATTCCAAACCCGGCGAGCTCGTCTTCAACCGCACCATCGGTCTGGTCGACAGTTGGGCAAAGATGCATAAATAGCATAGCTGATAGGAACACAACCCCCTGCTCCTGTAAGGGAGGGCTTCCACGCCCTCCCGCGACATACCTGCTCCCTTCACCTGATCCTTGAAGTTACTTATTGATCAATGGCAAACTCACTGGATATGAATAATCAACACGAACGCCACGCAGAGTTAACGTCTCGCCTTGACTTCCTGGAAGAATAACCCGGAGGACATAAGAAAAACTCTGATTATCAACAACAGGTAAATCAACCACCGAATCCTCAGCCACCCGCGGAGCGTTGATAACCCCTTCTGAGCTGGCACTGGCAAGAAGCGTATTGATGTTTGTGTCCATGTTAGTTCTCAGAATCGAGGTGGTGAAGTCAACCGCACTATTGTCAAAATAGTAAACAACTAATTTAGTGATAGTTGCACCATGTGGAAGATTCATTGGAGCAATATAAGCGTTATTACTTGGATCAGGGTTCCAGAGGGCACCAGTGCTATTGGTGAAAGCGTATCCAAAGGTTTGAGAGAATGGGATGAACTCTGTAGCATGAAACATGATAAAACCTGGACCACCAACAACGACCTCGTTTATGTTGTTTGATTCGGTCAGATTTTCCCCAATAGGGAATGTTTCAGACTCTACATCAGATTGTGCACCGACGTTAAAGCCTATATAGACGAAGGCTAAGACAAGGGATATCACAAGGAGAAGAGGTTTGATTGATTTTTTCATAATTGGCTCCTTTTTCGATAGTTGCACTAAATTGATTGTGTTATTAAACATGATAGTGTATATAACAAGTCAAAACAAAGATGAAGCTTCTACAAACTATATATTGACCTCACGTCATCTGTTAAATTGATCAATTTTATTTCGAAAAAACCTGATCTGCCTGCTCCAAAATGGCTTCCGGAACTTCTCCTCGATCCGAAGCGCTCATAGTATAATTTGACAAACATCCATGCACCGCGCTTGAGTTGGCTTCCACCTTGTTCGCCACTAAGGAGCAAGGCGATCAACATCCAGGAAAAGGCAGGGTAAATGGCGATAGTATCGAAAATTCTCCCTCATCAAGCCCCAGGTTCTGCCCGGATCTTGGTCATAGGCGATGCTTTAATTGACCATCAGTATTGGATCGAGCGCATGCCCAAGCCCGGTGAAGACACCATCATTCTCTCCATCTCGAAAAATGTCGGCGGATCCGCCGCCAACACCGCCATCGCCTTAGCTTGGTTGGGCACACCCACGAAATTCTATGGCACCATCGGGCGCGACCTGGATGGCGATCTTATCCTCGAGCAAATGCAAGCCGTGGGTGTTGATGTTTCCGGCATTCAGTTTGGCGAAATCACCGGCTTTACCATTACCATGATCGATGCCAGCTCAGAACGCACCATGTTTTCGTATCGCGGTGCCTCCTCAAACGCCCTCTCCGTAGGACCCGACCTGCTCGAAAGTCTCCAAAGTTCTCGTATCCTGCTTACCTCCGGCTACCAACTGCTCTATCCAGAGCAGGCGCAGGTGGTTCTGGCTGCCGCCG
>ENA-UOXR01004085-UOXR01004085.1-bioreactor-metagenome-genome-assembly--contig:-NODE-4085-length-11769-cov-4.550965_pt1 | contig 11769 bp, 11 predicted proteins | sample MGYA00238164_ERZ764825 | MGnify/ENA primary metagenome ERZ764825 (study PRJEB28920, sample SAMN05720171) | bioreactor metagenome | isolation source: Anaerobic biogas reactor | place: USA:Washington...
ATTCCACGGAGAAGAGCGGTTTTCCCGGAATGCCTTCCGGTGCCGGCGGCGGGATGTCGGGTGTGATCGGCGGTATGCTCGGCATGGGCGGAGGAGGTGGTTCGGGAAAGAGACTCGAGCTGAAGGTATCTTCTCCCAAGGGCCTGCCCGCCGACCCCCAGGCAACCCACGACATACCTCCGGGTCAGAGAATGGGCCCGACTCTCCCGCTCGTGACGCCCGAGCCAGCGGGTCCGGGCCGGGCGGAGCCGGTTGAAAGGACAGAAAGGCCGCAGAAGATGGAGAAGCCGAAGATGCGCATGCTCATATATTGGGGTTGCTCGGAGACGGTGAGGCCGGGTCAGCCCTACGTCATCGACACGGAGAAGATGAATCCAGCCGATTTCGGAAAGGCCTTTCAGGGACGGCAGGTATCGATGCAGAACCCGCCTTCGGCCCGTCCGGGCCGGGCGTACGCGGATTGGCCGAACAGGAAGGACTCGAAACAGGTCCCGGCGGACAGTTCGCTGGCCGGCAACCATTTTGTCCACGGCAACTATCTTCCCGACATACGCTTCGACATAGATCCGGGTCATGATTTCATGGCGCCCGTGGAATTCGCTTCGACAAAGGGCGGTCCCGAGGACAGCTTCCAGTTTGAGTGGAATGCCATCCCTACCGCGACGGGCTATTTCGCGACCGCAATGGGGCACGACGAAAAAACGGGCACGATGATCATCTGGAGCTCCAGCGACGTCCGGGAGGCCGGGTATTCGCTCATGGACTTCCTTCCTGATGAAGACGTGCGGCGCCTTGTCAGGGATAGGGTTGTCATGGCACCCTCGACGACGCGGTGCGCCGTACCGAGAGGCATCTTCAAGGATGCCGGAGGGGCCATGATCCAGTTCATAGCCTATGGTGACGAACTGAACATCGCCTATCCGCCACGTCCGAAAGACCCCATCTGGTCCGTGAAGGTGAGACGAAAATCAACGTCGATGCTGCCCCTCATGGCGATGGAAGGCCGTGGGCAGGGCAGGACACCGAGCGACGAAGGCGCCCCTCCCCAGGAAAAGAAAGAGGATGAGGGGATAACACCGGGCAAGTTGCTGAAAGGGATATTCAAGTGGTAAAGAAGAGAGGTGATGGGTGACAGGTAATAGGGGAGGGAGTCATCCCCATAACCTGTCACCCATCACCCGCGCGACACGCCTATGAAGACTTGGAATGAGAAAGCAGCTGAATTCGATCTTGCGGGTAAGCCGCTGACGAAGGCGCTCCTCGATAAGGCGGCGGCGGACCTCGGCGCGATGGGGGAGGCCTGCGTTCTTGCCCTGGGGCCGTGTGAGGGACTCAATGAGATGGTGGCAAGGGCGGTTTCGGCCGACATCTCCGCGCTTCTTATTCCCTCACTGATGGACAGGCTCAACGCTTCCGGTGAAGACCTTCCCTTTCCCCGGGACAGGGTCCTCACCTTCGTCTGCGGCATCTGGTTCCTGACGGCGGCGGTGCCCCGGCTGAAGGATGAAGGGACCCTCATGGACATGCACGACCTTGCGCGTGAAATGGGAAGGTTCTTCTTCATGCCTTACGACGAAGAGAACAGGGAGGGCCTTGTCAAGATCGGTATCCAGTATTGGAAGGAACTGCGGGCTGAGCCGCCGGCCCCGGTCGTCGAGTGGGACCAGGCATTCTGTCAGATGGTCTTCATCCACTACGAGCAGATGACGAACCGAACAATCGATCTCGGTGACTTCGACCTCACCGGCGCCATCGGCAAGATGCTCACCGTTTTCCTCTCCTCCGCCTTCACCCTCCCATCCCCGCCGGATAACGCTTCAGAGATCAATTGAGGCACGCGGACACCTTCTGAGAGACCAATGCACCATACGTATCGATGATGAAAGAACTTCGGGAGAGGTTACTTCATTGCAGGAAGTCTTGAGATTCTGGAGCCGACGATGGGAATCGAACCCGCGACCTGCTCATTACGAGTGAGCTGCTCTGCCTCTGAGCTACGTCGGCGTTGATTTTCTTATAGCATAACCTGCCGTTTTCGCACAATACAAATTTGTCTCCTCCGTGGGTCAAGGCGCGCCCACGGCAGGGGCATCATGGGGCCGCCAGGAGGGACGCCATTCGTTCGAGGAGGATGCAGTTGTCTCTCTTCATTCTCACCGCTACCCTCATGTAGCTCTCGTCGAGGCCCGTGAAGTTCGAGCAATCGCGCACGAGGATGTTCTGCTTCTTCAAGCCTCTTACGATGCGAGGAGAGTGAGGGGACTGAAGCAGGTAGTAGTTCGTCCGGGAGGCTGTGTAGTCGATGCCGAGCGTCTCGAAGCCTCCTTCAAGGCGTTTCTTTTCTCTTGCAAGCAGTGCGTGGGTGCGCTCCTTTCGGGTGGTGAGATTGAGGGCCGCGACGCCCGCGGCCGCGGCAAGGGCGTTAACGCTCCAGGGTTCCCGTATCGCGTTGAGGGCCCGAGTCGCTGTCGGCGGGAAGACGCCCCAACCCAGGCGAAGGCCGGGCAGGGCATAGAACTTCGTCATTGATCTCAGGACGATAAGGTATGGATTGTCCGAGGTGAGGCCGATGACTGACGCGGCGGTGGTGAACTCGATGAACGATTCATCTATGATGAGATAGATCTTTCGATCTGCCGCCAGGGCAGCCGCCTCCTTCATGGTGTCCTTCTCAACGGTCCTGCCCGTCGGATTGTTGGGGTTGCAGAGGAAGACGGCCTCGGCGCTCACCCTTGTTGCCTCATGGACAACGGCGATGGGATCGATGTCGAAATCGTCCCGTGCCCGCAAGGGGTAGAGGAAGACGGCCGAGCTTTGCGGTGCCGTGGCGCATGCCCGTTCATATTCATTGAAAGTGGGTTGGGTGATGAGCACTTTCGTGAGAGACAGGGCTCTGGGCAGAAGGTAGATGAGTTCCGTGCATCCGTTCCCGCAGAGGATGCCGGAGGGATCGAGGTCAAAGGTTGCGGAGAGCTTATCTCTCAATTCCATCGAGTCGGGGTCCGGGTAGTGTTCAATGTCATGAAAGTGGGCCGTGATGGCCCGCAAGACCTCCCGCGGGGTGCCGAGAGGGTTGATGGAAGCGCTGAAGTCGAGGACGTCCCCCCGGCCGACCCCGGCGGCCCGTGCCCATCCATGAACGTTACCTCCGTGGCGATTCACAGGACCACCCCGAGGGATATGGCGGCTATGGCGCACAAGAAGCCGATATAAGAGGCGACGCGAATAATACTGACCGTCCTGACGGAGGCCGTCAGGTAGTCCGCTCCGCCGGGAACGCCGATATAGGGTTTCTGCACCGTGATCACCCCGTACGTCAGCAATCCTCCCAATCTTACACGCAGGGCACCCGCTATGGACGCCTCGGGGTAGCCGCTGTTGGGGCTCGAGTGCTTGCGCCCGTCGCGGCGGACAGTGGCGAGGGCGGCGCGCGCTCTGGCTGGCGAGTGCAGGACGAGCGCGGCGGCGATGGCGATGAGGAGGGCCGAGATCCTGGCGGGGAGGTAGTTTGCCGCGTCGTCGAGGCGTGCCGATGCCCATCCCAGGTGGATGTATCGCTCGTTCCTGTGTCCGACCATGGAATCGAGGGTATTGACCGCCTTGTATGCCAGGGCACACGGGATACCCCCGAGGGTGAGGTAGAAAAGGGGCGCGATGACGCCGTCCGAGAGGTTCTCCGAGAGGGTTTCGATCGTTGCCCTCAATATGCCGTCCCTGCCGAGTCTCCTGACATCACGGCCGACGATGAAGCTGAGGCGATGTCGTGCGAGCGCCATATCCTCGTTCTTCACCGCCGCGATCACCGATAGCCCGGCCTTCAGGAGTTCCTTGAGGGCAAGCGTCGATGCCGCGAGATATATGAGGAACAGAACACCGACAAGACGTACGGGCCCCGATGTATACTGTAATATCCCTGCCTGTACGACGAAGGACAGGGCGAAGGTGAGGCCCACAATGAGAACGACCAGGAGAATACCGGCGAAGCGCTCGAGATGTCTGCCTCTGCCTATCCTTGGGACAGTGGCTTCAAAGGTTTCGACAGCCCATCCCATGAGCCGAACGGGGTGCGGGAGGATCCGCGGGTCCCCAATGAGGCCGTCAAGGGCCATGGCCGACACGATGATGATGAGGAATGTCTGGTAGTCGGTCGTCAGAAGCATAGCGTTGCCGTTATCAATACCACCGTTTCGGCTGCCTCATGTATGGCGCCGAGGTTGTCACCGGTGAGGCCGGCGAAGCGGACGGAACACAGACGCTTCAGCACCAGACTTCCACAGAGGGCGGCCACGGAGGCGATAAAGAAGAAGAGGAGATAACGCCCGGCACCCTCCAATCCCTGATAGCCGCTCATGAGGCAGCCGATGCCGGCGAGGCAGATAAGGAGGATGCTTGCCAGGCAGGCGTGCCTCGCATGTAACCTGCCGAGGAAGATCTTGCCGAGTCCGTCGTTGCGGGCGCTTTTTGCGCCGGGCATCATCAGCGTCATGGACCAGGCGGCTATGGCGGGCGTGAGGAGGACGACGGGATTCAGGGCAGAGTATCCCTGTGCCCTGAAGATCTCGTCGAGGAGAACGAACTTGAGAAGAAGATTGACGACGACGGTGACAACGCCGATGGGACCTGCCGTGGGATCGCGCATGACGGCGAGTCTTCTTTCCCTGTCCTGTTCGGTGTCGCCCGAGGACTTGACGGAGAGGGCATCCACTGTGTCCGAGAGACCGTCCTGGTGGAAGGCCCCGTTGATGAGGAGATAGGCCGCTAAGACAAGGATGGAGGTGACCGCCGGGGAGAATGCCTTGAGGGAAAAGAAGGAGATGGCGGCGAGGACCGCTCCCTGAACAAAACCGACGAGGGGAAAGAAGACGGCCGACAGAGATATGTCCTTTTCGGACAGTCTTCCCCCGATGCGTATGGGGATGATGGTCAGGAACTGAAAGGCGACGGGTATCCTCTTCATGCGCTCACGCCAGCTCCTTCGACACCCCGGCCTCGTCGAACGTGGCCATCTCGCGGTATATTTTGAGGCCCGCCTCAATGAGAGTGATGGCAAGAGCGGCCCCCGTTCCCTCCCCCAGGCGAAGACCCATGTCGAGGATCGGCTTGAGTCCCATCCTTTCAAGCATCACCCTGTGTCCCTTTTCCACGGAATTGTGGGCCGCGAACATGTAGTCCGCCGCGGCGGGTTCCATACCCCAGGCGATGATCGCACCCGCCGTCGATATCAGGCCGTCGATGACAACGGGTATTCCGAGCGACGCCGCTCCCAGGATAAGCCCGGCTATCCCGCCGATCTCGGCGCCTCCCACCTTCGCGAGGACATCGAGGGGGTCGGCGGGGTCGGGACTGTTAAGGGCTATCGCATCCTCGATGACGCTGACCTTGCACGCCAGAGAGTCATCGGAGATCCCCGTGCCTTTTCCCGTGACGTGGGCCGGCGGCGTGCCGGTCATGACGGAGGCTATGGCGCTCGACGGGGTCGTGTTGCCGATACCCATGTCGCCGGTACCGAAGAGGCGGTATCCTCTATTAGCGTACTCGCGGGCGAGGGCGATGCCCGTGTCGATAGCCTGCGTGGCCTCATTCCTCGTCATGGCGGGGCCCTTTCTCATATTCTTCGTTCCCCGCACCACTTTCCTTTGGATGAGCCCGGGGTCATCGGTGAAATCGTGGTCCACGCCCATGTCGATGACGACGACATCGGCACCGGCATGGCGGGCGAGGACATTGATCCCCGCGCCCCCGGTAAGGATGTTGTGGACCATTTGCACCGTCACCTCCCTCGGGAAGAGGGAGACCCCTTCGTCCACAACCCCGTGGTCGCCGGCGAAGACAAGTATCGCTTTTTTCTCGAACACTGGCGGCATCGGATTCCCTGTTATGGTGACGATCCGCTGCGCGAACTCCTCAAGCCTCCCCAGGCTCCCCCGGGGTTTTGTCAGGCTGTCGAGGCGTTCGCTGGCAAGACCGAGGAGGGTATTGTCCACCGCCTTGATGTGTATTCCTTCCATCATCGTGTCTCCTTTATCTTCATGGGGATCCCCGCCGCGAGAAAGTAGACGTCGGTGACGACGGAGGCAACCCTGGCATTTAAGCGCCCGAGGTTGTCCCGGTATTCCCTCCCCATCGGTGATTCCGGTACCAGCCCGAGGCCCACCTCATTTGAAACGATGTAGATAAGCGGTGCGCAGCCGGGGTCGGAAAGGGCGTCGACGAGGTCCTCCTCGTATTGCTCGACGGAAAGCCCTCGCATCATGATGTTCGAGACCCACAGCGTCAGGCAGTCGATGAGGACGACCCCGTGGGACGGCCCTATCTTCCTGATGAGGGAAGGGACCTCCAAAGGTTCCTCGAATGTTTTCCATTCCGGTCCCCGTTCGCTCCTGTGGTTATTGATCCGTGTCTCCATCTCATCGTCGAGCGCCTCGGCGGTGGCGACAAAGGCCTTCTGCCCGGCAATGAGCGATGCTTCGCGAAGGGCGAAGGAGCTCTTCCCGCTCCGGGCCCCGCCAAGTATCAGGACCGTCCTCGGCATTTATCCCTTACCTCCTCTGATACGATCATGACGAATGGTTTCCGCGACAGGGGGTTTTCGCGGACGACGACCACCGTCCCGTAGACCTCTTCTATAGTTTCGTAATCGAGCACCTCCGCCGGAGTGCCTACCTTCCGTATCCTCCCCCCGTCCATGAGCACCAGGCGGTCACAGTACTCGGAGGCGAGGTTGAGATCGTGGAGTATGATCACAACCGTGAGACCCTCCTGCCTGTTGAGGCGTTTCACCAGGTCGAGGATGGCTGCCTGGTGGGTTATGTCGAGGTGTGACGTCGGTTCGTCGAGAAGAAGGACCTCGGGCTGCTGGGCAAGGCCGCGGGCGATGAAGGCAAGCTGGACCTCACCGGCGCTCATCTCCGACATGAGGACCGCCGCGAGGTGACGGACACCTGTCATCTCCATCACTCTTTCCGCTATGGCGGTGTCCTCTTCCTTTTCGAAGAACTGGAGCTTCCTGTAGTAGGGGATCCGTCCCAGGAGGACGAATTCCCTCACCGTCATCTCGATAAGGGGCATGCTCTGGGAAACGACGGCGACCTTTCTGGCCACATCAGCGATGTGAAGGTCCTTCATGTCGGTGCCGCCGAGAAGGACCGTTCCCGTCGCCGGCCTGATGAGGCGCGTCATCGCCCGGAGCATCGTTGTCTTGCCCGAGCCGTTGGGGCCTATGATGCCGAAGAACTCGCCCTTCCCAACGGAAAGGTCGATGTCGTGAAGGATGGTCTTTTCCCCGTATCCACATGTCAGCCCACGGATCTCGATCACAGGGAACCTCCCGGTCGGGCTGATCCCTGCCTTCTCGCCAGGACGTAGATGAAGACGCTTCCCCCCAGTATCCCCGTGATGACGCCGACGGGAAGCTCGATGGGGGAGATCACCGTGCGCGCGATGGTGTCGCAGAAGATGAGGAACCCCGATCCGACGAGGAAGGATACGACGAGGAGCCGCCTGTGGTCGTAGCCGGTCAGCATCCGCACGAAGTGGGGGACGATGAGGCCCACGAACCCTATGATACCCGTCAGCGAGACGCTGATGCCCGTGAGCAGCGATGCCATGAGGAAGAGCTGCTTCTTGGCCCTTTCCGTGTCGATGCCGAGGTGGACCGCCTCTTCCTCGCCGAGGGACAGGGCATTGAGGACGGGGGCGAAGAAAAAGGAGGCGAAGAGGCAGACGACCACGATGGCCGTGAGGATAAGGATGAGCGTCCAGCTCGGCTCCTCCAGGGACCCCATGATCCAGAAGACGATGCTGTGGAGCTCCTGTGTCTTCGATATGGCGAAGATGAGAAAGACGAGGGACGAGGAGATGAAGCTCATCATGACGCCCGTGAGCAGGATGCCCTGCATCCTTAAGACGGTGCGGCGCATATTCAGGAAATAAAGGGGAAGGATGACGAGACAGGACCCGAGGAACCCCGAGAGGGGCAGGGCCGTCATGGGCAGAACGTAGTGGAGGTTCAGGATGATGCACAGCGCCGCTCCAAGGGCGGCGCCCCCGGATATGCCGAGGGTGTAGGGTTCGACGAGGGGGTTCCGGAACATCCCCTGGAGGATGACGCCCGCGATGGACAGGGCGCCGCCGACGGCAAAACCGAGTATGATCCTTGGCAGCCTGATATCCATGAGGATCCCGAATTCCGGTGTTGCCTGCCCCTCGAGGATGGTGGTGAGGATCCTCAGCAAGGGTATGCCTGCCGGCCCGCTGGCTATGGCGGTGACGGCCGCCGCCGCAAGGAAAAGGCAGGCCGCGGGCAAGAGGACCTTCATGGACCGACGCTTCATCTGAACTCCTTCGCTTCACGGGGATGGAAGAGTCCGGCAATATCGCCGAGGGACCTGGCAAAGCTCACGGGCGTCGGGCTGCAGACGTCGTCGGAGTCTACGACGTATATCCGGTCATTCCTGACCGCCTTCACCGTCGGGAACCTCTTCCAGGCCAGGCGTTCGTTCCTGGCGGAGAGGCCCATGGTGACGATGAGGATCACGTCGGGGTCCCGAAGGACGGCCTCCTCGCGGCCCACGCTTCCCGAGGACACATCCCTGAATACGTTCGTGGCTCCGGCAAACTCTATGAAATCGTTCATGAACACGTCCTTCGTCGCGACAAAGAAAGGCTTGGAGCCTATCTGAACGAGGACCCCAGGCTTTGGCAGCCGGGCGGTTCTGTGCCTGATGGCCTCGACACGGGTACGCGCGATGCCGACGAGGCGGGCCGCCTCCTCGGAGCGGCCCGTGGCCGTGCCGATCCGGAGGAACACATCGCAGAGTTCAGAGAAAGTGTCGGCTATGGTGAAGGTGACGACGTTGAGGCCAAGTTCTTTCATCTTCTGTATGCTCTTGGGGTCAGTCAGGGTCATGGTCAGGACGAGGTCGGGACTCAGCTTCAGGATCTTTTCCAGGTTCGGCTGCATCACGGTGCCCACCTTTTCCTTTGTGCGGGCCTGACCCGGTTTATTGCAGTAGGTGGTCACACCGATGACGCTCTCCCCCAGTCCCAGAAGATAAAGGGATTCCGTGATGGCGGGGCTTAAGGAGACGATACGAAGGGGCTTCGCTCCCTTCGCCGCCGCGCCCCCCGGGGCCGGTAAGGTGAGGCACAGGATGATGACCGCGACCATGACCGGTAGGGCCCGGCGCATTCTTGTATTGGAAGATGCGGTCATTCGAGGCCCTTCAAGGGCAATGCCTTGATATCGAGGAAGAAATAGTCATCCGTCGAGCGAATGCCGCCCCTTTCGAAAGGGACGGGCCTTTGAAATATGGGGCCGTCGTAGACGAAGGTGTGGTATTCCCCTTTCTCGCCGCATATGTCCACGTCGCCGCCAAGGGCCCGGATATCATCGGCGAACGCATGGTCTATTTCCCTGCCGATCCACCTGTCGTCGAGGCAACGCCTGTCGACCGCCACTATGACGGCCTTGAAGCCTCTATTAACGAACTCAGAGAGGATGTCCTCCCTCTCTTCGAGCCACAGCGGGAGGGAAGCGCTCACATCGCATTCGGAGCAGACCCTTTCCACCCAGGCCCTGTGCTCCTCCATGTCGATGTCCCCAAAGACCCCCCGGAGTGTCCCTTCGGCGTGCAGCAGAGACAGTACTTTCTTGAATTCCTCTTCATAACCATTCCACGTGGTCCTGCGCTGCGTAAGGGGAATGCCGATGGACGAGGCCTGGAGGGACAGCAGGTCAGCCTCAAGGCCGTGCGTCCGCGAGTGCGTGCCGTCCTCTGTTATCATGTTGATGAGCCTGGTTATGGTGAACCCCGACCTTCTGGCCCTGAAGAGCGCCAGGGCGCTCTCTTTTCCACCGCTCCAGGAGCAAAACGCCTCCTTCCGATCGTCTATCACCAAACAGCCTCCTTGACCCATCCGCATACCCTGCAGTGACCACGGCCCTCTTTCATTCCCGCGCCACATCCCTCACAGGCTCTTTCGTCGGGCCCGGGCGGAGGGATATCACCCACGGTCTTCCTGAAGACCTCGTAATAATGAAGATGGGCCTTGTTGTAGAAGCGAATACCTGAGGAGCGCTTTTTGTCCGCGAACTCCTCGTCGGATATGACGGCGTCCAGCATGGCGTTGAGCCTCGTCATACCCGACCCTGTCTCAAGCGGTCTCTTTCCCTGCCAGAGAATACCGGGGGGCAGAAGACCTTCACAGGCGCGCCGCAAGACCCACTTGCCGTGAACGACGCCTTTCTCTTCCCTGATCTTCCATTTTCCCTGTATTTGCAGGGCGAAATCAAGGATTTCTTTATCGAGGAAGGGCTGTATCACCTCCACGCCCAGGTGTCTTCCAAGAATGGTCGAGTTGAAGGACATGGTCCCTGACAGGTGGCGGATGTAGCCGTCAAGGTCGCCGACCTCCGCCATATAGGAATAGCCGCCGAAGAGTTCGTCGGCGCCGTCGCCGGTCATGACGGAACTGACCCCCAGCGCCTTTGCCTCCTTAAGGGCGAACCAAACGGCAAGGTCGTTGGGGATCGCGGGGTCGAAGCTGCGCAAGGTGGCAATGACCTCGGGTATGGCGGCAAGGGCCTCGTCAATGGCTACGGCCCTGTGGGTGAGCCTGAGGCCGATGGCGGTTGCTGCCTCACGCGCGTAACGGAGATCGGGGCCCTCCGGGCCGAACGTGACGAGGATGCCCTTCCCGCACGGTGACAGGGCGGCCGCGATGGACGAGTCGAGGCCGCCCGAAAAGAGGACGCATTGGGGCCGGTAGGCCCCGACAACGCCGACAAGATTTGCTCTTGTTGCTGCCACTACATCATTTACAGTCATAGGACCACCTTCCTGGGCGGCAATCATTTATGTCACGCGCCCTTCGCAGCCGCATCAGTCCCTAAAATTCGTACGAAACACCAAGGAAGACCGACCTCCCGGCTCCCGGATATCCCGACACCTTGGAATTGCCGGCGCTGTCATAGAAAATGCCCGAACGGGCGTCGTAATCCTTATCGAGCAGGTTCTTTCCGTCAAGAGCGATCCTCCAGTTCCTGTATAGACGCTGTTCAAGCCTCATGTCCACCGTCCAGTAGGAGTTTATGCTGTACTTTGCCGTCTGCGTGGCCGGGTAGACGATCGTCTCCGTCCTGTAGGTGACCCTGTCCCCCATGTATCTCGCAGTCAGCGTCGCCGTGAGACCAAAATCCATCTTGTATAAGAACTCGCCCTTGAACTGGTTCCGGGGCACCATCGTTGCCCGCCTCGTCACAAGGCTGTACTGGAAATCGGCAGGTATGAAGGGGGGCCACCCGTAGTCCTGCTTCGTGTATTCCCTGCTCTTCTCTTCAGCGTCCGTGTAAGTATAGCTCAGGGAGAGGGTGGCGTTGTGAAAGGGGCCTATCCGTATGCCCGTCTCGATGCCGTCGGCCTTGAAGTCGCCGAGGTTGATGGGTTTGAAGACACCGTTCGAATCGGGTTCCCACTGTATCTTGTTATCCACATTCCAGTGGAAATAAGACACCGTAAAGAACAGTTTGTCGTTGAGCAATGACTGTTCGCAGGTGATATCGCTGTGCCAGCCGACCTCCGGTTTCAGATCGGGGTTCCCCGCCGTGTACGGGCCGGCGGGCCAGTAAAGGTCGTTGGGGGTGGGAGCCTTGAAATGCTTGCCATGACTTGCCTTGATGACGGTGGTGGGGGAAGGGTTCACGACGAGGCCGAAGAGGGGAAGGTCCTTCCGGCCGAAAGCGGAGTGGTCCTCCCGTCTTATTCCGGC
>ENA-UOXR01004100-UOXR01004100.1-bioreactor-metagenome-genome-assembly--contig:-NODE-4100-length-11740-cov-57.797689_pt1 | contig 11740 bp, 11 predicted proteins | sample MGYA00238164_ERZ764825 | MGnify/ENA primary metagenome ERZ764825 (study PRJEB28920, sample SAMN05720171) | bioreactor metagenome | isolation source: Anaerobic biogas reactor | place: USA:Washington...
TTATTACAAAAATGTTGGAACTAGCTATACTTATCGTCCGGATAGACCGAGACTAACACGCGGAAATGAGCGTTCGATAGTAACTTCAGTATACAATCGGATTGGTTTAGACGCTTCTTCAGTTAGCATTCAGCATGTAAGACTTGACGAAAACAATCGTTTCCTATCCGTCATCGATTCGGGGTTAAACAACTGTCTTACCGTTGAAGCTAACCTTGATCAAACTGGAAGAGCCTTTATTCAGGACATAGTTATGTCAATGTTGGATGAAGGAAGTGTGGCTATTGTTCCAGTTGACACAACCTTTAATCCCGAAATTACTGGTTCTTATGATATTCTATCGATGCGAACCGGACAAATTTTGGAATGGTATCCAAGCCATGTGAAGGTTCGTGTTTATAATGAGAAAACGGGTCGTAAAGAGGATATTGTGGTACCGAAGAATACGATTGGTATTGTAGAAAATCCTCTATACGCGGTTATTAACGAACCAAATTCAACTATGCAGCGACTTATTCGTAAACTTAACCTTTTGGATGTTGTAGACGAACAAAGCAGTTCTGGTAAGTTGGATTTGATTATTCAACTACCATATGTAATTAAAACAGAGGCAAGGCGTCAACAAGCCGAAAATCGGCGTAAAGATATAGAAAATCAATTGGCAGGTTCTAAATATGGCATCGCCTATACAGATGGTACCGAGCGTATTACCCAGTTGAATCGTTCAGTCGAAAATAATCTAATGAAACAGATTGAATATCTAACGAGTATGCTATACAGCCAGTTAGGAATCACTCAGAGTATATTAGATGGAACTGCTGACGATAAAACAATGCTCAATTATTACAACCGAACAATTGAACCTATTCTCTCGGCTATTGTTGATGAAATGAAACGAAAGTTTCTAACCAAAACCGCTCGGTCACAATTGCAGTCGATTTTATTCTTCAGAGATCCGTTCAAGCTTGTTCCAGTTAACGAAATTTCTGAAATTGCTGACAAGTTTACTCGAAACGAGATAATGACGTCGAACGAAATTAGACAGATTATTGGAATGAAGCCGTCGGATGACCCGAAAGCAGACGAACTCAGGAATAAGAATCTAAGTCAACCTAAGGATGATCAAACCGACCCATCAAATGATGCGACTGGAGAAAAGATCGAGATGGCAAATAAAAAATAAAGGGAGGTTGTTAATAATATGAGAAACGAAGTTTATGCTAATTATCACGAAAAATTTGTTAAAAATACAATTATATATGCGTCGTTGGATACTAATTTATTGTATTTTTCAAAAAACATGACCCCTAAAGATTTAGTGTCTAAAAAAGAACTTAAAAACCTATTCGAAAAAGGCTTGATAATCGACGACGGCCGCAATCTTTACAAACCGGTCAAACTATCAAAAAATCCAGAGACAAACGAATACAATGTTATTGTTTATGATGAAACTGAAGTTCATGTCTTTTCTTCAGAAGATAGCGAAGTATTTCCATTGTCTCCAACTTATAACGCAGATACAAGAGTTATAACTATACCAGATCAAGACGGAGTGTTGTATTTTAAGGGTTCTTCGGAGACCGCTCTGGTTCCTGGCGCCCAAACAGCATTAGCAATTGGGGTCGAAAGTGTTACTATTACGGCTAAACCAGATGAAGGTTATACATTTGACCCAGAATCCGTATTTGTGTGGGAAATCGACACAAGAATAGAAGTAACACCTGCTGCGCCTACTTTTAACGATTCTACCGGAGTTATAACAATTCCTTCGGAAACCGGATGCATTTATAAAATAGACGATCTAGTTGTGCAATCCGGTCCACAAGATCCAATAGCTAAAGACACGGAAGTTGTTGTTACCGTTGTAGCGGATCAGGGTTATAAACTTAATAAGGATTCCATAGTAGAATGGACGTTCGAATGGTCTGACATAGAAGTAACGACCGTTGCTCCGACATTTAATGATACAACCGGAGTTATAACTATACCGGATGTAGAAGGAGTAATTTATAAAATAGGAGACACCGCATTAGTAGCCGGTCCACAAGAACCTATAACGAAAGATTTAGAAGTAATAGTTACAGCTACTCCAGATGAAGGTTATAAATTCTCAGCTGAGTCTGTAACACAATGGACGTTCGAATGGTCTGACTAATAAGAAAGGGAGGAAAAATCAAAATGAAGACATATGATTTTAGCGGCTGGGCTACCCGTAATAATCTTAGATGCTCTGATGGAAGAACCATCATGAAAGACGCATTTAAGCATAATGACGGGCAGACTGTTCCTCTTGTATGGAATCACCAGCACAATGACCCGCTAAATGTTCTTGGGCACGCTCTGCTTGAGAACCGCGATGAGGGTGTCTATGCGTATTGTACGTTCAATGAAACAGAATCAGGTAAAAATGCAAAGCTTCTAGTTGAACATGGGGATGTATCAGCACTTTCCATTTACGCAAATCAATTGAAACAGCAGGGTTCCAATGTTATACATGGAGCTATTCGTGAGGTTAGTCTTGTTTTGGCAGGAGCAAATCCCGGGGCATTTATTGATTCTGTCATGAGACATGGTGAAGAGTCTGATGATGAAGCTATTATCTATACTGGTGAAGACATTTCTCTATTTCATGCCGATGAAAAGAAAGATAAACCGGTTGATGAAAAATCTGAAGACGAGGAAACCGTTGCCGACGTCTTCAACACTCTTACCGAAAAACAGAAAACGGTAGTTTATGCAATGATCGGACAGGCTCTTGAAGAAAAAGAAGAGTCCGAAAATAACAACGATAATAACGATTCTAAAGGAGGAAATAAAACTATGAAGCACAACGTGTTTGATAAGGAAGATGCTAAGAAGGATGTTCTTAGTCATTCCGACCTGGAAGCCATCTTCGCCGACGCTAAACGTTATGGAAGTCTTAAAGATAGTGTTCTCGCACACGGTATCGAGCAGATTGACTATCTGTTCCCTGATGCAAAGAATGTTACAGATATCCCTCAGTTCATTCAGAGAGATATGGGATGGGTTCAGAAGGTTATGAACTCCGTCCATCACACTCCCTTCTCCCGTATTAAATCTGTTCTGGCCGATATTACAGAGGATGATGCCAGAGCTAAAGGTTACATCAAGGGTAATCTGAAGAAGGATGAAGTATTCACTCTGCTGAAGCGTACGACCACTCCGACTACTATCTATAAGAAGCAGAAGCTGGACCGTGATGACGTTGTGGATATCGTGGATTTCGATGTTGTAGCTTGGCTCAAATCCGAAATGCGTATGATGCTTGATGAGGAAATTGCCAGAGCCATTCTTGTCGGTGACGGTCGTCTTAGCTCTTCTGATGATAAGATCAACGAGCAGAACATTCGTCCTATTTGGAAGGATGATGATCTGTATACTATCAAAGCTCCTGTAACTGTTGCTGCTAATGCCACAGCTGACGAGAAGGCTAAGGCTTTTATCCGCGCAGCCATTAAATCCCGTAAGAATTACAAGGGTTCCGGCGAGCCAACCTTGTATACCACTGAGGATGTTCTTACCGATTGTCTGCTTATGGAAGACACCACTGGTCGAGTTATCTACGATTCTGTTTCGAAGCTTGCTACTGCTCTTCGCGTTAAGGAAATCGTAACTGTTCCAGTAATGGAAAATCTCAGCAGAGACGACAATGGCACTACATATAGCCTTATGGGTATTATCGTCAACTTGACTGATTACAATATCGGGGCTGATAAAGGTGGAGCCGTTAACATGTTCGACGATTTCGATATCGACTACAATGCTCAAAAGTATCTTATTGAGACTCGCTGCTCTGGTGCTTTGATTAAGCCTTACTCTGCTATCGCTTTAGAACTTACAACTGAGGAAGCGCAGGGTTAACAAAGGAGAGAATTCAAAATGGCTAAATTTTACGGAGTAATCGGCTACGCTGAAACGGTGGAAACAAAACCAGGAGTGTGGAAGGAGGAGATTACCGAGAAAATGTATTACGGTGAACTTGTCCGAAATACTCGTAGACTTCAGACCACTGATCAACTCAACGACAACATCAATGTTGCAAATGAGATCAGCATTGTAGCCGATCCGTTTGCCAATGAGAATTTTCATTCGATGCGCTACGTTGAGTTTATGGGTGCTAAATGGAAGATATCAAATGTCGAAGTTCAGTACCCGAGACTAATATTGACTATAGGGGGTGTATACAATGCCTAGTAGGCTTAAACTACAGACTTTGCTAGAGGAATTACTCGGAAGTCGAAATGTGTATTTTCAACCCCCTGAGTCAGTAAAAATGAAATACCCCGCCATTGTTTACGGTCTAGAAGATATCGAGAACACGTTTGCAAATGACGGGGTTTATTTATCTCAAAGAAAATATTCTGTAACCGTCATCGATGAGGATCCTGATAGTCCTATTGTTGGTAAAGTTGCGTCTTTACCTTCCTGTCGTTTTAATCGACATTTCGAATCGGATAACCTCAACCATGACGTTTTTATTCTACAATTTTAAAAAGGAGGATACAAATATGTCTAAACTTGTTTGGGACAAGACCGGTGAACGTTTTTACGAAACCGGTGTAAATCAGGGCGTTCTCTATCTTCGTGGAGAAGACGGCACATATTCTAATGGTGTTGCCTGGAATGGTCTTATATCCGTTACCGAGAGTCCTTCTGGTGCTGAAGTAACGCCGCTTTATGCTGATAATATCAAGTATCTTAATCTTATGTCTGCCGAGGAGTTCGGTGCCACTATCGAAGCTTATACCTATCCTGATGAATTTGCTCAGTGTGATGGTTCTGCCGAAATCGCTCCTGGCGTCATGATCGGACAGCAGAACCGCAAGGTCTTTGGTCTCTCTTATAAGACCGCACTTGGTAATGATGTTGATGGTACCGACTACGGATACAAACTACATCTTATTTATGGTGCTTTGGCTGCCCCTTCGGAAAAGGGTTATTCCACTATTAACGATAGCCCAGAAGCTATCACTTTCTCTTGGGAAATTACTACAACTCCTGTTTCTGTAACAGGATTTAAACCAACTGCTTCTATTACGATCGACTCTACTAAGGTCGATGAAACTAAGTTGGCTGCTCTAGAAGCCCTTCTGTATGGAGACACTGAAACTGAGGCCAGGCTTCCTTTGCCTGACGAAATTGCTGTTCTGTTAGAGGCGTCTGCTCCAGATGCGTTGGCGTTGTCTTCATTTTCTCCAGATGACGATGAAGAAGACGTTGCTCTTGACTCCAACATAGTGCTTACGTTTAATAACAAGATTCTGCGCGAAGCCATTATTGTCACGGAAGCTGACGGCACAATCGTCCCAGGCGCTAAGATATGGGATGCCGCCGGAAAAGTTCTTACCTTCAACCCGACGGATGACTTCACCGGCAGCACCGTTTATCTGGTCACAGTCGGCGGTGTAGTCGACATCTACGGCCAGTCTCTTGCACCGGTAGTTAAGAATTTCACAACTGTCGCAGGTTAAACAACCTTATTAGAATGGGGGGAGTCCTCAATAGCTGGCGCCCCCCCCCTATTTCTATTTATCGAAAGGAGAAAATTTATTATGTTGAAAAAAACCATTACTTACGAGGACTATGACGGAAATAAAAGGACTGAGGATTTCTATTTCAATCTTTCTAAGGCAGAGGTCTTGGAAATGGAGATGGGTATTTCTGGTGGTATGACCCAAATGCTCAATAGGATTATTGCTGAACAGGATAGCGAAAAAATCATTAAGACTTTCAAAGAGATCATTCTTAAAGCTTACGGTGAAAAATCTCCGGATGGAAAGAGGTTTATCAAATCCGAAGAACTTTCTACAGCTTTTTCTCAAACCGAGGCCTTTTCTCAATTATTTATGGAACTAGCTACCGATGCGGATGCAGCAGCTAAGTTTGTGAACGGTATTATTCCAGTAATGACTACTCAGTCAACACCAGCTCCGGTTACGCATCAATAAAAAGTTAAGGAGGATTGAGGAATGCTTCGAATTACAATACCAGCTGTTGAGCAATGGGACGAAGCAAAACAAGAATTTATCTATACAAAAGAGCAGACGCTGTCTTTGGAGCATTCCCTCGTCTCTATTTCAAAATGGGAATCTAAATGGTGTAAACCATTTTTGACAAAACAAGAAAAAACTTTTGAAGAAACTTTGGATTATATAAAATGTATGACCCTTACGCAGAACGTTGATCCAGAAGTCTATAACTACCTAACTAACGAAAACATTAAGGAGATTAACGAGTATATAGGAGCCCCGATGACAGCAACTTATTTTTCGGATGAAAAAACCAGTAAAACAAGTAGAGAACAAGTTACAGCTGAGCTTATTTATTATTGGATGATTGCGTTTAATATTCCATTTGAGTGTCAGAAGTGGCATCTTAATCGTCTTCTTACTTTGATTAAAGTTTGTAATATTAAGAATCAGCCACCTAAGAAGAGAAGTAAGAAAGATATAATGAGTCGCAACGCTGCTTTGAACGCGGCTCGTAGAAAACAGTTAAATACAAAAGGATAAAATACGCAAAGAAGGAGATAAACAAATGAGTAATAGTTCGCTAGTAACATATACAAAATTATCACCGAATAATTCTGGAAAGCGTAATCACATTATCGATACCATTTCTATTCATTGTATGGCTGGAAATCTTAGTGTTGAGGAATGCGGTGATCTTTTCGCCAACCCAAATCTTAAAGCAAGCAGTAATTATGGGATTGGAAGCGATGGACGTATTGCATTGTATGTTGACGAAGCCAATCGATCATGGTGTACCTCATCTTCATCTAATGATAACAGGGCGATTACCATTGAAGTGGCCAATACTGTAGCCGCTGATCCGTGGCCGGTATCTGATAAGGCATACGCATCACTGATTGATCTTTTGGTGGATATCTGTAAGAGAAACAACATTAAAGCATTGTTGTGGAAAGCTGATAAGAATTTAATTGGACAGATTGATAAACAGAATATGACAGTACACAGGTGGTTTGCATCCAAATCATGCCCTGGCGACTGGTTATACAACCGGCATGGGGAAATCGCAGATGAGGTCAACAAGCGGCTTAATACTGAAATAAATACGGAGGATGATGACATGGATGTTGAAAAATTTAAGGAGCTCTGGTTGGAAATGCGGAAAGAGTTAAAGGACAACGACAGTAACACATATAGCAAAGAGGCTAGAACTTGGGCTATTGAAAACGGTTTGATTGCGGGAGGCGGAATCGGAAAGGACGGAAATCCGAACTATATGTGGGAGGATCTTCTGACTCGCGAGCAGTTTGTAACGGTGCTTTACCGCTTCGCTCAGCTCATGGGTAAAGTATAATGGAACGGGGCAAGCATGAAACCGCCGCGCCTGTGAAGAAAAAGCGCGAATGGAGCAAGGTAATGACACTTCTGGTCGTGCTTGCTGGATTTATCATCGCACAGGAGACTCTCGTCCTGATGTATTACTGCATTAGAAACGAGTATACTTCTACGGCAGCGTGGCTTACGGCTTCCGTCGGTCTGGCCGAGGTAATCATCGGAGCCGGTCTTACTGGGTATCTCAACCTTGCGAAGTCGGATCACAAAGAGGGTGGAATAACTTTTGAATCAGCAAAGGCTGCTGGTTTCAAGCAGGATAGCGGGGGCAACTATAATAACCCCGCAATTTAGAACGGGGGATAATAATGAATACTATTATTACAAAATTTAAAACGAGCGCGACACTATGGACTGTTATTGGCGCATTTGCTCTCGCGGCAGTCAATCTGATTTATGGGAGCAACAATACCGCTTCGAGCATTGCTAGCGCAATCATCGCGATAATCCCTGCCTCTATCTACATCTACCAGAAGTTCAAGCTGAGGATTGTATATGCGGACTCTAATAATGACGGAAATATTTCTGTGGAGGAACTCGTTGCTGCTATTAAGATTGCTTTTGAAGATAGCGATGAAGAACTGAAAACAGTATCAGATGCTATAGGGACTATTGTTGATATCATTTCAAAGAATACAAGTGTCTCAACGTCAAACAGTGGTACAACTTAACTTCTATAAAAGGAGAATTTTGTATGATAAAGTTTAGACAAAAGGGTGATTTCTCTAAACTGACACGTTTCTTGGAAAAAGCCAAAGAGGTTGTACGTCTCGGAGATCTCGACAAGTATGGTCGGGAGGGAGTAGCCGCCCTTGCGTCTGCAACACCTGTCGATTCCGGTCTCACAGCTGATTCGTGGCGTTATGAGATAACTAACAAACAAGGATCAGTAAAGATTACTTTTTATAACTCAAATATTCAAAATGGAGTTCCAATTGCCATTATTCTACAGTATGGTCATGGAACTCGAAACGGCGGCTGGGTACAGGGGCGAGACTACATCAATCCTGCTATCCAGCCTATTTTTGACAAAATCGTAAATGAAGCATGGAGGGAGGTTACTAAGCTATGAGCAGGACAATCGATTCAAGAGTTGTTGAGATGCAGTTTGACAATAAACAATTTGAGTCAAATGTCAAAGCCACAATGTCAACTCTTGATAAACTTAAACAAAGTTTGAATTTGACCGGAAGTTATGACAGTATGTCAGGACTTAACAGGGCTGTAGAATCAGTTCGTATGCAGTTTTCGACTCTTGAGGTCATGGCAGTAACAACCCTCGCAAATATCACCAATTCTGCGATTAATGCCGGAAAAAGAATTGTTTCTGCTTTGACTATAGAACCAATTTCAGAGGGATTTTCGGAATACGAACTTAAGATGGGTTCGATTCAAACTATCATGGCTGGTACAGGCGAATCTCTCGAAACTGTTAATAAATATCTCGATGAATTAAACGTTTATGCTGATAGAACAATTTATTCATTTGCAGATATGACTAGCAACATTGGAAAATTTACCAACGCTGGAGTCTCGTTAAAAGACGCGGTTGCAGCTATTCAAGGTGTTAGTAACGTCGCTGCTGTTTCTGGTGCAAACACAAATGAAGCTTCTAGAGCCATGTATAACTTTGCACAGGCTCTTTCGGCCGGATACGTTAAACTCATTGACTGGAAATCAATCGAAAATGCAAACATGGCAACGGTTGAATTCAAAACTCAATTACTTGAAACTGCTGTTGCCGCAGGAACCGTAACGAAAACCGCGGATGGCATGTACAAAACACTAAAAGGTAATGTCTTTAATGCAACAAGGAATTTTAATGATGTTCTACAAGACCAATGGATGACAACCGAAGTGTTGGTTGAAACTCTAGGTAAATATGCAGATGAGACAACAGACATAGGCAAAAAAGCATTTGCTGCAGCACAAGATATCAAGACTCTCAGTCAGTTATTTGATACTTTAAAAGAAGCAGCGGGTTCTGGTTGGGCTCAAACTTGGGAAATCATTATTGGCGACTTTGAGGAAGCTAAAGCTCTTTTGACTGAAGTTGGTGATGTATTCGGCGGCCTCATCGGTAAATCAGCAGATGCCCGTAATGAGATGTTGCAGTTCTGGAAAGACAATGGTGGTCGTGCAGCACTTATTGATTCGTTTAGAAACTCGTTTGAAGCATTAGGACGAGTTTTAAAACCTATTGGAGAAGCTTTTAGAGAAATCTTTCCTTCGATAACCGGTGCTCAATTAGCCTCTATAACAGAAGGACTTAAGAATTTTACAGAAGCCCTCAAAATAGGAGACGAAACTGCTAAAAACATTAAAGACACATTCAAAGGTTTCTTCGCTCTTCTTGATATTGGTAAGATGGCTTTAACAGCAATCGTTGGAGGTCTTCTTTCTCTTGTTAAAGCATTATTTCCAGTTACCGGTAACTTTCTTTCGGTAACCGGAGGTGTTGGAGATTTTATAGTTGCTATTCGTGATGCATTAAAGTCTTCGGATACATTCAACGTCGCAATTCAAAACATCGGTAAAGTCTTAAAACCAGTCGCAGAAGGAATTGTAATGTTTACTGATCTGATAGCAAATGCATTTAAAGCTGTCAGGGCACCAGACATGAGTGGTATTGACGAGTTCACTGGTCAAATAGAAGAAAGATTTCAACCCTTAATTAAACTGGGTGAAGCTTTTAAAAGTTTCCTTTCTTTCTTCTACAATCTAGCATCCACAATCGGTGAGATACTTAGTAAATTGAGTGACAGTATATTTAAATCGCTAAACGATGCTAATTTCAATTCTATATTTGATTTCATAAACAGCGGCTTATTTGCTGCAATATTATATGGGATTAAAAAGTTTATAGATTCATTAACAAATATAACAGATAGCGCCGGAGGATTCTTATCTGGTATTACTGGTATTTTCGATGGGGTTAGAGGTTGTCTTGAAGCTTATCAGTCTAATTTAAAATCGAATGTATTATTAAAAATTGCTATATCTATTGGCATACTAGCTGCTGCATTGTTAACCATATCAATGATAGATTCCGAAAAACTTACAGTTTCATTAGGCGCTATGACGATAATGTTTGTAGAACTATTTGCCGCTATGTCAGCGTTTAGCACTCTAACTGGACCTCGTGGTTTTTTAGCGATGACACAAATTACAACTGGAATGATAGGTTTATCTGTAGCAGTTCTCATACTTGCATCGGCAATGAAAAAGTTGGGTAATCTTGATTGGGATGGTGTAATTAAAGGCCTTGTTGGTGTAGCGGGGTTATCTGTTATATTAATACAAACCTCAAAAGCATTAGAAACCAGTTCTAAAAGCTTAATAGCAGTGTCAGCTGGTTTTATTATATTTGGCACAGCAATTCTAATCCTTACCCAAGCTGTAAAACAGTTAGGAGGTCTAGATCTTGCCGACTTAGCCAAAGGATTAGTCGGAGTCGGTGTCTTAATGGCTGAGTTAGTGTTATTTATGAAGTTTGCTGATCTGAGTGGAATGGGAGCAATAAAAAGTGTTGGAATTCTACTTTTAGCAGCTGCTATAACTGTCTTAGCCGATGCAGTAAAGAAATTAAGCAGTATTAATCTTGGTGATTTGGTTAAAGGGCTTTCCGGACTTGCGGTTATGTTAACTTCTATTGCGATGTTTATAAAAGCTGCCGGTAATGCTAAAAATGTAATCGCAACAGCCGCTAGTTTAACTATTCTTAGTGTTGCTATGAACCTATTTGCAGCTGCTATTATAAAGATGGGTAATATGTCATGGGAAGAAATGGGCAGAGGATTGATATCCTTAGGCTCAGCTCTTGGTATTGTGACATTGGCTCTCATAGCACTACCTAAAGATATTTTTATAAAATCACTTGCTTTGATGGATGTTGCTGGCGCTATGCTACTGTTATCACAAGCATTAAAAGCATTTAGTAGCATGTCATGGGAAGAAATAGCAAAGAGTTTAACGACATTAACTGTTTCTTTAGGGCTTATTATAGGCGCTTTTGTTCTACTATCGAAAACAAGTTCAATAGTTGATGCCCTTGCTTTTAGTGTTCTTGCTGTCTCAATTACTATATTAGCTGGAGCATTAAAAACGATTGGGTCAATGTCCTTAGCGCAGATTGGATTAGCTTTGATTGGATTAGCTGGAGCATTTACAGTTATTGGCGTAGCCGCAACACTATTAACACCAGCAATTCCAGCTATATTAGGGCTGGCTGCAGCTATTGCACTATTAGGCGTAGGTGTTGCAGCGATTGGTGGCGGTATATTAGCATTATCGGCAGGACTGTCGGCCTTAGCGGTAGCTGGTACTGCTGGCACTGTAGCATTAGTAGCGCTCGTAAC
>ENA-UOXR01004101-UOXR01004101.1-bioreactor-metagenome-genome-assembly--contig:-NODE-4101-length-11734-cov-5.022262_pt1 | contig 11734 bp, 7 predicted proteins | sample MGYA00238164_ERZ764825 | MGnify/ENA primary metagenome ERZ764825 (study PRJEB28920, sample SAMN05720171) | bioreactor metagenome | isolation source: Anaerobic biogas reactor | place: USA:Washington...
GACACGAGCATGGCCAGACGGTCGGTGAGGTCACGCTGCCGTTTTCCGACCATGCCGAACTGCGCCGGGCGCTGGCGGGGGAACCGGCATGACGGCGCTGTGGAGCTTCGAGGCGCTGGTCGCGGCCATGGACGGCCGCCCGGTCGGCGCGGCGCCCGAGGTGATCGAGTCGAGGACGACGCGGTAGATGTCGAGCTTGTCGGCGTCGCGCGTCAGTCGCACCAGCGGCAGGGACTCCCGCGGCAGGTCCGTCGGGATCGTGAGGCAGTTGTGGTACCGGACGGCGTCGGCCAGGGCCCGGGCGGCGGCAGGATCGAGGGGGGCCAGCGCGTCTTCGGCCTGGAGCACCTCGCAGCCCAGCCGGGCGTGGTCCACGCTGTGGCGGTCGGCGAAGGTGCCGTACCGGGCGAACTGGGGAAACCGGCCCACGTCGTGCAGGAGCCCCGTCGCGCGGGCCAGACGCACTGCGGCGGCAGACCACCCCTCCTGTCCGGCCAGGGCCTCGGCGGCCTCGGCCACGCGGAGGCTGTGATCCAGCTTCAGTTGCTGCATGGGCGCCAGGTCGCCCTCGGACCGGAATCGGTCCACGTAGGCGAGGAACCAGTCACGAATCCCCGAAGCCAGCGCGTCGTCCATTCGATACGTCCCTCCCGCCGCCCGACAGACCGGCGGCAAGCACGCCATGATAGCACCTTGCCGGCGAAATCCAAGACCGTGGCCGCGGGAGGGGCACCGGTTCTGTGGACTCGACCTGCGCGCGGTGTACATTATGTGTGGCAACACAGGGAGAAATGCCGTTGCCCGGGGAGGATTCCTGGTCTGGGGAAAATTGCGCAGGCGGTTTCTGGGGAGGCGGCGTGGGGAGGGGGGGGTTCTACCAGGTGGATGGGTAGGATGGGCGGGCTTGTCAAGCGGTTGTGGGTCCGGCGGGCCTGGGATTTGACAAATGGTGTTGGCCCGGAAATTGCTTGAATCGGGGCACTCTTCTGATAGACTCGTGCCTGATTATGGGGAGGGGTGGCCGGGAGGGTCCTACGGCCGCCCACCACGGGTACCGATCGTGCGGAAGGCCGGCGGCGGGAGTGTCGCGGCCCTCGCCGTCGTATTTCGCACTGTCTACTGACTACTGATTCCAGGGGAGAGGAACGCAATTGGCAAAGCACTTCGCTGAACGGCTGCTCGGGGCTATCGAAGAGAAGCAGACGCCGGCCATGGTCGGGCTGGACCCCGTGTACACGTCGCTGCCGAAGCAGATACGCGAGATCGCGGCTCACAGCAAGAGCGGCCTCCCGGAACATGCCGCGGCGGTGAACGAATTCTGCCAGGTGGTGATCGACATCGTAGCGCCGCACATTCCGGCGGTGAAGCTCCAGATGGCGCATTTCGAGCTGTGCGGTCCGGCCGGGCTGGAGGCGTATCACCGAGTGGTGGATTACGCCAAAAGCCAGGGGCTGATCGTCGTCGGCGACATCAAGCGGGCGGACATCGGTTCCACGAGCGAGGCCCTGGCGTCGGCGTACCTGGACGAGGTGTACATTCCGGACGGGTCCGGCGGCGAGAGGGCCGTGAGCGTGGACGCGATCACGGTGAACCCGTATTTCGGGACCGACGGGGTGAAGCCGTTCATCGACAAGGCCCGCGACAACGGTCAGGGCATTTTCGTCGTGGTGCGTTCGAGCAATCCGTCGGCGCGCGAGATCCAGGATCTGGCGGACGCCGAGGGCCGTCGCGTGTTCCAGCACGTGGCGGTGAAGGTCAATGAGTGGGCGAATTTCCCCGGCTGCGTTGGCGACAGCGGCTACAGCCTGGTCGGCGCGGTGGTCGGGGCCACGTATCCGGACGAGGCGCGGATGCTTCGTCAGGTCATGCCCAACAGTCTGTTCCTCGTGCCGGGCTACGGTGCGCAGGGCGCCACGGGAGAAGACTCCGTGGCGGCGTTCCACGATGACGGATGGGGCGCGGTGGTCAATTCGAGCCGCGGCATCATCTATGCGTGGACGCGTCCCGGGTACGAGGCGTACAGCGAAGACACGTGGGAAGAGGCCGTCGAGGCCGCCATTCTCAGCATGAAATTCGATCTGGCCGAGGCGCTGGCCAAGCGCGTGGCCGCCGCGAGCTGAACTCGCGCATCGCACTGCGGCACGGGCCTGGCGTGCCTGAGCGCCGCCGGCCGACGGGATGTCGGCCTGTGGCGGCCCGGATACAAGGCGCCCGTGGCGCACCGGAACGGCGGCGCCGGCCGCGTTCCGATCAGAGGATCGCCTGCGGGCGAGCCCGGCGGACCGTTGGCGCAGGGCGCCGCTGTCCGTCGGACGCGCGCGTCGCGGGGTCTCCGGCGACAGCGCTGCGGCGTGGGAGTGTCCCGTGTCGCGGCGTTTGTGTTCTGGCGGCATCCGGCTGAGGAACGGCTATGGATCTGGTCGGTCGGCGTGTCACAGTCATGGGCCTCGGGCGGTTCGGCGGCGGCCTCGGGGCCGTCCTGCATCTCCTGCGGCGCGGCGCAGCCGTCACCGTGACCGATCTGAAAACCGCCGACCAGCTTCAGGACAGTCTCCGTCAGCTCCAGGGCCAGCCCGTCACGCTGCACCTCGGCGGGCACGCGAGCGACGATTTCACGCAGGCGGACCTTGTGGTGGTGAATCCGGCGGTGCCCAAGAACGCGCCGATGCTGGACGTGGCCCGGCGGGCGGGCGTGCCGCTGACAACCGAGATCAACCTGTTCGTGAGCGAGTGCGCAGCCCCCGTCCTGGCGGTCACGGGGTCCGCCGGCAAGAGCACGACCGTGAGCCTCCTGGCCCGGGCGCTGGCGACGCGGTACACGACGCACCTGGGCGGCAACATCGGCCGCAGCCTGCTGGATCTGCTGGACGGCGAACCGGGGCTGAGGGCCGAGGACCGGGTCTGCCTGGAGCTGTCGAGTTTCCAGTTGGAGGACACGGCGTCCCTGGGGTGGAGCCCGCACGTGGCCGTGGTGACGAATCTGGCGCCGAACCACCTGGACCACCATGGGACGATGGAAGCCTACGCCGAGGCGAAGCTCGGCATCCTGCGGTTTCAGGCGACGGACGACTGGGCGGTGCTCCCGGCGGCCGATGGCGCGTCGAGCCAGTGGGATCGGCTGGTCGCGGGCTGGGACCGGCGGACGCAGGCGCGGACTGTGCGATTCAGCGTCACGCAGTCGCTGGACGAGGGGGCCTGGCTGGACGGCGGCGACTGCGTCCTGCGGCTGGACGGGGTGACGGAGCGTGTGCCGCTGGCGTCGGCGTTGCGGCTGCCGGGGCGGCACAATGCGGCGAACTTCCTGGCGGCGGCTCTGGCGGCGCGGTGCGAGGGGGTGCCTCTGGCGGAGTCGGCCCGTGCGGCGGCGGAGTTTGCCGGTCTGCCGCACAGGCTGTCGCTGGTCGCCGAGGTAGGGGGCGTGGGGTACTGGAACGATTCCAAGGCGACGACGCCCGCGGCGGCGGAGGTGGCCTTGGGGGCGTTCGACCGGCCGGTGATCGCCATCGCCGGGGGCTACGACAAGAAGATCGACCTCGGGCCGCTGGCCGATGCGCTGGCCCGCGGCGCGCGCGCGGTGCTGCTGATCGGGCAGACGGCGCCGATGCTGGCCGAACTGCTCGCGGAACGACACTATGGCGGCGCCGAGACGGTTGAAACACTGGACCGGGCCGTGGCGCGGGCGGCCGAGCTGGCGCAGCCGGGCGACGTCGTGCTGCTGAGTCCGGGGCACGCGTCGTGGGGCCAGTTCGAGAACTACGAGCAGCGCGGCGACCGGTTCGCCGAGTACGTCCGGGCGCTGCGCGGGGCCGAGGTCCGGGCGTGAGCGGCACGGCCCGTAAGGTGGCTGCTTGACGTTGTTCCCGAGCCCGTCGAGGAGCAGCCACGCGGGAGGGCCATGGAGGCTTGCCCATGCCTGACGGGGCAGGCATGGCACCCACCGGCACGGCGGGCAAGACCCATCGGGGCACAGCCCGGCGCGACGCGCATGGCGTCTGGCGTGTGAGGTGACGCGGATGGACGGCATCGGTACGGCCTTGGCGGTGGTCTATACCACGGTTGGTCCCAGGCAGGCGCTGATGTCATTGGCACCGTTGATCTGTGTGGCGGTGGTTCTGGCGGGGCTGGCGGTGGCGGTTATCCTGGCGGCTGTGCTGATCGTGCGTCAGGAATCGCGTCAGCGGCCGCCGGCAAGTCAGGCGGGGCCGGCGGGCAGCGGCACGGGTGAGCCGGCGTCGCGGTCGTTGCCGCACGGAGGCGCCGGCACGGGCGGCGGAGGCCGAGGGCAGTGAGACTTGCCCATGCCTGACGGGGCAGGCATGGCACCCGGCAGGCGAGGTGATGCGGATGGACGACACCGGGACGGCTGTTGTGGTGGCCAGCTTTCGGGTAACTCCGCAGGAGGTGCTGATCTCGTTGGCGCCGCTGATCTGTGTGGTGGTAGTTCTCGCGGTGCTGGTCGTGAGCGTGCTTGTGGCAGTGATCGTGCGTCAGGAATCGCGTCAGCGGCCGCCGGCAAGTCAGGCGGGGCCGGCGGGCAGCGGCACGGGTGAGCCGGCGTCGCGGTCGTTGCCGCACGGAGGCGCCGGCACGGGCGGCGGAGGCCGAGGGCAGTGAGGCTTGCCCATGCCTGACGGGGCAGGCATGGCACCCGACTTGGTGTTGAGAGGTTGGCCGGAGACGACGAGCCGGTGTCGCGACAAAGGAAGAGGCCATGAGTTTCGTGCAGCGATTCGAGAAGGCGGGCAACAGCGGTCGGGTGTTTCGTCCCGCTCCGTTCTGGTCGTGGAACGACGAGCTGAACGTCGACGAGGTGCGTCGGCAGATCCGGGAGATGGCCCGCGGGGGCTTCGGCGGTCATTTCATGCACTCTCGGATCGGTCTGGCGTCGCCGTACCTGGGGACGGAGTGGATGGAGTCCGTGATCGCGGCGTGCATCGAAGCCCGCGACACGAACGTGCAGCCGTGGCTGTACGACGAGGATTGCTGGCCGAGCGGCAACTGCGGCCGGCGAATCACGACGGGCCGCCCGGACCACCAGGCGAAGGTTCTGTACTACGAGATCGTGCGTCCGGCGAATTTCCGCCCGGAGCCGCAGACCGTCGCCGTGTTCGTCGGGCAGAAATCGGGCGACGGGCCGCTCACGGGGTTCCAGCGCGTGACGGACGTGGGGGAGGCGCGGTCGCTGCGACTGAAGAGCGGCGAGGCGATGGTCCATTTCGCGTATCGCACGCACGAGTACGTGGACGTGCTGAACCGCGCGGCCACGGGCCAGTTCATCGAATCGACGCACGAGGAGTACCGTCGGGCGGCGGGCCGGTTCTTCGGCACGACGGTCCCGGGGATGTTCACCGACGAGCCCCTGGTGATGAACACGCGGCCGGGGGCGGCGTGGTCGCTCGAGCTGCCGGAGTTCTTCCGACGCAGCGCCGGGTACGATCTGCTGGACCACCTGCCGGCGCTGTTCTTCTCCGTGCCGGGCGGACAGAAGGTCCGGTTCGACTATCACCAGGCGCTGCTCCGCCTGTTCCTGCTGGCGTTCACGCTGCCGCTGTATCAGTGGTGCGGCCGGAACAAGCTGATGCTGACGGGTCACTTCATGGGCGAGGACTCGTGCCTGTCGCAGGTGCAGTACGCCGCGGCGGTGATGCCGCACTACGAGTACATGCACATGCCGGGGGTGGACCACCTGCGTCGGTGGATCACGTCGCCGGTGGGGCCGAAGCAGGCCTCCAGCGTGGCGAACCAGTTCGGGCGCAGCCGCGTCCTGAGCGAAATCTGGGGCGCCAGCGGCCACAACGTGTCGTTCGAGCAGTTGCGGTGGATGGCCGACTGGCAGATGGCCTTCGGCGTGAACTTCCTGTGCCCGCACCTGTCGTTGTACTCGATGCGCGGGTGCCGCAAACGCGATTACCCGCCGAACCTGTTCTTCCAGCAGCCGTACTGGTCGCACTTCAAGCGCCTCAGCGACACGCTGTCGCGGACGGCGGCCGTGGCGGCGACGGGCGAGCTGGTGGCCGACTGCCTGGTGATTCATCCGGCCACGTCGGCGTGGGTGCTGTACGGGGACCCGTCGGCGCGCGAGGAGCTGGACCGGATCGACGACGACCTGGCGCGTCTGACCACGGAACTGGCGGCGATGCATTGCGACTTCGAGTTCGGCGACGAGACGATCCTGGAGCGTCACGGTCGGGTGGCCGGCGGCCGGGTGGTTGTCGGGAAGCGCAAGTACAGCCGTGTGATCGTGCCGTCGTGCGTGAACCTGAAGTCGGGGACGTTTGAGCTGTTGAAGCGTGTGGTGCGCGGGCGGATACCGCTGGTGTTCGCGGGCCGGTTGCCGAGCCTGGTGGACGGCCAGCCGTCGAAGTCGCTGGAGCAGTTTGTAGCGCGGCAGAAGCAGGTGGACGCGGCGACGGCGAAAGGGGCGGCGGCGCTGAAGAAGCTGCTGAAGCCGGCGCTGCAGATCACGGCGGCGCGCGGCGCAGCCGACGCGCGCGACGTGGCGGCCATGTGGCGCCAGGACGGACAGAAGCACATGCTGTTGCTGGTGAACCTGGATCCGGCCAAGGCGCACGAGGTGTCCGTCGGTCTTCCGGTGCAGGGCCTGGTGGAGCAACTCGACGCGGCCACGGGCCGGGTGACGCCGGTGGCGTCGCGGACCGTGCGCGGCAAGCAGAGCGTGCGGCTCCAGTTGGCGGAGATGGCCTCGACGATCCTCGTGGTGCACAAGGGACGCAAGCCGGCCAAGGCGCCGGCCGTCCCCGCGGCGCGCGTGCGACACAAGAAAGTGCTCGCGCGGCGGTGGCAGTACAAGCGGCTGGACCCCAACGCGCTGCTGCTGGACGTGGCGCGGCCGGCGTTCGGCGAGCAGCCCGCGGGCGAGCCCATGCCTGTGGCGGACATTCAGAAGCTCCTGCTGGCCGACGGTCACGACACCGTGGTGCAGATGACGTTCGCGTTCGCGAGCAAGCTCGATACCAAGCGGAGCCGTCGGCTCCAGTTGGCCATCGAGCGGCCGCAGGAGTTCGAGATTCACCTGAACGGCATTCGCGTGCCGCTGCGCGACGAGGGGGCGTGGGTCGATCCGTCGCTGCGGTTGCTGGACATATCGCGGCTGGTGAACCGTGGGGAGAACGTCATCACGGTGCGTCGCCCGTTCTACCAGCGGGACGACCATCGGCGGCGGCTGATCGGGCTGACGGATCCGGCCGGCAACCACACGTTCAACAACTGGATCTACCCGCAGGTGGAGCTGGAGCCGCTGTACCTGGTGGGCGACTTCGCGGTGGAGTTCAGCGGGAGCTACCTCTCGGGCGGCACGTTCTTCAGCGGTCGCGACGTGAAACCGTGGGACCGCCTGCCTCCGGGGCGGAGCGTGTGGGTGAGCGGCCAGCCGACGTTGACGGCGGAGGCGGAAGCAGGCGCGGGGCAGGACCTGATCCGCGGCGGATTGCCGTTCTACTCGGGCACGGTGGAGCTGTCGCAGACGCTGGTGCTGGCGTCGTTGCCGGGGGCCGGGGCGTATCTGGAGATGGCGCCGCCGGATGCGATCGTGGCCCAGGTGATCGTCAACGGTCGCGAATGCGAGCCGCTCTGGCAGCGGCCGTTCCGCGTGGAGGTGGGCCCGCACCTGGTCAAGGGCAAGAACGAGGTGACGATCCGTCTGACCGGGAGCCTGCGGAACGCAATGGGCCCGCACCACCATCGCGGCGGGGAACTCTACATGGCGGGCCCGAATCAGTTCGTCGGCCGCAAGCGATTCCATCGCGGCCACCTGATCGACAATCCGGATTACCGGGAAGATTACAACCTGGTGCCGTTCGGCCTGGGGGGCGACGTGGTGTTGCACTACTGATCGCGCGGGCCGTACTACTGCCACAAGCATTGTGTTTGGCGCGGGTTACGGGCGACGGTCGCAGGGGCTGGAGCACGGGGGAGACTGTGTTGGCAGGGGCTCGGTGTGGCTGAACGGCACAAATCCCATGCAAGCGATTTTGTTAAGATTTCGTGACTATGGTGTATTGCCCCCGTTCCGTGCATGAGTTAGCATTGGTTTTAGTGAGGCTTCGCCGTGGGCACTGTCGTCCTCAATTTCGCGCGGCGAGGCGGCAGGTTTCGTCCATGTGACATGTCGTGGCGCGTGTCGCCCGAGCAGGCAGCCTGATTGCCAGGGGATCAGGTCCGGACATCATTCTCAGTCATGCGCGAAAAGGAGAAGACCATGAAACACCGACGGCAATTAGTTTGTACTGCGGTCGTGCTGCTGCTTGGCATGATCGTAGCGGGCGGGTGCAGTTCGTACCCGACGAAATTCCCAATCATTCCGGGCGGGAAGATCGCGCGGGAACACGGCAAGCCCATGGAAGGCGGCTACTACATGGACTTCGACCCGAAGGCCGACACCCTGGAGGTCACGCCGGTCGAGGACACCAACCCGGTCAAGACGCAGCATATCCTGATCGCGACGGTGAAGGACGCCGACGGCAAGCCGCTGGAGTGCCGCCGGGTGGAGTGGATCATCTCGGAAGGGTCCGTCGGCGACATTGTCGAGGTGGACGAGAGCGGCTGGTACAAGCAGCGCGGCTACAAGGTGGACAACAAGTACGCCGTGAGCCACACCAACCGCGGCAACCACGTCCTGACCCGCGGCAACGACGATCCGTCGGATGACATTCAGATCGGCAAAGGCCAGACCTGGTGCGTCATCACGTCGCCGGTCGAGGGCGACACGCACGTCGTGGCGTACGCGCCGGCGATTCACGACTGGAACAAGCACAAGGTGTTCGTGATCAAGCACTGGAACGACGCCCAGTGGGAGTTCCCGCCGGACGCCGTGAACCCGATCGGCACGCCGCACACGATGGCCGTGAAGGTGGCGAAGGCCTCCGACGGCTCGCCGCACAAGGGCTGGATCGTGACGTTCAAGGTGGCCGACGGCCCGGACGCCGTGTTCGCCCCCGGCGACCAGCCGACCGTGTCGGTGAAGACCGGCGACGACGGCGTGGCCCGCGTGCAGTTGAAGCAGGTCCGCCCGGTGGAAGGCGCCAACACGGTCGAGATGGAGATCGTGCGGCCCGAGGACAACACGTGCGGCTGCAAGCCGGCGGCGCGCATCGCGACCGGCAAGATGGTCAAGACGTGGGTCGGCCCGCGGATCGGGATCGACAAGACGGCTCCGGCGGCTGCCGGCGTCGGCGACCAGATTCAGTACGGCATCGTCGTGACGAACCCGGGGCAGGCCGACGCGACCAACGTGCGCGTGGTGGACACGATGCCCGACGGGATTCAGTACGTGAGCTCGCGGCCTGAGGCGACCGTGTCGGGCCAGACGCTGACGTGGAACCTGGGCACCCTGGCGGCCGGCGGAAGCCAGACGCTGTCGGTCGTGGCCAAGACGACACGGACCGGGACATTCCAGAACTGCGCCGAAGTGACGGGCGATCACGGGCTGACGGCCCGGGACTGCGCGAGCACGGTCGTGACGGCGCCGAAGCTGGCGGTCGAGAAGACCGGCCCGGCCGAAGTGCTGATCTGCGAACCGATCACGTATCGGATCGTGGTGCGCAACACGGGCGACGGCCCGGCGACCAACGTCCGCGTGACGGACGAGCTGCCGGACGGCCTGACGACCAGCGACGGGCGGAAGTCGGCGGCGTTCGATGCCGGCACGTTGCAGCCCGGTGAGGCCAAGCAGGCGTCGTACACCGTGAAGGCGTCGCACCCCGGGACGTTCAGCAACACGGCGGTGGCGGCCAGCGCCGAAGGCGCCAAGGCCGAGGCGACGCACAAGGTGACGGTCCGTCAGCCGGTGCTGGCGCTGACCAAGAGCGGCCCGGAAACGCGGTTCATCAACCGCGAGGCCACCTACGAGATCACCGTCAGCAACAAGGGTGACGGCGAGGCTCGCAACACCGTCGTGACGGACACGCTTCCGGCCGGCCTGACGTTCGTCAGCGCGACCGAGGGCGGCCAGATGACGGGCGGCAAGGTGGTGTGGAACGTCGGCACGTTGGCTGCCGGCGCGTCGAAGACGATGTCGATGACGGTTCGCGCCACGGCCATGGGCGCGCAGCGGAACACGGTGGTCGCTACGGCCACGTGCACCGACGCCCAGGCTGAGGTCACGACCACGATCGAGGGCATCCCGGCCATCCTGCTGGAAGTGGTGGACGTGGAAGACCCGATCGAGGTCGGCCAGAACGAGGTGTACGTGATCACGGTGACGAACCAGGGTTCGGCCGTGGGCACGAACATCCGCGTGTCGTGCGTGTTGCCGGCCGAGCAGGACTACGTGGCCGGACAGGGTCCGACGCAGGCGACCGCCGCGGGCAAGACCGTGACGTTCGCCCCGTTGGCGAGCCTGGCCCCGAAGGCCCAGGCGGTGTTCCGCGTGACGGCGAAGGCCAACGCGGCCGGTGACGTGCGGTTTGCCGTCGAGATGGTCAGCGACCAGATGACCAGCCCGGTGAACGAGACGGAGAGCACGCACCAGTACAAGTAGCCGCCGTGATGAGCGGATGTCCAACGCGGGGCGCTCGACATTCCGTCGGGCGCCCCGTGTGCTCTCTACGGGCGGCGAGCCTGGAGAGCACGTCACTCAATCCTCGGGGCGCGTGCCGCACGGGCCGGCCAGGCTGCGGCGAGACGGTCCCCCAACGAAAGGAGCTTCCCCATGACTCAGCGCATGCTTTCTCTGGCGGCGGCCGTGGCCGTCGCAGCCGCCCTGGCGGTGGCCTTGCCCTCGGCGGCATCGGCGCAGACTTCGTCGGGCGCGGTCGTCACGTGGGTGGCCCCGGACCAGGTGCTTGTCGGCCGGGAGTTCACCTACAAGCTGATCGTGACGAACGTGACGGGCCAGATCCTGGCCGACGTGGAAGTGTTCGAGAAGGCCCCGGAGGGGTTCTCGCTGAAGGGTACCGATCCGGCGGCGGCCGTCGCCGGCGACACCCTTTCGTGGAAGATCGGGCAGTTGGAGCCCGGGCAGTCACGGACGATCACCGTGACCGGGTCGGCGACCGGCCTGGGCGTGATGCGTCCGTGCGCGTACGCCACGTGCCGGCTGCCGCAGGCGTGTGCCGCGATCCGGGCCGTGCAGCCGAAGCTCGAGCTGGCCAAGACGGGCCCGGCGGAGGTGCTCATCTGCGAGCCGATCACGTACACCGTGGTGGTGCGTAACGTGGGCGACGGTCCGGCGACGGACGTCCGCGTGAGCGATCCGCTGCCGGAGGGCCTGGTGCCCGAGGACGGCCGAGCGGTGCAGTCGTTCAATGCCGGGACGCTTCAGCCGGGCGAGGCCAAGCAGGCGAGCTACCGGGTGAAGGCGTCGCGTCGCGGGGCGTTCGTGAACACGGTCCAGGCGACCAGCGCCGAAGGGGCCACGGCCCAGGCGACGCACCAGGTGGCGGTGCGCGAGCCGGTGCTGCAACTGGTCAAGACCGCCCCTGCCATGCGGTACCTGGGTCGCACCGTGGAGTACTCGGTCGAGGTGCGCAACGTCGGCGACGGCCCGGCCCGCAACCTCGTGGTGACCGACACGCTGCCGGACGGGCTCACGCTCACGAGCGCCAGCGAGGGGGCGGCGCCGAGTCGCAACCAGGTGACCTGGAGCCTCGGGACGCTCGACGCGGGCGCCTCGCGGACCGTGTCGATGGTGTGCCGCGCGGACCGCATCGGCACGGTGAAGAACACCGTGTCGGCGACGGCCCAGTGCACGTCGGCGACCGCCGAGGCAACCACG
>ENA-UOXR01004102-UOXR01004102.1-bioreactor-metagenome-genome-assembly--contig:-NODE-4102-length-11733-cov-4.598305_pt1 | contig 11733 bp, 10 predicted proteins | sample MGYA00238164_ERZ764825 | MGnify/ENA primary metagenome ERZ764825 (study PRJEB28920, sample SAMN05720171) | bioreactor metagenome | isolation source: Anaerobic biogas reactor | place: USA:Washington...
CTGGATGACCCCCGCACCATGGAGTCGGTGCAGTGGTACTCGGACCTGTTCAACCGTTACGAGGTGGCGCCGGACCCGGAGATGGTCCGCACGACCTTTCGCCAGGGCGGCATCTATGAGGCGCAGGTGCGGGGCGCCTGCGGCGTGTGGCTCGGGGCCTACAGCAACCGCGGCGGGCTCGACTTTCCCTTCCAGTGGACGGTGGGGTGGAAGATGCTGCCCCTTCCCAGGGATAGCGTCGCGCTCAACCTGGGGAACGTAGAGGGGTACTTCATCCATAGCGCCTGCGCGCACCCCGAGGCGGCCATCGAACTCGTCCGCTTTCTGTCGGACCGCTGGGAGGCGGCCGGCACGCGCCTGCCCGCCCGGCGCTCCTTGGCCGAGTCGGACGGGTACCGCGAGCACGTCGGCAACGACGTAGCGGACGTGGCGGCGGGCTTGACCGGCGGCGAGATCGTCATCCTGCCAGCCCAGGCAGGGCCGAGCCTGGAGCGCGTGGGCGGTGAGTTCATCCGCTCGGTGCAAGAGATCGTCGCCGAGGACCGCGACGCGCGCATGGTGCTGGGTGAGGCTCAGGACCGGGTGAGGACCGCCTTCCAGACGCCCTGAGCGCTACCACACAAAGACGAAGCTCAGGTCGTTCACGTTGGTGTTGGTGGGTCCGGTGAGAAGCAAATCGTCCAGCGGCGCAAAAAAGTGATAGGCGTCGTTGCGCGCCAGGTAGTCCCAGGGGTCGAGGCCCAGGGCGCGCGCGCGAGTCACCGTGGCGCCATCGGCGAGGGCGCCGGAGGCGTCCGTGGGGCCGTCAGTGCCGTCGGTGGCAAGGCATACCACGGCCACATCCTCGATCCCCTGGAGGGCGATGGCGGCCATGAGCGCCATCTCCTGGTTGCGTCCCCCCTTGCCGTCGCCGCGCACCGTCACCGTCGTCTCTCCCCCCACGATGACGCAGGCGGGGCGCCGTGCGGGCCGGTCGCTGCCCAGTATCTCGCGCCCCACCGCCACGAGCACCTTGGCCACCTCGCGCGCCTCCCCCTCCACATAGGTCGAGAGCACCAGCGGGTTGAACCCCAGATCGGCAGCGGCATGCTCCGCAGCGCGAGCCGCCAGGTCGTTGCTCGCCACCACCACGTTCTGCGCCCGACGAAAGACCGGGTCGCCCGGCTTGGGCGTGTCGGCGACCTCGCCGCGCGCTCCCCGGTACAAGTGCTCCACTACCGCCTGCGGGGCCTCGTCCACCAAGTCGTAACGCTCCAGGATGCCGTAGGCGTCGGCAAAGGTGCTGGTGTCGGGGACCGTGGGCCCGGACGCGATGACGTCGAGGGGGTTGCCCACCACATCCGAGAGGAGCAGCGACAGCACGCTCGCCGGGTGAGCCAGACGGGCGAGGTTGCCGCCCTTGAGCTGGTCGAGGTGCTTGCGGATGGCGTTGATCTCGTTGATGGTGGCGGCGCGCCGCAGCAGGGCATCGGTAAGCGCCTTCGTGTCGGCCAGCGACACCCCGTCCACGGGCAGCGTCATGAGCGCCGACCCGCCGCCGGAGATGAGGCACACCACCAAGTCGTCCTCGCGCGCGTCCTCCAGGAGCGCCGCGATGGCGCGAGCGCCCGCCACGCCGGCCTCGTCCGGGATGGGATGCCCCGCCTCGGTGAGGGTCACGGTACGCGTCGGGGCGACGTGGCCGTACTTGACGTTCACCTGTCCGGCGACGATGCGGTCGCCCAGGATCTCTTCCGTGGCCTGCGCCATGGGGGCGCCCGCCTTGCCGGCGCCCACCACCAGCACCCGCCGGTAGCGGTCCAGGTCATAGACCCTCCCGCCGACCTGCAGCCGCGCGTCGCAGCGCTGGACGTGGCGCCTCACCGCCGCGGCCGGATCGACGGCATCGAGCGCCGCCTGGAGCACCTGGACGATTTGCCGCCGGCGCTCACCATCGCGGCCGGCGCGGTCATAGACCGCCGGAGCGAAACGCATCATGCGAGAGCCACCTCTCATCGGGGATAGCGCGGGGCGCGCGAGACCGAGATGGTATGGTGTGGATTGTAGCGCCGGGGACGGGAGCCGTCAACGCGGGTGCGGACGCCGGGACCTCACGAAATCCCGGCCAGGCCGGGGGGCGCCCAGCGAGGCGGTCGGGATGGCACACAACAAAGGAAGGAGGGGGCGCGCCGGCGCGGCGGCTCACCACCCTCCTTCCCGATTTACCCAAGCCGACGGTGCGGACTAGGCCTGCTCCGATTCCTCAATCAGATCTTCCTCGCCCTTCAAGTGCCGCTCCAGCCAGGAATCGAGGTCCGAGCGACGGAACCGCCAGGTGCGCCCGATCTTTATGGCCGGGATCTTGCCATCTTGAGCCCACGAGTAGATCGTGGATTCCTTCAGCTGCAAGTACTGCGCCACCTGCTTGACGTTGAGAAGCGTCTCTGAACTCATCGATCTCCCCCCCACTAGTAATGCGTTGGCCCGACCCGAGCCTAGAATGCCAAAGAGTGTGATGGCTGACGTCGCTGCCGACTCGAATCCGGCTTCACGCGCTTGGCCGCTACAAGATGGCAGAACACACGGCCACGACGACGCTTTGCCTCAACTGAACCCTGGCCGTACCAACTACCCCAATAGCATTATACAGTAAAACCTGAAACAAGTCAACGATTAAAGTCGGACACAGAGTAGGGCATAAGAAAGCGGGGTAGACCAGGGCCCTCGTTGTGAGTCTGGACACAAGTTGAAGGGCTCCCTGCAGTCTTAATGAAAGTAACCGGGGTGTTGCTTCTGAACAGCCTAGAGACCTACAGAAACCATCAGACAGGCAGATTTCCGCCGTGGCGCCGAATAACAGCAGCAGGAGCAGCCGATGGTCCTGAGGCTGGCAGCAGGACGTATCGCCGACCTGATGGCGGGAGCCCTGCGCCTCCCTCTGCGCCACCGCCTCGGCGGCGCAGAGAACGCAACAGGGGAGCCAAGCTGGCTCCCCTGTCCGCATCTTTGAGGCCGTAAGTGCCCGGGCCATCGTCGCCGGCGCACCGGCGAGTTCAGGAAAGGATCACCTCGCGACCCGTCGCCGCCGACTTGTACACCGCCTCGATGATCTGCACGGCCAACGCCGCCTGCTCCGGCGTGGTATACGGGGGCCGACCGTCTTTAAGCCGCTGCACCCAATCCACCACTTCACTCTCGTACGCCGTGCGGCTCGCCTTGGGCAGCTCGACGGGCTCCTCGCACAGTTCGCCACCATCCTCGCAAAAGAAGCGCACCGGGCTCTCGGCGCCGAACAGCCTGTCGTTGTACTCGACGCCCCCCTCGGTGCCGAACACTTGGATGCGCTGGCCATCGGTGCCATGTCCCGCCCAGCTGGCCTCTACGGCCAGGGTCGCGCCATTCTCGAACCGTACCATCGCCGTGGCGAGGTCGTCCACATCAAAGCGCGCACCCACCGGATAGTGGTCGGAGCCCCACGTGCCCAGGCCCTTGCCGCGCGGCCCAAAGTTGGCATAGATGGAGCCGACCACCGTCTTGGGCTGGGGGTGCCCCATGAACCACAGCGCCAGGTCGGTGATGTGGCACCCGATGTCCATCAGCGCCCCGCCGCCGGCCAGGTCCTTGTTGGTGAACCAACTCCCGTACCCCGGAATCCCCTTGCGCCTCAGCATGCTGGCGCGCACATAGTAGATCTCGCCGAGCGCGCCCTTGTCGATGATCGCCTTGGCGGCGGCCATGTCGGGCCGGAAGCGGTTGTGAAAGCCCACCGTCAGGGAGCGGCCCGCCTTGCGCGCCGTCTCCATCATGCTGCAGGCATCGGCATACGCCAGCGCCATGGGCTTTTCGCACAGCACGTGCGCGCCCGCCGCCAGGGCGTCGATGGTCATCTGAGCGTGGAAGCAGTTGGGGCTGCACACGCTGACGATGTCCAGGTCCTCCTTGGACAGCATTTCGCGATAGTCGGTATAGACGCGCGGGATACCTAGTTCCTGGGCCACCGTCCGCGCTCGCTGCTCGTTCACGTCGCACAGGGCGACGACATCCACGCACCCGGCGGCGCGGTAACCGGGAACGTGCCCGCGAACGGTGATAAAGCCAGCGCCGATGATGCCTGCGCGCAGAGTTCCGTTCATCGTGGGGTCTCCTTCTTGTCGTTGTGTTACGAGACGCCAGTGTAGGATAGGACCGCTTGGGAGCAGCGTCAAATGATCGGAGAAGCGCGCCCGCGTCGTACGCCCCGCGCCCGTTTCCTCTTTTTCCCGTCCTGTGCTAGAATGTTGAGGGTTCGACGGCGACCTCCCCCATCCGGTGTGGGTCGTCGTCTCCTTGTGTGTCCAACGGCGCGCCCGATGCCTGATGGTGGCGCGCCGCCGGCTTGTCATCCTCCATGGAAGGAGGTGACTCGCGCGATCCTGTCTCGACAACGCAGATCGCCGTAACATCCACGCCGTGCCACAAGCCCACATGAGTCAGGAGGAACAGAAGGAGATGCTGAAGAGGCGAACGCTCTGGACGGCCATGGCCATCCTGGTCGTGGCATCGATGTTGCTCACGTCGTGCGCCGGGTCCGCCACGAAGGGCGAGTTCACCTTTGGGGTAGTACTCGTCGGGCCCTACAACGACCACGGCTGGAGCGAGGCACACTATCAGGCCGGCAAGTACGTCGAGGAAAAGCTCCCGGGCACCAAGATGATCTACCTCGACAAGCTGAACCAGGCCGACCGCCAGGGAACCACCCTGGAGCAGGTGGTGGAGGACATGGTCTCCCAGGGCGCCGACATGGTTCTCACCACGTCGGACGACTTTGCCGCGGACACCGACGTCGTCGCCGCCAAGTACCCCGATATCCCGTTCCTGATGATCTCGGGCGACCACGCCCTGACGGGCAAGGCGCCCAAGAACGTGGCGAACTATATGGGGCGCATGGAGTACATGAAGGCCGTGGCGGGCTGCGCCGCCGCCCTCACCACCGAGACGAACCAGATCGGCTACCTCGGCCCGCTGATCAATAGCGAGACGCGCCGCCTAGCCGCCTCCGCCTACCTCGGGGCGCGCGACTGCTACGAGCGCTACCGGGGCGGCAACCCCGACGACCTGCGCTTTGTCGTCAACTGGATTGGTTTCTGGTTCAACATTCCCGGCGTCACCCTCGATCCCACCGAGGTCGCCAACGACATGTTCAACCAGGGCGTCGATGTGCTCATCTCGGGCATCGACACCACCGAGGCGATCGCCGTGGCCGGCCAGCGTTTCGACAAGGGCGAGCAGGTATGGGCGATCCCCTACGATTTTGAGAACGCCTGCGAGATCAAGTCGGAAGTCTGCCTCGGCACCCCGTACTTTAACTGGGGCCCCGGCTATGTGCGCTATATCACCGCCGCGCGCAATGGCAAGCACGAGCAGGGGTGGGAGTGGGAAAACCCGAACTGGAAGAGCATCAACGACCACGATACCAGCCCGGTGGGCTTTTCCTACGGCCCGGCCCTGAGCGCGGACGCCAAAAAGAACGTCGAGGACTATGTCAAGGTGCTCGCCGACGGCAAGGGCAAGCTGTTCGTCGGCCCGCTGAACCTGCAGGACGGCACCCCGTTCCTCGCCGAGGGCGAGCAGGCGGACGACATGGCCATCTGGAATCTGCCGCAACTCCTCGAGGGGATGGAGGGCGCCAGCTCCTGACGCCCAACGCGGCGTACACCGGAGTGAGGGCCCTGGTCCTGAGGGCCGGGGTCGCGCTCTTTCAGCAGGACAATCCGCACTCGGTTGGGCTTCCCACTGCCCAACCGAGTGCGCCATCCAGCCCGTCGCGTGCCGCGGGAACGGGATCACCGTCACACATGAAGATCGAACTGCGAGACATCACCAAGCGATTCGGCCCCGTCGTCGCCAATGACGGCATCTCGGTCACCATCGAGGGCGGTACCATCCATGGCTTGCTGGGTGAGAACGGCGCCGGCAAGACGACGCTGATGAAGATCCTGTCGGGGTACCAGTCGTGCGACGCCGGTAGCATCTTCCTGGACGGGCGCGCCGTGCGCCTGCGCTCCCCCGCCGAGGCGATCACCGCCGGAATCGGCATGCTGCACCAGGATCCGCTGGACATCCCGCAGCTCTCGGTGCTGGACAACTTTATGTTGGGCCGCGAGGGCGGGTGGCGCCTGCGACGCGAGGCCGCGCGGGCGACGCTGCGCGAGCTGTGCGCGCGCTTTGGCTTTGCACTCGACCCCGACGCCATCGTCGGGGCGCTGACCGTGGGTGAACGCCAGCAGCTCGAGCTGGTGCGCCTCCTGTCGCTGGGCATCCGGGCCATCATCCTCGACGAGCCCACCACGGGGATCTCGGCGCCGCAGAAGGCGCTCCTCTTTGAGACGCTGCAGCGCCTCGCCGGCGAGGGGCTCACGGTGGTGTTCGTGTCGCACAAGCTCGACGAGGTCGGGCAGTTGTGTTCGCGCGCCACGGTGCTGCGGCGGGGGCGGGTGGCGGGCGAGGTGCGCGCCCCCTTTACCGCCGACGAACTCGTCACCCTCATGTTCGACCAGTGCCTCGAGCGCTCTCCGCGGGAGCCCGCCTGCCTCGGCGCGCCGGCGGTCGAGCTGCGCGACGCGTCGATCTGCACCTACCGCATCGCGCTGCACGACGTGTCGATCTCGGTGTGTGCCGGGGAGGTGCTCGGCCTGGCGGGGCTCGAGGGGAGCGGCCAGAGCCTCTTCCTACAGGCCTGCGCCGGAATTCTGCCCATCGCCTCGGGCGCCATCACGGTGGCCGGCCGCGAGATGACCAGGCAACCCTATCGCCGCTACCTGGAGGCCGGTGTGGCCTTTGTGCCTGCCGCGCGCCTCGAGGAGGGGCTGGTGTCGGGCCTCACCGTCCGCGAACACGTGGCGCTGCTGGGTGACGGCGGCGGCCCCTTTATCCGGTGGCCCCACGCCGACGCCCTGGCGGCCGACATGATTCGCACCTACAACATCGTGGGCACGCCCCACACGGCGGTGCACGAACTCTCTGGAGGCAACCAGCAGCGGGCGCTGCTGGCGCTGCTGCCCGAACGCCTGAACCTGCTCCTCATGGAGCACCCCACCCGCGGACTGGACATCGAGTCGGCGGACTGGGTGTGGTCGCGCCTGCTGCAGCGTCGCGAACAGGGCACGGCGATCATCTTTACCTCCACCGACCTGGACGAACTCGTGGAGAACAGCGACCGCATCGTGGTCTTTTCGGGCGGCGCCATGTCGCAGCCGGTGAACGCCTGCGACATCACCTGCGAGGAACTCGGCCACCTCATCGGGGGGCGCCGCCCATGAAGGCACACCTTGCCGGCCGCCGGGCGCTCCTCGCCCTGGTCGCCATCGCACTGACGTTCGTCTCGTCCACCATCATCCTGCTCCTGGCGGGCGCCAACCCGCTGGAGGCGTTCGGCCACCTGTTGACGGGCGCCTTTGAGAGCCCGCGCAAGCTCGGCGACGTGGCCGTGGCCGCCGTGCCCCTGCTCCTCTGTTCCGCCGGCATGCTGGTGACCTTTGCCGCAGGCCTATGGAACATCGGGGTGGAGGGGCAGATGGTGGCCGGCGCGGTGGCGGCCACCTGGGCCGCCCTCGCCGTGCCCGCCCCCGCCGGCGTCATGATCCCGCTCACCATCGTGGCGGGCCTCGCCGGCGGAGCGCTGTGGGGCCTGTTGGCGGGCGTCTTGAAGACGTACGGTCACGTGCACGAGATCTTTGCGGGGCTGGGGCTGAATTTCGTCTCCATGGCGCTGACGAACTATTTGATCTTTGGCCCCTGGAAGCCGCCCGACGGCGCCACCATGAGCGGGACGGACCCCTTCCCCGAGGCCGCCTGGATGCCCGTCATCACCGGAACCCGCGCCAGCGCCATCCCCCTCCTCCTGGCCGTCGTCGCCATCGCAGCGGTGTACGTCATGCTGCGCGACACGCGCTGGGGCCTGACGCTCAAGGCGATCGGGCTGAACGGGCAGGCCGCCCGCCGCATGGGCATCAACGACCGACTGCACGTGCTGGTGGCCTTTGCCGTCTGTGGGGGTCTCGCGGGGCTGGCGGGCGCCGTGCAGGCGACGGCCGTCTACCACCGCCTCATCCCGGGGATCTCGGGCGGCTATGGCTACCTTTCGCAGCTCGTGGTGCTCCTGTCGGGGCTGCGGGCCGCCTGGGTGCCGCTGGTGGTCTTCTTTTTCTCTGTCGTGCAGGTGGGAAGCCCCCGGCTCGAGCTGCGCATGCAGGTCGACTCGTCGTTGGGCGGCGTGCTGCAGGCAAGCCTGGTGCTGTTCTTCCTGCTGGTGAACGGGCTCGGCCGCCGCCTCGAGCGCAGGAGGGAATGACCGTGCTCAGCCCCCTGGTTATCGACACCATCGGATCGCTCGTGGCAGCCTCGTCGCCGCTGGTGTTCGCCGGCATCGGCGAGGTGCTCACCGAGCGCGTCGGAGTGGTGAACCTGTCCCTCGACGGCTCCATCCTGCTGGCGGCCATGGCGGGCTTTGCCGTGGCGTTCGTCTCGGGGAGCCTCCTAGCGGGGGTCGCGGCGGCCATGGCCGTCGGGGCGCTGGTGGCCCTCATCGTGGCGTACGGCAGCATCGCGCTGGGGCAGAACCAGGTGGCGGTGGGCTTTGTGCTCACCCTGTTGTGCGCCGACCTCAGCTCCTTCCTCGGCATGCCGTTCGTGCGCATTCCCGGCCCCACCGTGCCGCACTGGCCCATCCCGGGGTTGGTTGACATCCCCGTCATCGGGCGCATCTTGTTCAACCACAACGCCATGGTCTATCTCAGCTATGTGGTGATCGTGGCGGCGTGGTGGTTTCTGGCCCACTCCCGGCCTGGGCTACAGCTGCGCGCCGTAGGCGAGCGGCCCGAGGCGGCCTACGCCCGGGGGATCGACGCCAACCGCCTGCGCTACGTCTACACCGCCGTCGGCGGGGCGTTCGTGGGACTGGCGGGCGCCGCCTATTCCCTGAGCGTCAAGATCGGCTGGAGCCACGGCCACACGTCGGGGATGGGCTGGATCGCCCTGGCCATCGTCATCTTTGGCGGCTGGAGCCCGCTGCGCGTGGCCCTCGGCGCCTACCTCTTTGGCGCACTCAAGTCGTTGGGCAGCATCCTGCAGCCGACTATGCCCCACGTGCCGACGCAGGTGTTCCAGGCGGCGCCCTTTGCGCTGATGATCGTGGCGTTGGTGCTAGTGAGCGGGGAGGCCACCGAGGGCGCGGCGCGGCGGCGCCTGCCGGCGCTGCTCCCTGTGCGCCTCCGGCGTACCATCACCGGCCTGCTGCGGGGCACTCCGCCGGCCGGACTCGGCAAGACGTTTCAGCCGGACTGAGGCGACGCAATTCAGGGGTGACAAGTTGCAGGGTGCAGGTTACAGGCTCGGGCGACGCCCTCGCAGGTGCCTGTAACCTCGCACCTGCAGCCTGTAACCGTCCCGATGCAGCGCACCCGCGGGGGCAAGGCAGTGGATCAGGCAAGGAACGACAGCAGGATGGTCAGCGTCACCGCGCTGAACAGCGTCGAGCAAAAGATCACGCTCGTGACATAGTCGGCGTCTGACTCGAACTCGATGGCCATGAGCGCAGAACTCACCGCCGTGGGCGTGGCGGCCTCGGTGATGGCCACATTGCGCGCCAGCCCCTCCAGCCCCATAGCGAGCGCCAGCCCAACTCCCACCACCGCCCCCACCACGAGGCGAAGTACGACCCCCACCGCCACCTGGCCGACGCGGCGGGTGACCCGCGTCTGCGAGAGCTGCAGTCCCAGCATCATCAGCAGGACGGGCACCGTGGCGCGTCCGATGAGCGCTACCGGCTGTAGGATCGGGCCCGGCACCTGCAGCTGAAGCAGGCGCAGCCCCATGGCCAGGGTAAAGGCGTACGGCGCGGGCAGACGTAGCACGCTCAGCAGCGCCTTGCGTCCGCCGCCGTTGCTCCGCGCCGCGAAAAAGGCCGCCAGCGAGTTGCACGAAAAGTTCGAGCCGACGAACAGCACCGTGGCCAGCGCCAGCCCCTCCTCGCCGAACGAGAAGAGGATGATCGGCAGCCCATAGTTGCCCGCGTTGAGGAACGCCGTGCTCAGGACCAGGGCATCGCTCATGGTCCGCGACCATCCCAGCACCTTGGCGACGCCCAACGCCAACACGACCAGGAGCCCGGTGAGCACCAGCACGAACACGATCATGCTCCCGAACTGCCCGGGGTCGACGGTGGACTGGACGATGGAGGAGAACACGAGGCACGGGGTGAGCACATAGATCGCCGTCCGCGAGAGGGTGCGCTTGTCGACGTGCAGGCACCTATCGAGGATGACACCCGCCGCCATCACGAGGAACGCGGGCAGGATGTTGTTCATAAAGATGGTAGCGAACGTCGTCACGTAAAGCCTCCGCAATCGATGGCTGGAATCTGGTTCGCGCCGACCTGCCGGGCGCCGGACATAGAAGCGGGCCACCAGCCCCCCTCGGTCTCGTGGCCCGGGCCGCGCGAAACGGCTGCTCAGTTGATGAGAAGGTTGGCCGCCATGATGCCGAGCAGCGCCATCGCCGCATAGCGAAATACCTGGGTGCTCAACCGCCGAAAGATCCACATCCCCGCATAGAGGGCGATGAGGGTGGGCGCCAACAGGACCACCCCCAGTCGCAGGCTATTGGGCGTGGCGAGGCCCGACGCGATGAGGAGCGCGAGCCGCCAGAACCCCATGACAACAAAGAACGCCGACATCACCGCCTTGGCGACCGCCTTGTCCCAGCCGCGCAGCAGGGTATAGAGCACCACAGGCGGCCCGCCCGTGCTGGTGGCGCCGCCGGTCAGTCCGCCCAGCGCGCCGGCCGCCAGCGACCACCCCAACCCGGCGCCGATGAGCCCCTGCGGCGGCGTCCAAAGGGTCACGGCGCACCCCGAGAGGATCATCACCGCCACCAGGACGCGCAAGGCGTCAGGGCTGAGGTTGGCCAGCAGATAGATGCCCGCTGCCACGGCGGGGATCGAGATGGCGAACATCGGCCAGGTCTCGCGCCAGGGCATGCTGACGCGCACCGTCCAGAGGTTCAGCAGGGAGCACACCAACGCGGTGATGGCCGCGATGACGGCGGCGTCTTGCACGGGGATGATGGCCACCAGCACGCCCATGAGGACCAGACCGGAGCCAAAGCCGGTGATGCCGGCCACCAGGCCGGCCGCCGCCGAGATGGCGGCCATCAGGGCGATACTCGTATCGAGGGGATCGGGCACTAACGCACGCCTTTCACGCCAAAGGGGACGCGTTACAGGTTCCAGGGGACAAGCCGCAATCTTCAGGGTGTTCACCCGCTAAAGCCTGTAACTTGTCACCCGGAACCTGAGACCTATTTGAGGCCTCTTTCGAGCCGCGGCGGCACCCCCCGCCGACTTGACAGCGGCCGGGCCGCCAGATACCATGAGTTGCTTCAGCCATCCTATGCAGAGCCCGGGGCGGCGTCAAGTCAGCCTCTCGGGCGGACAGCACCGTTGAGGGGTTGTATGGATAACGCCTACGATATTCTCAAGGCGCGGGGTTTCGTGGAGCAGGTCTCGGACGAAGAGGGCCTACGCGCCACGTTGTCGCGCCCGACCACCTTTTACATCGGCTATGACCCGACCGCGACGAGCTTTCATGTGGGGAACCTCCTCACCATCATGGCCATGGCCCACATGCAGCGCTGTGGCCATCGCCCCATCGCGCTGATGGGCGGCGGAACGGGGATGATCGGGGACCCTTCCGGCAAGACCGAGATGCGCCAGTTGCT
>ENA-UOXR01004107-UOXR01004107.1-bioreactor-metagenome-genome-assembly--contig:-NODE-4107-length-11722-cov-7.859947_pt1 | contig 11722 bp, 11 predicted proteins | sample MGYA00238164_ERZ764825 | MGnify/ENA primary metagenome ERZ764825 (study PRJEB28920, sample SAMN05720171) | bioreactor metagenome | isolation source: Anaerobic biogas reactor | place: USA:Washington...
AGCAGCACGGGGCCGATGGTGTTGCCCAGGATGGCGGCCAGCATGAAGGGGAAGACCTGGACCTCGAAGTGCCCGGTCTGGGCGAAGGCAGCGGCGAAATAGAATGCATCGGCGATGGAGTTTTCAAAATAGGCCACGATGAAGGCGGTGACGGCCAGGAGGGTGCCGACGGGCTTGCTGGAGGCCATGGTGTTCCAGGAGTAGGCGCCGGTGTAGATGATCATGCCGCAAAAGGCGCCCCTGATGAGGGTGGAGTAGAAGGGCTGGGCCATGCGGGCTTCCTGCAGCTGGGGCGCGCCGGAGGGCACCGCCAGACCGAAGAGGAGGCCGCAGAGGACGGCGCCTGTCAGGTTGCCGATTAAGATGGTGGGCAGGGTGTTGATTTTTCGGGGCTTGTTGCAAATGGCGGGGGCGCAGCGGCCGATGTACAGGGGCAGGCCCATGACCAGGGCTGCAAACATGCCGATGGAGAAGAGCAGGGCGCCGGCTTCGCGGCTGGCGGCACCCAGGAAGGCGGCGCCGCCCAGGCCGGTCATGACCCCTGCCATCAGAGCGCTGTAAAACATGTGCATGGCTGTCCTCTTTCGTGTGTTTTGTGGCTTTGTCTTGCCGCAGTATACCACCACGGGGGGCGTTTACTCAAGTGGCGGGGCGAAGGGGTTGGCCGGGGCCCTTCTTGACAAAAGGCGGGTCCGGCCATAGCATGGTGGCAGAAATCCAGCAAGGAGGCCCCATGAAAGCAACAAAACCCCGGCTGCTGCCGCTGTTTTTGTCGGTGCTGAAGATCAGCGCCTTCACCTTTGGCGGCGGCTATGTAATCGTGCCCCTGATGCGCAAGCGCTTCAGCGAGGAACTGCTGTGGGTGAAGGAGGAGGAGATGCTGGACATGATCGCCATCGCCCAGTCCGCTCCCGGGCCCATTGCGGTGAACACCTCCATCCTGCTGGGCTACCGCCTGCTGGGGCTGAAAGGCGCCCTGGTGAGCGTGCTGGGGACGGCGCTGCCGCCCCTGTTTGTGCTGACCCTGATCTCCATGTTCTATTCTGCCTTCCGGGCCAACACCTGGATTGCAGCGCTGCTCAACGCCATGCGGGCGGGGGTGGCGGCGGTGATTGTGGACGTGGTGTGGACCATGGCGCAAAACATCACCAAAAAGCGCCGGGCCACCCCCATTTTGCTGATGGCGGCGGCCTTTGTGGCGGTGTGGTTTTTGAAGGTGAACATCATCCTGGTGCTGGTGGCCTGCGGGCTCATCGGCTTTGTGGATGCCAGCCTGCGGGCCCGGAAGGAGGCCGCCTGATGCTGCTGACCCTGTACTGGGCCTTTTTCCAGGTGGGCCTCTTCGCCTTTGGCGGGGGCCTGGCCGCCCTGCCCTTAATCCGGGAGCAGGTGGTGGTGATCCACCCCTGGCTGTCCATGGCGGCCTTTACGGACCTGGTGACCATCGCAGAGATGACCCCGGGGCCCATCGCCTTGAACGCCGCCACCTTTGTGGGCAACCAGGTGGCGGGGATCCCGGGGGCCTTGGTGGCCACCCTGGGCTGCATCACCCCCAGCGTGATCATCGTCTTGATCCTGGCCCGGCTGTACAGCGCCTGGCGGGACCGGCCCGCCTTCATGGGGGTGCTGTCGGGGCTGCGGCCGGCGGCGGTGGCGCTGATTGCCTCGGCAGGCATGTCCATCGCCATCCTGGCCTTGTTTGGGGAAGGGGGCGCAATCAGCCTTCATAGCCTGGACCTGGTGGCCCTGGGCTGCTTTGCTTTGTCCCTGTTTGCACTGCGCAAATGGAAGCCCAGCCCCATTGTGGTGATGTTCGGGGCCGGGCTAGTGGGGGCGGGCATCAAGCTGCTGTTCCGCCTGCCGTGAGGCGTTTGTTTATTGCGGCTGTGCCGGGGGACAATCTATTGCAGCGGCTGCTTGCCATGCAGCAGGCCCTGGCGGAGCGGGCGCTGATTTTGAAGCTGACGCCGGAGACCAACCTGCACCTGACCCTGCGCTTCATCGGCGCCTGTGACGAGGGCCTGACAGAAGGGGTGCGGGACTGGTTTGCTGCGCTGCCGCAAACGGACCTGGCGGCGGCGGCCGGCGTCCTCACCGGCTTTGGCCAGTTTTTGAACCGGGACGGGCTGACGGTGTACGCGGCGGTCCGGGCAAAGGCCGGGCTGACAGCGCTGCAAGGGCAGCTGGAACAGGGCCTGCGGGGCCTGGGCATCGGGGCGGAGACCCGGCCCTTTGTGCCCCATATCACCCTGGCCCGGAAGGTGAAGCTGCGCCGCGCCCTGGACGGTGCGGAAGACGGGGCGGGCACCCGGTTTGTCCCCCGGGCGGTGGTGCTGTATGAAAGCCGCCTGGCGGCGGGAGGCCCCTCCTACCTGCCCCTTGTGGTGCGGCATCTGAACAACGTGAATGAGGTTGAATGAAGTATGAAGAGATTGCTGGCGCTGGCCTTGATCCTGCTGCTGCTCCTGCCGGCTGCATGGGCGGAAAACGCCGATGTGGACGCCTATTTTGAGGACGCCGCCTTCATCGGCGACTCCATGATGGGCCAGATCGGCCGCTACCGGCGGGAGCAGAACCAGCAGGGCAAGGAGATTTTCCCGGGGGCAAAGGTGCTGTATTCCGGGGCCTATTCCCTGTACCTGGGCAGCCAGCGCAGCGCCCTGGACGACAGCCCGGCCATGGTGTACCGGGGGCAGCGGCTGAGCCTGCCCGAGGCGGTGTACCAGCTGGATGTGTCCAAGGTGTTCATCATGCTGGGCCGTTGCGACAACCCCGGGGTGCCGGAGCACCTAGACCGCCTGATGCGCTATTGGACACGGATTTTTGACCGCATCCGGGAAAAGCGCCCAGACATCGAGATCATCGCCATCTCGGTGCCGCCCCTGGCGGAAAAATACGAGACCAAGACCACCCGCCAGCTGTATTTTGACAACTTCAACCGCGCCCTGGAAGCGCTGTGCGCGGAGATGGACGTGGTGTACTGCGATATTGCCACGCCGCTGAAAACGGCGGACGGCTATTTGAACCAGAAAAACGCCAAGACCGACGGCGTCCACTTCAGTGAGGCCGGGGTCATCGCCTTCATCGACGCCATGTACGACTTCGCCAGGAGCCAGGTGGCGAAACCTTCAGAATAGCCCGGAAAACAACCAAAGGCCGCGGTCCGGAACACCTGGATGCCGCGGCCTTTGGTATGACAATCAAGCCGAAGTTGCCTCCCGCGGTCCCACCTGGATGTGGTGGTCAAAGGCGGCTGCAAGACGGGGGCTGACCTGGTGGCTGACCACAAAGAGGGTGCGGCCTTGGAGGTTGATCAGCAGGTCCTCCACCAGCTTGAGGGATTCCGGATCGATTTCTGCCAGGGGCTCGTCCAGAATCAGGATGGGGGAGGGCTTTAGCAGGCTGCGGGCCAGGCAGATGCGCCGCCTTTCCCCGCCGGACAGGTTGCGGCCCCCCTCCCTAATGAAGTGGTCCAGGCCCTTGGGGCTGGCGAACTGGTGGAGGTTGACTTGCTTGAGCACCCTAATCATGTCCCTGTCCGCCACCTCCTGATAGAGGCTCAGGTTGTTGCGCAGGCTGTCCTCCAGCAGCAGGGGCTGCTGGGCCATCACCGTCACCTGTTTCAGGATGTTCTCCACCTGCCGGGAAGGGACGCCGTTCATCAGGATCTGCCCCTGGGTGGGATCGGCACAGGCTAAGAGCAGGTTGATCAAAGTGGTTTTGCCGCCGCCGCTTTTGCCGGTGATCAGGGTTTTCTGGCCGGCCTTCACCTCAAAATCCAGGCCGGTGAACAGGGGCGGCTGCTCCGGGTAGGCATAGCCCAGGTTGTGGGCGCTGACCTTTTGCACCTCAGCCAGGCTGTGCAGGGCTTCCCTGGGGGCCGGCTCCGGCGCCATCTTGTCTATCAGCCCCTGAAGGATGGGCCGGGCGGCGATCATGTCCTGCAGGTAGTAGGAAATCCCCAGGATGGGCCAGGACATCTGGTCGATCATGCCCACGGCGATGAAGAAATCCCCGGCGGAGAAGCTGCCCTGCACCACCAGCCAGGCGGCATAGGCCAGGATGATGAAATGGGACAGGTAGGACAGGCAGGTGGATACGGTCTGGGACAGATAGCCCAGCCGCAGCATGGCCAGGTGCTTGGCCCGCACCTCGTGGTTGGATGTGGAAAAGCGGGAGAGGATGGGGCTTTCTGCCCCAAAGTTCCGGATCACCACCAGGGCAGACAGCCACTCGCTTACCTGAGCCAGGTGCCGGGCAAAGGCCTCGGTGTGGGCTTTCTGGGCCCGCTCCAGGTGCTTTTGCACCAGCTTGGGCACATACAGGGGGGTGGTGGCCAGCAGCAGGGTCATCAGGGCGATGCGGGCGTCCAGCAGGAAGAGCAAGGTGGAGACGATGATGATTTTTAACATGATCTCCGTAAGCAGCGGGAAGTTTTGCAGCAGCTTCTGGGCCACGGTGTCGATTTGCTCGGTGTAGGCGGCCAGCTGCTCCCCCTGGCGCTGCTCATCCATGAGGCCCTGGACTTTGTCAAGTTGGGCGGCAAAGAAATCCCTTCGCAGCTGGGCCAGGGCCCGGGTCTGGTACTGGCCCCGGCAGCGGTTGTAGACGTAATAGCAGCCGATTTCAAACAGGATGAGCCCCAGCAGCAGGCCCATCAGGGAGAGGGCCTGGCTGCCGTCTCTGGCAATGGCCTGGTCCAGCAGGCGGCCCTTGGTGAACTGGACGGCCACCGCAGCCAGGGCAGCAAAGAGGGCAAGAGAGAGCGCAACAACAAGCCATTTGGCTTGGGGCTTCAAATAGCGTTTCATGAAGTTTCCTCCTGATCAAATGTGTTTTATGCATCTGACAGAAGGGGGCTATGCCGGTGCTATGGCACCAGATTTACACGCCTTCTGTCTCTCAGAAGGGCTTGCGCAGTCTGATCATGGGCTTGTTCTCCTATCAAATCAGCCTTCCCGTTGTTGGGAAGGCTGGTTTATTACTGGTCTGCGTAGGCGGTGAGGGCGGCGCTGGCGCCCACCCGGGCACAGCCCTGGGTGATATAGCCCTCGATGGCCTCTTTGGTGCGGATGCCGCCGGCGGCCTTGATGCGCACCTCAGGGTCGATGTGCTTTTTGAACAGCTCGATGTCCTCCGGGGTGGCGCCTTGTGCGCCAAAGCCGGTGGATGTTTTGATGAAATCGGCCCCGGCTTCGCTGACGCAGCGGCAGAGGGCTTCTTTTTCCTCCTCGCTTAGGAGGCAGGTTTCGATGATGACCTTGAGGATTTTCCCGTTGCAGGCGGCCTTGATCTCCCGGATTTCTTCGGTGATGCGGTCGTAATCCCCGGCCTTGGCGTCCCCCACATGGATGACCATGTCAATCTCGTCGGCGCCTTCCAGCACAGCCTGCTGGGTTTCAAAGACCTTCACCCGGGTGGTGTTGTAGCCCAGGGGGAAGCCCACCACGGTGCAGACCACCAGGCGGTTGCCGTATTTGTCCTTGGCCTTTTTCACAAAGCGCGGGGGGATGCAGGCGGAGGCAAAGCCGTTGTCCACGGCCTCTTGGCAGACCCGGTCCACCATCGCCCAGGTGGCATCGGGCTTTAGGATGGTGTGGTCGATATGTGAAAAGACGGTTTTCTTGTCCATTGTGTACTCCTTCCGGGGCGCGATGCCCCAAAGCATCATAGCAAAGGATGCAGCCCATATCAAGTGGCCGGCCGGGGATTCACCCCGGGTCTAAATGGACTTTACAAAGGGTATACAATAGTATCACGATAGATTACCTGGAAGGAGGGGAGTTGTTTGGACATCCTCTTTGAACGCGACCGCTTTTTTATCGGCGACCCGCAAACGCCCCAGGCGGAAATCACCTTTCACCAGGTGAAGGACGGGCAGATTGAGGTGGACCACACCTTTGTGGACGAAAGCCTCAGGGGCCAGGGCATCGCCGGCAAGCTGGTGGAGGCCGTGGCCCACTACGCCCGGGAGCAGGGCCTGAAGGTGAGCGCCACCTGCTCCTATGCCCACAAGGTGCTGCAGCATGAGAGGTACAGCGACATCTTTGCCGCTTAAAAAAACTTCAGATACCCTTGCCCGGCGCAATCCGGGTTATTGATTATACTGTAGGAGGGTTCACCCATGAAAACAACCATGACCGCCAAAGGAATGAACATCACCCCCGCCATTGAGGAACGCGTGCTGCGCAAGACCCAGACCATGAGCAAATACCTGCGCCAGAACACGGAGATGTTTGTGCGCATGCGCCGGGAGAAAAACCAGCGCATCGTGGAGATCACCGTGCCCATCAACGGCGTGCTGCTGCGGGCAGAGGCCCGGAGCGAGGACAACCTGTTCATGTCCATTGACAAGGCCCTGGCCAAACTGGAGCGCCAGATCCTGCGCCACCGCACCCGCCTGGACAAGCGCCTGCGGGAAGGCCTGCCCCAGGATGCCCAGCCGGAGTTCATCGAAGGCCTGGACGCCGACGAGCAGCAAGCCCGGAAGGTGGTGCGCAGCAAGACCTACACCGTGCGCCCCATGAGCCAGGAGGATGCCATCATGCAGATGGAGCTGCTGGGCCACAACTTCTTCGTGTATATCGACGTGGACAGCAACCAGTCCCACGTGCTGTACCTCCGGCAGGACGGCGACCTGGGCCTGCTGATCCCCGAAGCATAATATCGTTGGGCTGCAAGCCCTATATATTGAAAACGGCCGCAAGGCCGTTTTTTGAATGCCATCAAAGTGACTGCGGTCACTTTGACGGTTGGGAGGGACGGGCGCTTTCGCCTGGTCGCTGCGCTCCCGGCCGGCGAAAACGCGCGGAATGAATTGCTTCGCAATTCGCCCCGCCCGCCCGGCCGAGCCGGTCGATACGATTTCACTCAGAGGGCTGTGCCCTCTGAAACTCCCTCAGATTTAGTTTTGTGAAATGGATGCGTCAAAGATTGCATTTGATGGTGTTTTTGGATGTGTAAAAACTTGCAGGAGGCGCCAAAACATGCTATATAAAAGTAGAAACAACAGGATAAAGCCGGGCGCAGTTTGTATTAATCAAACAAGGCTGTCCGGCAAAGGAGGCAGGGATGAAGAAGGCACGGATGATACTGGACCGGGACTATGCCATCGGGCAGGTGGACCGGCGGCTGTACGGCAGCTTCATTGAGCACCTGGGCCGGGCGGTGTACGGCGGCATTTACGAGCCGGGGCATCCCACGGCCAACGCCCTGGGCTTCCGCCGGGACGTGATGGACCTGGTGAGGAAGCTGGATGTGCCGGTGGTGCGCTACCCTGGCGGCAATTTTGTGTCCGGCTTCAACTGGGAGGACGCTATCGGCCCCCGGGAGGCGCGGCTCCGCCGGCTGGATCTGGCCTGGGGCACCACGGAAACCAACGAGGTGGGCCTGCACGAGTTTGTGGACTGGGCGCGCCAGGCGGGCTCCGAGGTGATGTACGCGGTGAACCTGGGCACAAGGGGCCCGGATGCCGCCCGGAATGTGGTGGAGTACGCCAACCACAGGGGGGGCACCTATTGGTCTGACCTGCGGATTAAGAATGGCGCCAAAGACCCCTTTGACATCAAGCTGTGGTGCCTGGGCAACGAGATGGACGGCCCCTGGCAGATGGGCCAGAAGACGGCCTACGAGTATGGCCGCGTCGCCAACGAAGCGGGCAAGCTGATGAAGATGGTGGACCCTTCTATCCAGCTGGTGGCCTGCGGCTCCTCCGCCTACACCATGCCCACCTTCGGCGCCTGGGAGTACGAGGTGCTGGACCTGTGCTACGACCAGGTGGACTATGTGTCCATCCACCGCTACTACGGCAACCCCACCGGGGACACCCCGGGCTTTTTGGCCAGGAGCATGGACATGGACGCCTTCATCAAGACGGTGGTGGCCATCTGCGACGCGGTGGGGGGCAAGAAGCGCAGCAGGAAGAAACTGATGCTGTCCTTTGACGAGTGGAACGTGTGGTATCACTCCAACGCCCAGGACCGGGAGATTGTGAAGCAGGACAAATGGGGCCAGGCCCTGCCGCTCTTGGAAGACATCTACAATTTTGAGGACGCCCTGCTGGTGGGCAGCATGCTGATTACCATGCTGCGCAACGCGGACCGGGTGAAGGTGGCCTGCATGGCCCAGCTGGTGAACGTGATCGCCCCGATTATGACCCGGAAGGGGGGCGGCGCCTGGGCCCAGACCATCTACTGGCCCCTGCAGCAGGCCAGCCGGTACGGCCGGGGCACGGCCCTGCGGCCCATTGTCCAGTCCCCCACCTATGACTGCAGCGATTACACCGACGTGCCCCTGCTGGACGCCACCGCCACTCTGGGGGAGGACGGCAGCCTGACCATCTTCGCCGTGAACCGGGACCTGACAGAGGACATCCATTTGACCTGCGACCTGCGGGCCTTTGGCAAGCTGCAGCCGGCAGAGCACCTGCTGCTGCACCACCCCGATGTGAAGGCGGTGAACACGGAGGAGAACCCGGACACGGTGAAGCCCGTGGCCGGCCAGCACGGCACCCTGGAGGGCGGCCACTTTGAGATGCGGGTGCCGGCTTTAAGCTGGAATGTGATTCGCTTCGCTGCGACGAAGTGACTGCGGTTAGGCCCGTTTGAAGCTGAAGAAAAAACACCGGGAAGCCAGGTTGGCCTCCCGGTTTTTTGTGTGTGCAGGGCGGGGCTGGTCAGCCGTTGCCGCCGCCGCTGGTGGATTTGACATCCATGAGGATGCCCTTGCTGCAATCGATTTGCAACCGGATCTCGCCGTCATGGGTCATGGCGTCCAGGACCAGGTGCAAGCCGCCCTCCGCCGATACCAGCTTGAGGCGGGGCTCCATGTCTGCCAGCTGCAGCAGGGTCAAATCCGGAAACTCGTCCAGGATGTAGGTGGCGCAGAGGCGCATGAGGATGGCGGGGGGCAGGTCGCGGTTTTCCTCCAGCTGCTTGAGGGCGGCCCATTCCGGGGCCTTGCTGAACTGACGGAACCAGTGGTTGAGTACGTCCGCCGGGGTGCGGATGGTGGCGGCGCTGGCGGGGGGCGGGGTGGGGGTGATGTTGGCCGCCTGGGCCAGGGGCAGGCAGATGGCCAGGCTGAGGATTGCAACAAGGACAGTTTTCAACAGTTTTTTCATGTTCTCACCTTTCCACAGATAGTTTGTGATGATAGGGGTGCTTTGACTTTAGAAAGATTCCGGGGTCCGGGGCGAATCGCCCCGGGCAGGGGGTTTGGGGGGGACGGAGCCTGCCGCCGCCAGTGGCGGATGCAGGCAGGCGGAGGAGTCACGCGAAACGAGCGGGTCGAGGGAGCTCCTGCGACCGAAGGCCCGCGACGATTGAGCTTGCGGAGAAACCCCCAGGCGTTCCCTCCCATCCCTACCTCGCTTCCCCGAAGACCTGGCGGGCCATGTCGCTTAAGTCCTTGAGGAAGACCTCCAGGGGGCTGCCGCTTAAGTAGCGCTGCATGAGGGTGTCCAGCTGCTCCTGGGCAGGGCCCTGGTCCAGGAGGCGGGAGGTGGTGAAGTAGTGGAGGCTTGGGGCCAGAAGGCGGAAGCGGTTGATGCCCTCCTGGTGGATGAGGTATTTGAGGCGGTCCTGCTCTTTCAGGTCCTGCCGGGCCAGGTCGATGCGGAACTGGTAGATGCGTTTTTCTTCGCTGGTGGCAGTGCTGCTGTTCTGGGCTTCTTCCAGGGCCTTGGTGTAGTGCTCCAGGTCCGCTTTGGTACGTAGGACCGCTTCTTCGTAGTTGGGGTTGGGGTAGGGGGTGTTGGCCCCGGGGCGCATGGCGTAGTAGGAGTTGAGGTCGCTGGCCGGGTCCAAGTAGAGGCGGAGGAAGCGCTGGGCCAGGTCTTTTTTTGCAGAGTTGGGGTTGATGACCATCACCCGGAGGCTGGCGGCCTGTTTTCTTTCCTCTCCCTTTTGGAAGGTGAGGGCGGGAATCAGGTCATCGTGGAGGCCAAAGGAGTTGGGCAGGGAAAAGGGGTTGCTGCTGCCCATGAGGCTCACCAGGGAGGGGGCGTTGCGGCTGTCCCCGCTGGTCTCTCCGACGAATTCCTGGGGCCCCTGGCCGGCAGCCCGGGCTACGGCCAGGGCCTGGGTCATGGCGTCCAGGGTTTCTTTCAGGATGGGCCGGGAAAAATCCAGGGGCTCCCCGGGGCTCTCGTACTGGCGGATGTAGGCTGCAATCACGGTGTTTAGCAGGTTTTCCTCTGTGGTGTCAAAGAGGAAGTAGGCCTCCGGGTCGGTGCTGGCGTAGCGGCTGTTGAAATCCAGCATGTGCTGGAAGAGCTCCAGGTAGGTGCTGGGGTAGGGGGTGTCCGGGAAGTACTGCTGCCATGCCTCCCGCTGGATGGTGGCACTCAACATCTTAAAGATGATGGGAAAGCCGCAGGGCTGGCCTTCCTGGTTCTGCACCACTTCCTGGACGGCGGGGTACATGCCGGCAAGATCGGAGAGAAGTGCGGGGTCAGTGAGGGGGGCGGCATAACCCTTGGTGATGAGGGCGTGAAGGCCAGGGTCGGCAGAGAGGACAAAGAGGTCGGTTTCGGTGTCCCCGTTGCGGACCGTTTGCCCGGCCTCGGCGGCAGAGAGGTTGTTTTCATCTGCAAAGAGGGTGATGTCAGGGGACTGTTTTTTGAACAGCCCTTTGATGCCAAAGCCCATGAAGCCACCTTTGACGGAGAGGGTCTTGCTCATGTCCACCGGGCTGCCCACCTGGCGGATTGCCAGGTTGCCGGCAAACCAGACCGCCAGCCGCCCGTCCTGTAGGGGGAAGCCCTGGCTGTAGGAGGGGTCCATGTGGTTGAAGTCCAACAGGGCGGTGGGCTCAAAGCTGCCCTTGTCCTTGGCCAAAAGCAGTTTGTCCTTGGTGGCGATGAAGTAGCGGTCCTGGGCGGCATCGTAGGTGATGGCCCCCAGGGGGCTGGCGCCCTGGGCAGAAAACTCCGGCAGGGTGAAGGGCAGGGGGCTCGTGGTACCGGCTTGCACATCCAGGAGGGCCAGCTGCCAGGCAGGGGACTGCCCGGTGGTATCCACCTGCAGGGCCAGCAGCTTGCCCGGGCTGTGGGGCTGGACGGACACCAGGTTGGGGCTGTCAAGGACCAGGGTTTGCCCGGTTTCAAGGTCGCTGATGAGGAGGCTTAAGGTTTCCAGGTCCAGCTCCTGGTTGTAGTCCCTGGTGGCCGCAATATAGAGCTTGTCCTGGGAAAAGCCGGGGAGGTAGGCTGCCAGGTGGGCATTTTTGAAATACCGGCTGTTGTCCAGGGATCTGTCGGTCCAGGTTACCCCCTGGTCTGTCAGGCTGCCGATACGCCCGGTGTAGTGGTTGATGGCCAGCAGCTGGCCGTCCTTGACCGCCAAGGCACTCACCACCTGGTGCAGGGCCTGCTTGATCTCCTCCGGGTAGTCCTCATAGGCGGTGTCCCAGGGGATGTTCTGGGGGACAGGGGGCAGGCTGGAAATGAGGCGTGGCGCTTCATCCCCCAGGGTATAGGCTATGAGGCGGGCGTTGCCGTCCCTGGCGGTGTCCGTCATGTACCAGGTGTTGTCCAGAAGGACGGGCATCTGGCCCGATAGTTCGATATCCAGGTCCTCCGCCAAGCCAGGGGCAAGCAGGATGCAAAGCAAGAGCGCTAAAACGAGGGCAGTCAGTTTTGGTTTCATGGTTTTTCCTCCGTGGTTGTGGATTTGGGCATCATCAAACACAGGGTGGCTGCATGCCGGGCCACCGGGTGGTG
>ENA-UOXR01004113-UOXR01004113.1-bioreactor-metagenome-genome-assembly--contig:-NODE-4113-length-11716-cov-3.724809_pt1 | contig 11716 bp, 6 predicted proteins | sample MGYA00238164_ERZ764825 | MGnify/ENA primary metagenome ERZ764825 (study PRJEB28920, sample SAMN05720171) | bioreactor metagenome | isolation source: Anaerobic biogas reactor | place: USA:Washington...
TGGCGATGGGCGATGTCCATCAGGGTGGCCTCGCCCGCGGTGTAGAGGAAGCACACAGTGTTGACCGTCGTGGCATGGTCGGCGTTCAGGCGGTCAAGCGTCTCGACGGCGTCGCGGCTCATTTCGCCATCGCTCAGAAGGAATACCGCCTGCGGCTTGGAGATCCAGGCGTTGCGAAAAGCGTGAGCTTCGTCGCTTTGCCCGAGCGGCACCAGGGCGTCAATGTAGTCGTACGCGGCCTGTTTGTTGGACTCGGTGGCGGGAACGGCCTCGCCGCCGGCGAAAGGACTGCCGGAAGCCGTGGGTACGATGGAGAACTGCTGATTGGGCGTGAGCCGCGCGATCGCGTGCTTCAACTCGCATTTGACGTAGAAGATGCTGTCGGTCATGGAACCGCTGGTGTCCACGACGAAGGCGACGGACGTGGCGGTCGAGCCGACGCCGAAGAACGACGTGCCGCCGCCCGCGATGCCGCCCGTGGAGTACCCGCCACCCCCGACGCCGACGACATCGAAGTTGATGATCTCGTCGGTTGCCCCTTCATCCCACGACTCGTTGTGACGGCGCGTGCCGGGGTCCGGCACAGGCTGGTTGGGCATTTTGAACGCAAAGGACGAACTCCTGGCGGGCTGGTGGCCGCTGTCCGTTGGCGGGAGCGGCGCGTTGCCCTTGAGGGCCCAGTCGTAGTTGCGACCAATGAACTCCTGGAACTGCTTGTCGTTGTCGTCAAAGGCGGCAGCCGGCGTGCGGCTCTCGGTGGCGAAAAGCGAGCCTGTGGTCGGGATGTCGCCGGCCGTCGGGCCACGCTCGTCGAAGAAGATGCCATCGCCGGAAGAGGTGGCGGCAGGCTTCTCGGGCTGGACGATGACGCCTTTGGCCCGCTGAGTGATGATGTTGCTGCTGATCTCGACCTGGGGCGCCTGGGAGGCCCGGAGGTTGTCCAGGAGCGTCTTGACCTGCCGCTGCTCGGCTTCTGCGCCGGAGACGATCAGCCTGTCGCCGTAAACACGAACCGTGGTCTGCCCGGCCTGCCCTGGCGCTTGTGCGGGCGCATCGGCCGCGACGGCAGCCGCGCCGATCAGGTCGGTGACGAGCCGCGCCGCCTGCTCCGCGTCGCCCTCGACGCGATAGGACCTCGTGGAGCGCGGCTGCCGTCCTTTGGATGCCGTGAGTTGCATTCGCGGAGCCGTGGCGCCGAAGTCGGGAGCGGGAGCGTCGGAATCCTCGTCGTAGCGACCTACCTCTGGGACAGTCCCCGTGGGCTTCGGCGGCACCGGCCCGCCGGGGATGTCCTCATCGAAAAGCCAGCTATCCTTGGCGATGCCAATACCCTCCCGCCGCCGTTCAGCCAACCGCTCCCATTGCTTCTCGTCGGGGTACCGGTAGATCTCCGTAAACGGAGCGGCCGATTCCTCGGCATCCTGACGAGACCGGGGGGCGGCACTTGCGGAGGAACCCGAAGCTCTCCTGCCCTCTGTGCGTTTTTCGAGAGACTTGTCGAGAGCATGAAGGTAGGCTGCGTCATCGCGGAGACGGCGGGCTCTCTCGTTCTGAGGATCGATGTCCAGAAGTCTGTCGAGTGCCTGGGCCGACTTGTCGTACTCTCGCGAATTCATGTATCGCATGGACAGTTGCCAGAGCCGATCCTTCTCGTCCTGGCCTCCGCTCTGTGCCTTGGCCACTTTGAGGGTCAGTTTCTCAAGCTCCTTTCTGATTCTGTCGCCCCAGCCGACGTCGCTATCCCAGAGGACACCGTTGGCGATGCCCATGCCAGGACCTTGGACCTGGGCGCTCCTGCTCAATCCGCGTACCGCATCGAGAGCGTCCTTGTAGCGTCCCTCGGACTTAAGTTGCTCGACACGAGCCCACTGGTCGGCCATTTCGGCGGCAGCCCGGCGGTCGGCCTCGGCCAACTGCTCGGTGGCGTCCCGCAGGAGGGCTTCCTGCTCGCGCTGAGACTCGCCGCGAGCCACAAGCTGGCTGCCCAGGGCCTTGGCCGCACGGAACTGCTCGGCGGCCTCGGTCTTCTTGCCCGATGCGGACAGGCGGCGCCCCTGTTCGAGGAATTGCCGCTGCTGCTCAACATACCCCAGGTTGCTTGCAGCCACGTCCTCCTTGATCTGCTTCAGGGCCGCCTTCTGGGAGGCCTTCGACACGTCGGCGGCGCCGGAAACCATCGGATTGGCCAGGTAGAGCCGAGCGTTGGCGGCCTCGACCGACTCGGGCGCCATGGCGGAGACGTTGCGAAAGGCCTCGGCGGCCTGGGCATACTCGCCGCGGTCATAGAAGTCCTTGCCGGCGCGGTAGTAGTTTCTGGCCAGAAGCTGCTGCCGGGCGGGGTCGGGCTCGTACCCAACGGCGGCTTCGGCCACGATGGGTTCCAGGTCAGCCACGGCGAACGGTCTCGGCCCCATGCCGGTCGGGTCGAATGCCTTTGCCTTCTCGCCGCGGCCGTAGCCGAGGGTGGCCGAGGCGGTCTTGTCGGCGTATTCGTCCACGCGCTCGAGCGGACCGGACCAGTGCGGACGGGAGAGATTCTCGGGCGTGTAGACCTCGGCCCAGGCGTAGGCGATGGGCAGGTCGATCTGCGGCACGGGCAGCGTCATCTGCGTTCGCCCGCGGCCCTGTGCGAGGCGGTCGATGCGATAGAGGCAGACGATCTCGACCGGAAAGCTGATGAGCCCTTCCACACTGACGGTGGAACGTTCCAGGGGCAACAGATAGACGTCGGGCCGGCCGGGGACGAGCGACATGGGGCGAGGCTGCTCGTTCACGCGCACAGCCAGGACGACGGCGCCGGGCGGCAGGGCGACTTCGAGAAACTGCCTCGTGCGGTTACGGACCTGGATGGAGGCCTTGCACATGACCGTGCCGTCGCCGCGGAGGGCGAGTTGCCAGTGAGCGGTATCGGCCAGGGTTTCGCGCAGGGCGTAGGCGGCAAGGTCCACCACGTCCACGTCGGCGTTGAAGCTGCGCCCGGCGATGCGATAGGCCAGGATCGCCTTGCCGGGGAGAATGGCCGAGGCGTCGGGGCCGATGTCGGCCAGGGCCAGCGGCTCCAAGCCGGCGACGGACTCGGGAACCACTTCGCAACCGCCGGCGGTGCTGGTCAGAACCAGCGTGCCGCCGGTCCAATGGCCGTCGCGAATGGCCGGCTGGGCAAGGTTCTGGAGTCCCCCCTGGCGGGTCGTCATCTCGCAGCGAACCTGTAGCCGCGTGGCGCCGGAGAGTTTCTGTCGCAGCACCACGTGGGCAGCGCCGCCGGCCACGCGAACGTCGCGAATGTCGGGGCCGGTCACGGTCACCCGGTCGGCGGTCGGAGGCAGGAGCAGGTCGAACTGGTCGCTGGCGCCGTCGGCGACGGTCACGACGAGGTCGGCGACGAGTTGCTGGGAGGAGGCGTCGAAGTTCCAGGCGGCGTCACCGCGAAGCTCGTATCGGGGCGGGCGCTCGTATGCGGGCCTTGGGCGTTCGCAGAGGACATCGACCGCCGAGCCGGGCACCAGGGGCAAGCGTCCGTGGGTGCCTGCGGCCGCGGAGCCCGTCAGGCGGCCGACGGCTCCGGCGGCGCTGACCTCCCAGGCTTGCGGCGAATCGAATTGCAGGAGATTCCGTACGGCAGGCTGCACGGCGACGCTCCACCGTCGTCCGTCGCTGTCGGCCGACGGAAGTGTGGTCTCGGCAACCACTTCCACGCGTCCCGGCGCGTCCGGCGAGAAGCACAGCCACCCGTCCAACGGCACCAGATCCGCAGGCTTGCCATTGACAAGCGTTTGTCGCCACGGCATCGCGGCCGACAGCAGCGGAAGGTTGCGGCACCCCTTGGGGCGAAGCACGTCGAGGCGCAACGTAAGTGTAAGCGTCGGTTGGCCTTCGGATGGCACGGAGAGCCGGCACTCGGACAGTTCGCGGATGCAGTCCACCGGCGGCTGGGGGAGCTGGCCGGCTTCCTCGGCCACGCGGCGCAGCCACTGGCGATAGAAATCGAGGGGAACCTGGAAGTGTGCGTCTTCGAGGAACTGGGAGCGGTCGAGGAGCCGGCGCACGATGGCCTCGCGAGCCGCGCCTTCGGCGGGCTCGTCGGCGCAGACGGCCATAGCCGTCAGCAGCGTCAGTGCCGCTCCTGCAAACAGTGCCCTTTTCACTCAGTCACCCAGACGCCCACGGCGGTGCGGCAGCGTGTGCCCCTTGCCCGAAGAACCGCAAACCATCCAATGCTACTGATATTGGACGCAGCGGTGACGGCGAAGGTTTCAGGAATTCGAAGAAAAAGAACCCGCGTGGGTCCGGGGGACCCACCCTACCCCTGTTTGGCGCGCGATATTCAGGGCCTGACTGCGGCTGGGCGGCGTGAATCGCAGACGGCTTGCAGAAACTCCATGACATCCTCTGGCCTCAATTCAAGCACCATCTTGCCTCCGCTAAGCTTCATCAGTGCTGGGTCGCGGTGGTCCAGGTAGTCAAGAATAACGGTTATCTTCGTCGTGCGATGGGCTTCTGCAACCTGTGGGATTCTAATCGACCACCCTTCCGAGGCAACCACGCAGACCTGCAACTCGGGGATAACACCGTCGCGGGTTGCGTGTTCGAAACTCATTCTCGCAAAGGCTTTCAGCAAAGGCTCGGCATCATGATAGTCTTGGGGGGACCACTGCCCCTGGCTGGACCAACCGCGACCAGAGAACATCTGCCAGAGTTCAGCCAGTTCCTCCTCAAGGCCGGAGAACCCTTGGGACAGAAGGATGCCTCTGGCAAGATCACAGACTCGACGTGGCTGGCCCGAATCAGGGGAAAGCGTTCCGACCAGGGCCTTGGCCTGGGCGGACAGGTGCAAATCGTCGGTCAGGATTCGCGTGTCCTTGAGCCGCTCGCTGAACCAACCCATGTCCTTACCATCAGGGCTCTGTGTGCGGGCGGCCATCTCATTGATGGTCTCCGTCACGCCCAGCGCAGCCGGCACGTCGTGTGTGCGGCGAACAAACCAAAGAGTCAGCCCGACCCCGGCAAGGATCACAGAAAACAGGATCGCAGTCGCATAGCGGCGTTTCACACGACCCTCCTGGAAGTCAATGGTCTCAACTCTCATGGCATCAGGATGATTCTACCCAGTCGCTGGCTGTGCTCCAACTCCGATTCCCACGTTGCATAGGCTGTCCCCGCCAAGGAGTCAACAGCATCCGCGTGGGTCCGGGGGACCCACCCTACCCTGTCGGCGGCAGGATGTTGGTGCTTGCAGGCCGCAGGCGTGTGTCCCATAATGCGTCGCACGGCGGGCCGCGGCGGTCGGGCGGCCGCGGGACGGTCGGATTGACGAGAAAGAGAGGGTACCGGGATGAAGTGTGTGCGTGTGGGCATCGTCGGGGTGGGGATGGCGGGGAGATACCACATCGAGTGCCTTCGCCGGGTCCACGGTGTGAAGGTGGACGTGGTGGGCGTGACCAGCCGCCGCCAGGAGAGCCGCGAAGCGTTCGCCGCCGAGTACGGCGTGAGGGCGTTTGACACGGTCGAGGCGCTGATCGAGCAGGTGGACCTGCTGGACGTGTGTTCGCCGCCGCTGGCGCACGAGGCGAACATCGTGGCGGCGGCACGGGCCGGCAAGCATGTCGTGTGCGAGAAGCCGCTGACGGGCTACTTCGGCCCGTCGGGCGACAAGGCGTTCCGCGGCAACCGCGCCGCCAAGGAGCCGATGCTGGCGGCGGTGCGGGAGAGCATGGCGCGGATTCGCGAGGCGGTGGAGTCGGCAGGCGTGGTGTTCGGCTACGCGGAGAACTTCGTGTACGCCCCGGCCGTGCAGAAAGAGGCGGAGGTGATCCGCGAGAGCGGCGCGCAGGTGCTGCGGATGCTGGGCGAGGAGTCGCACAGCGGGTCGCATTCGCCGGATTACGGCATCTGGAACCGCGCGGGGGGCGGATCGCTGGTCGGCAAGGGGTGCCATCCGCTGACGGCGCTGCTGTACCTGAAGCGCGTGGAGGGCGAGGCCCGCGGAGGCAAGCCCATCCGGCCGGCGGCCGTGAGCGGACGGACGCACGAACTGACGCGAATCCGGGGGTATCGCGATGCGGGGTTCCTGCGGACGGACTACCACGACATCGAGGACTACGGCTGGATGCACGTGGTGTTCGAGGACGGGACGGTGGGTGACGTAGTGACGGGCGAAACGACGCTGGGCGGCATTTACGACTACGTGGAGGTGTTCGCCAACAACCACCGCGCGCGGTGCCGGTTGAATCCGGTGAGCATGCTCGATGCGTACAATCCGAAGCACGAGCAGATGGCCGACCTGTACTTCGTCGAGAAGATCACGACGAACGAGGGCTGGATGCCGACGTCGGCCAACGAGGATTACACGATGGGATACCAGGACGAGGCGCAAGACTTTGTGACGTGCGCCGCCGAGGGACGCCAACCGATCTGCGACCTGGACCTGGCCATCGACACGATGAACGTCATCTATGCGGCCTATGTGTCCGAGGAGCGCGGCGGGGCGGAGGTGGCGGTGAGGCAGTAAGGGCGGTGAAGGCCCCCCTGGGAATTGCTGGGAGCGAACCATGCTATCGTTCATCGGATTGTGCCTGTTACTCGGAGCGGGACACCTGCTTCGGATGCGGATACGGTTGCTGCGTCGGCTCTACCTGCCGTCGTGCGTGATCGCGGGGCTGGTGGGGTTGGCGGCGATTCAGGGGTCGGGGTGGGCAGGCCATCCGGTGCCGGCGGAGTGGATGGCGGGGTGGAAGAAGCTGCCGGGAATCCTGATCAACGTGGTGTTCGCCTGCCTGTTTCTGGGTGTGAAGCTGCCGCAGGCGCGGACGTTGTGGCGTCGTGCCGGGCCGCAGGTGGCCTATGGGCAGATGGTGGCATTGGGTCAGTACGTGGTGGGCGTGGGGCTGGTGATCGCGGTGTTGGGACAGGCGTTTGGCGTACCGGACACCTTCGGCGCGATTCTGCCGGTGGGCTTCGAGGGCGGTCACGGCACGGCGAGCGGTCTGCGGCCGACGTTCGAGAAGTTGAACTGGGCGGAAGGGACGGATCTGGCCCTGGCCAGTGCGACGGTGGGCATCGTCGGGGCGATTGTGTTCGGCATGATCCTGGTGAACTGGGCGGCGCGGCGGGGGCGCACGGTTCGGCAGCTCAATCCGGAGGACGTTCAGGAAGACGATTCGGTGGGCGTGATTCCTGTGGACAGTCGGCCGGAGGCGGGCCGCCTGACGGTGAAGAGCGACGCGATCGAGGCGTTCAGCATGCACCTGTGCGTGGTGGGGCTGGCGATTCTGATCGGCATGCTGGCGAAGTGGGGGTTGACGAGCCTGGAAACGCTGTGGCCGTGGGCGGCGGAGAACCACCTGTTGAGCAGTTTCCCGCTGTTTCCATTGTGCATGATCGGGGGACTGGTCATCCAGATGGCCGAGGACCGCTTCGACAAGCACCGGCTGATCGATCCCGGGCTGACGCGGCGGATTCAGAACACGGCGCTGGACTTCCTAGTCGTGGCGGCCATTGCGACGATCCAGATCGAGACGGTCCGGAGCCACTGGGCGCCGTTGGCGATCCTGATGGTGGCGGGCGTGGTGTGGAACCTGCTGTGCGTGCTGGTGCTGGCGCCGCGGGTGCTTCCGGACGCATGGTTCGAGCGGAGCATCGCCGAGATGGGGCAATCGATGGGCGTGACGGCCACGGGGCTGTTGCTGCTTCGCGTGGTAGACCCGGACTACGAGACCCCGGCGGCGGATGCGTTCGCGTGTAAGCAGTTGATTCACGAACCGTTCATGGGCGGGGGCCTGTGGACGGGGATGGCCCTGCCGCTGCTGGCGGCGATCGGTGGGTTGAAGGTGTTTCTGATTGCCTTGGGAATGCTGACGGGCTGGTTCATCGTGGCCCTGATCATGCGCAGGATGCGGAACAGGCAGGCCGGGAGCAAGGGGTGAGGCCGTGAGACGGATTGCGGTAGTCGGAGCGGGCACAATGGCTCGGGTTCGGGCGGCGGCGCTGCTGGCGACCGGGCGTGCGACGGTGTGCGCCGTTGCCGCTCGGCGGCGCGAGCGGGCCGACCGGCTGGCAAGCGAACTCGGCCTGTCGGCATGCGCGTGCCTGGACGACTATCGTCGCGCGATCGACTCGGGGCCGGAGGCGGTGCTGGTGGAGGTGCCGCACGAGTCGCAGCAGGAGATCGTCACGTGGGCGCTCGAGGCCGGGCTGCACGTGCTGATCGGCGGTCCGCCGGCGACCACAGTCGCGGGCGCCTCGGAGATCGTGCGTCTGGCGACCTCGAAACGTCTGGCGGTCGAAGCCGGTTACGAGGCGCGGTACAGTGCGCTGTGGGAGGCGGCAAGGCAAATGGTCGCCGAAGGGCGGCTGGGCAGGATCGTCGCGGCGCGCAGTATTGCCCTGTGGGACGGCGATCCTGGGAGTTGGTACTACGACCAGCAGGCCAGCGGCGGCATGCCGGTGACGCACATGACGTACTGCTTCGTCAATCCGATGCGCTGGCTTCTGGGACGCCCGGTGGCCGTCTCGGCCTTCGCCAATCGGAAGCGCGAGACGGGGCCGCGGACGGTTCGCGAGGAGACGTGTGTGGCGAACATCCTGTTCGAGGACGACGTGCCGTACAGCATGACGGCCGGCTTCGTGCGTCCGGCGGCGATGCCGGGCTGGTCGGCGACCCTCGTGGGAACAGATGCCGGTCTCGAACTGATCCCGGCGGAGAATGGCATCGGCACGATGATTCACTACGGCAGAGACGGGACCGGGACACACACCTTTGCCGGGTCCGCCGACCCGTTCCGGCTCCAGGCCGCGGCGTTTCTGGACACGATGGACGGCAAGGCCGCGTGCCGCAACAGCCCGGAGGAGACGCTGTGGGACGTGCGCGTCGCCGACGCGATTGCGGCTTCGGCGGCCCGTGGACAGACCATCGTCTTGTGAGGCCATGAGTCGGACAGATCCCCTGCCCTTCATCCGTCGCACGCTGCTCGCCTGGTACGACCGCCACAGCCGCGATCTGCCGTGGCGACGGACGAGCGACCCGTACGCCATCTGGGTTTCGGAGATCATGCTCCAGCAGACGCAGGTGGCGACGGCGATCCCCTATTACGAGCGTTTTCTGAAACGATTTCCGACGGTCGAGTCGCTGGCCCGGGCGCGCGTGTCGAGCGTGCTGAAGCAGTGGGAGGGCCTCGGCTACTATGGCCGCGCGCGGCGGCTTCACGAGGCGGCGCGGCTGGTGGTGCGGGACTACGGCGGGCGACTGCCTTCCTCGGCCGAGGAGCTGCGGCGGCTGCCGGGCGTGGGACGGTATACCGCGGGAGCGATTGCGAGCATCGCGTTCGGCGCCGGCGGCGCGGCACTGGACGGCAACGTCATCCGGGTGCTGTCGCGGTTGATGCTCCTTGAGGACGATCCGGCGACGGCCCAGGGGCAGGCCGTGTTCTGGGACTGGGCGGAGCGGCTGGCGCCGCGGCGCGACAGCGGCCTGTGGAACCAGGCGGTGATGGACCTGGGAGCGACGGTCTGCACACCGCGGCAACCGCTCTGTCTGCTGTGTCCGCTGGGCGAAGCGTGCCGCGCGCGGGCCGACGGGCGACAGAACGAGCTTCCGGCCAAGACGCCGCGCAAGGCCGTGCCGCACTACGACGTAGCGGTGGGCGTCGTGTTCAACGACGGCAAGGTGCTGATCGACCGGCGTCCGGCCGGCGCGATGCTCGGTGGCATGTGGGAGTTTCCCGGGGGCAAGCGGCTCGACGGCGAGACGATCGAGGAGTGCCTGCACCGCGAGCTTCGCGAGGAACTGGGAATCACCGTCGGCGACGTTCGGCCGCTGGTCACGACATCGCACGCCTATTCGCATTTCCGGGTGACGCTGCACGCCTTCGAGTGCCGGCTGGCCACAGGGCGGCCGCGGCCGCTGAAGAGCGAATGCCTGGCGTGGGTGTCGCCGGCGGAACTGGACCGGTACGCGTTCCCCAGGGGCAGCCGCAAGATCATCGAGGCGTTTCGCCAACGTGACCGGTGACGCGCAGCCGGCGGTCAGCGTAGCGGCACGGCGGTGGCCTCGACCTCGAACAGGAGTTCCGGACGGCACACGTCGGCAATGGCCGTAATGTGCGGCCAGGCTAGGTCTCCGCAACGGCTGCGGAAGACGCGCTCGACCTCGGGCGTCTTGCAGTAGACGATGGACTGGACGACGTCCTCGTCGCGGCAATGCGTCTGGCGAAGGACGGCGCGAACGTACTCGAACGTGGCATCGATCTGGCGGGCGGGATCGCCTGGGTGCTCGCTGTGACCGGCGGAGTCGATGGCGGCGGTGCCGGAGACGAAGACGGCCTCACCGGCGGGAGTGACACTGCGCGAGGCCCGCGAGAAGGCCGACCCGTAGTTGAAGGCGGGTTGCTGGCACCCGCCGGCCAGGAGGAATTCGCTGCGCGCCCGGGCGCCCACGACGGCATAGACGTCCATGGCACATTGAGCGCCGCCGACCGGGCCGATGCCGATGCCGGTGCTGGCCGGCAGTCGGACGTTGTTCGGCCCCTCGTTGATCAGGCGGTGCTGCTTGAAGAACCGGTTGCGGGTGGCGTTAAAGTCGCCGTACCAGTCGAGGATGCCGCCGAGCCACATCCACGTGCGGACCACGTCGGAGACGTCGCCGCCGACCATGTGAAGGGGACAGAGCGCCTTGCCGAGCATGGCCCAGGCCTGATCGGCCGGAGGGCTGTCGTGGTGCGACGCCGCCAGGCCCGACACGGCCACGAAGGCAAGGTCGCCCTTGCGGATCGTGCGAGCACAGCACGCGTCCTGGTCGCACATGGGCTCGGGCCGCTGCGGGCCGCGGACGGCGTGGACCTGGACACCCGCGACGGGGCCCGCCTGCCCCGCCGGCACGGCCAACCGGGTCGGCGGCACGGAATCGGCCAGATCGCCGTAAGCGTGAGCCCGGGCGTCCATCAGACGCGGCATCAGGTCGGCCCGGGAGAAGATCCGTTCCTGGAAGATCCTGGCATCGGCGTCCCTCAGGGTCCCGGCGATGCCGGCGAACAGTTCCCCGGCCTGGGACTCTGGCTCGAAGCCCTCGGGCGGCGTCGCCGTGATGTAGAACTCGGCCCACGGGCCGTCCTGAATAGTCCTGACAGTGATCGTCACGTTTGCAGCTCCTGTCCATCATCCCCAGCACGGAACATCGGCCGACGGAACGGCCGGACTATGCCGAAAAGCCCTTTCGGCCGGGCTGGGGCCGCAAGCGACTGCCGCCCCACAGACTGTCTAACGCCGTTTCTCCGTCAGTGTTGCGGCAAGTCCGGGGCGTTCCAGCGGCGGCGTCTGCGGCGACATCTCAGTGCTTGCCGCCGTCGGGAAGCTGGTAGGCCCCCTCGGGCGCGCCGCCGACGGCTCGCCGCGAGGCCCCGGTGATGGCGTCGCCGGTGACCAGCTCGGAGTCCTGGATCACACGGAGAATCTCGCGGGCCTCGACGGGCATCGGCCCCGTCACCAGTTCCGGAAGATGATACAGGAGGATGTTGTCGTCATGATCGGTCGGATCCTCCTGCGGCAGCAGAAACGGTTTGCGGGCCGTGCCGTCGCTTTCGATGTAGGAGAAGTAGGTCTTCAGAAACTGGCCGTCGCGGCGGCGGCTGCTGAAGGCCAGCCAGCGACCATTGCTCGACCAGGAATGCCACGTGTCGGACTGGTCGCTGCTGCATTCCATGCGACGGCATTGGCCCGTCGCGGT
>ENA-UOXR01004119-UOXR01004119.1-bioreactor-metagenome-genome-assembly--contig:-NODE-4119-length-11685-cov-5.216423_pt1 | contig 11685 bp, 10 predicted proteins | sample MGYA00238164_ERZ764825 | MGnify/ENA primary metagenome ERZ764825 (study PRJEB28920, sample SAMN05720171) | bioreactor metagenome | isolation source: Anaerobic biogas reactor | place: USA:Washington...
CACGCTTACCCAGACGCCCTCGTGGCAGGGCTCGACCGTGATCTCGGCCCCATCGCAGGTGATGGCCTCATAAGGCACATGGTCACGCAGCAGCAAACGGACGCCATGGAGCGTCACGATCTCGTTGATGGAGCGCACGATCTCTCGCGCGGGCACAGCGTGGGGCGTGGTGAGATTCACCAGATGGACGTAGCGGGTACCCTGCTCGTCTTGCTCCATGTGGATCTCTACGCTCTTGGGGGCCTCAAGTCTATAGCGCTGCTCGAGATCCAGGCGGCGGAACAGCTCCTCGAGCAGGTGCGCCATGCGAAAGTACCCGTACCGATACGAGGCCTTGCCCAAGGTGGCGGCCAGGTACCAGGCCTCGCCCTGGCCATAGCGGTGACTGGTCAGCGCGGGATACTCGGTGTGCGCTCCTGGCACCAGGTCGATGCCGGTGCCCTCGTTGGGATAGTCGGGATCAGGCGCAATGAGATGCTGGAGCACATCGGCGGCCGTGGCTTGGACGATCATCGCCTCGGATGGGCAGGGGCAAGGTTCGCCTTTGTCTTCGAGGTAGCAGGTGGGCCAGTGGAAACGGCCCTGGTATGCCACGCCCAGAAGCTCTGCTAGCGCCAACTCCTCGCGGTGACGTCCCTCCCCATCGCACAGGCTGGTCTCGGCCGTGGCCAGGAGCTTGCCGCCCTGTTGCACATAGGCGGTCACCAAGTCGGCCAGCTCATCGCCCAAGCAGGCGACGTTGGGCAGGATCAGCAGTCCGTAGGGCGCTAGGTCGTCGATGGTGGTGATCTGGGAATCGATCAGCACGTCAAAGATGCGGTGCCCCTCCAGCAGGGCTCGGGCGTAACCCAGGAACTCGTAGCGATAGGCCCGCGAGTCCTCGCCGGGCTCATAGTAGCCCCAGGTGTCCTCAGACCAGAGCAACGCCACCTGCTTGACTGTCTCCCGCGCCGGCCCCTCTGTCTGGGCAGCATACTGGGAGAACAGGTCGCGGATGTAGGCGATGGCGCGTGGGCTGGTGCCGGTGGTGGGGTAGGGGCCCTGACCACACGACCCCAACGTGGGGCGTCCGTTGCTACGCACGGAGGCGGCGTGCATGGCATATTCGGGAGCGGCGAGCGTGGCATGGGAGAAACCCGGATGCTGCCCCGTCACCAAAAAGAGGGCCGGCTTGGGCACGGAGCGGACCCACTTGGCGGTGATGGTGCTGCTGTGCACATCGGCGTACTGGGGACACAGTCGCAGCCAGGCCTCGGTCACGTAGCTATCGATGTGCGGCCACCATTGCGAACTCACCGCGATGAGCGGATCCATATAGATGGGGCAAAAGCTATTCGGGGCCAACGCCTTCCCGTGGGCATGCGCGATCTCGGCCAGTTGAGCGATCAGCGAGGCTGAAGTCTGTTGTCGCCACGCCAGATACTCGCCCCAGTGGTCGCATACGGCCTGGTACGTGACGGGTTCGTCGCCCACGATGCGCTGGAGGGTTTCCTGGCAGTACGGGCAGACGCAGATGCCGGGGTTAAAGAACATGTCTAGATGGAGCGCATCCACCGGATAGCGGGATGCGACCTCGGTCGCGATGCGGAGAATCTCTTCGCGGCGAGGCGAGTTGATGCATGGGAGGAACCAGTCACCATACTCGACGGCATAGACGGGACCCTTGTCCTGCTGGGCGTACATGGGGATCTCGACCAGATCCTCGGTGGGGCGGGAGACGGCGTTGCTGCTGTTGAGCTTGTGCCAGCGCCATTCGGGGTGGCGCGAGTCCAGCCAGTTCATGTACGCTATGATGTGCTTGCCATGGGCCCGCAGTCCATCCACCACCTCGGCAAGATAGTCGTGCTCTCCTAGGGGGGCGTACTTGGGCAGAAAGTCGCTGTCATAGTAAGCTAGCCCCCACTGGTTGGTGGCATAGATGGCATACAGGTCAGCGTTCATCTGCAGCAGGTCGTCCAACACCGCTTCGGGCGCATAGCGCTTGAACCCGCGGGTATAATAGTTCTCGCAGTACTGGTCGTACCACATGATGGTGCGGCACTCGGCAAAGAACGCTCCTAGTTTGCTGGATGGCATGGTCTCACTCCATTGGCTATCCGCACGCACAGGTACGGGCATTGTAGGGTCGTTGCCAGGGGCGTCAAGGGTCGCTCGGCGGCGGTTGAGGGAGAAGGGCAAGGCTGGTAGAATCGGCTCCGCGAGTGCTCGCAACCCCGCAGCAAGATGAGAGGAACACCGATGCAAGAGATCGAGCAGGTGATTCTGGGGCTACTAGCCGAGCGCAGGCTGTATGGGTACCAGCTGATCCGGGCCTTTGTCGGGCGAGACCGGCCGTGGTCTCCCGCCCCGCAGGCCGTGGTCGAGGCGCAGATCGAGGGCCTGGAGGCTAGGGATTGGGTTGCGCGTGTCGGGCGGCCGGCTGAGGGGGCCAAGCTCGAGCATTCGCTCTATGCCATCACTGCGCAGGGTATGACCGCACTCAGGGAGGCTCTGGTCAAAGCCTGGGAGGCGACTGACGAGGGCGCGGGAGGGCTGGCGTTGACGTTGGCTCTGGCGTCAGGCATGCCGGCGGAACAGATAGACTGGGTTCTCCAGCAACGGGTGGAGCGTCTTGAGGCCGTGCGTCAGCGGACCGGGCGCATCCGAGACGAGTGGCTTGCCGCCGAGGATGCACCCAGCGGCGGGCCGCGCCTCCTTGATCGACTGGTGGAGCGGCTCGACGAGGACATTGCCTGGACCCGCGAGCTCGCCGTCACTATCCGTGAGCAGGGCGCCCAAGCCGCGCTGCCCCTGGAGCGGCGTGAGCGCTTTGCGACGCAGACGGGCCAGGCCGTGGGGGCCTTTACCTTTGTGCTCCATAGCCATCTGCCCTATTGCCGGATGGCCGGGCGCTGGCCGCACGGCGAGGAGTGGATCCACGAGGCCGCCGCAGAGACCTACCTCCCACTCCTGGACGCCCTGTATGACCTCTGCGACGAGGGTGTGCCATTTCGTCTCACGATCGGGCTGACGCCGGTTCTGACCGAACAGCTTGCTGATCCGTTGGTGCGCGAGCATCTAGTCGAGTACCTAGAGGAAGAGATTCTGGCCGCCGAGGCCGATATCCCGCGCTTTGGCGAGATGGGCGAAAAGCATCTGGCCCATTTGGCCGAGTACTATCGCGACTTTTATGAGCATGTGCGCCAGGTGCTGGTGGAGCGACTGGATGGCGATATCATCGGCGCGTTTCGCCACCTTCAGGACGAGGGCTATATCGAGATCATTACCTCGGCAGCCACGCATGGCTACCTCCCGCTGCTCTCGCGGGATTCATCCATCTATGGCCAGATCAGGGCCGGCGTCGAATCGTACAAGCGGCATTTCCAGCGGGCCCCGCGCGCTATCTGGCTGCCCGAGTGTGCCTACCGACCCGCCTACGTAGATGCTGACGGCACGGTGCGTCCCGCCCTGGAAGAGTTCCTGGCCGCGCAGGGCATCACCTGCTTTTTCGTCGAGACCCATGCCGTCGAGGGCGGGAGGCCGGTTGGCAAGGCGGCCGGCGGCGTCACCATCGGGCTCTATGGCGCGGTTCAGCGGAACTATGTCCTGCCCCTCTCCGAGTACCCCACCACCGGCGGAACGACCTACGAAGCCTACTATGTGGTTGGTGGCGACAAGGGGCTGACCAATCCGCCGGTGGCAGTCATCGGACGCAATGACCGCACGGGCCAACAGGTCTGGTCGGGCGATTGGGGCTATCCGGGAGAGGCCGACTATCGTGAGTTTCACCGCAAGGACCCCCAGTCTGGCCTGCAGTATTGGCGCGTCACGGGCGCTGGCGTCGATCTGGGCGCCAAGGATCTGTACCATCCCGACTGGGCCGACGGCAAGGTGCTAGCTCACGCCGAGCACTATGCCCAGTTAGTTGAGGATCTGATCCTAGAGAAACGGAGCGATGAGATCCCGTTTCCTCTGATCGCCTCCAACTATGATGCCGAACTTTTCGGGCACTGGTGGTTCGAGGGCGTCACCTGGCTGAGAGAGGTGCTGCGCAGGTTGGCCGGCAGCTCGGTGGTGGAGCTCACTACGGCCAGCAGCTATCTGGCAGAACACGAGCCGCAGCGCATGCTGGCCATTCCCGAGAGCTCGTGGGGCAGCGGTGGTAACCACTGGACCTGGGATAACCCGCAGACCGAGTGGGTGTGGCAGCCGATCCACGAGGCAGAGGCGCGCATGGAGGCCTTGGTGGAGCGGTTCCCTGATGCCGTCGGCGGGCTGCGCCGGGTGCTGGATCAGGCCGCTCGAGAGTTGCTCTTGCTGCAATCCAGTGATTGGCCGTTTCTGATCACCACCGGCCAAGCGGGCGAGTACGCCAAGCTGCGCTTTTTGCAGCATCTTGATCGGTATACGCGCCTGGCAGAGCTGGCGGAGACCTATGGTTCGGGCGTAGATCCGCAGTTTGCCGACGAATGCTATGTGTATGACAACGTGTTCCCCGATATCGACTATCGATGGTTCGCACCGCGTCAAGGGAGCGCCGAGTGAGGTCAAGTCGCGATGGGTAGGTTGGCGAGACAGCGAGGCCGGTGTGCTCGAGGGCTGGCATGGTAGCAGCCAATTCGCGGACACCGCTCTATCAGCAGGTGGCGCACAGCCTGGAGGAGCAGATTCTGACCGGTGCTATGGTGCCGGGAGACAAGCTGCCTAGCGAGCGAGAGCTCTGCCAGCAGTACGGCGTCAGCCAGATCACCGTGCGACGGGCTCTGCGCGAGTTGGCACACGATGAGCGCGTCTATAGCCAGCACGGCCTTGGTTGGTTCGTGGGTGATGCCCCTGCCGGCGACGAGCTGACGCGCGACCGCGTCAGCCTGGCGACGGACGCCATGGCTTGGCCGGCGGACGCGCTGGCTGTGGCGCTGGCTACGGCGCTGCGCGATGAGCCCGTGGCACTCGAGCTGGATGCGTGGCCCGCCGAGGGGCGTCCTGGCCCCCTGGGTGACGGCGGTGGCGTCATGCTCTACTGCGTCGCTGGGGACCGCGAGGAGGGCTTGGCCCGCCGATCGCAGCTCGAGGCCGCGGGAGCGCGGGTTCTGACCGTCGGGCTGCAACTGGAGGACGAGCCGTCCTCTGGCGTCTACCTGGACGTGGGAGCTGCCAGCCGCGCGGCCACGGAGCATCTGCTAGCGACCGGACGGGTGCGGTTGGCCTACCTGGGCGCTGGCCCGGACTCGGCGATAGGGCATCAAGCCTACTGGCCCTTTGCCGAGACGTTGTGGGCTGCCGGCCTGGAGGTGCCCCTGGAGTATGTGCTCGATAGCGGTCACGAGGGCTGCCGGCGTCGCCTGGCGGGTCTGCTCGGCACCATCGACCGGCCCGATGGCATCGTCTGCGCGACTGTGGAGGACGTCGTTGCCGCGCTCAGCGCCATCTATGCCGGTGGGCTACGCTGCCCCGATCAGGTCGCGCTGGTGTGCTTGGCCGATGGGGCCCTGCTGACCGCCGTGACGCCCACGATCACCGGCTGCCAGTTCGACGTGGACGAGTTGGCCTCCAAGGTTGCCGCCTCGGCGCGACGCCTGCTGGCCGGCGAAGGCTCCGATGTGCAGCGAGTGGCGGGCAGGCTCGTGCCTCGATCTAGCTCGGTGACCTAGCGGGGACTCATTCAGGAGGCGCTCACCCGGCGGGCGGGGGCTCCGTCGCGGTCGGGAGGGGCGTGGGCGAGGGCCAACGTTGAGCCCACGCGTCGCGCATCGCCTTGAGCTCGGGATCATCCTCGAAAGAGGGGTCCAGATCGACCAGATCCTCGGTAGCCGAGACGATCTGCCAGTCGGCGTCATACGACACCGTCAGGCGGCCGATCCACTCGCCGGCATAGCCCTGTTGGACGATGAGGGTGTCGTTCACCCGCTCGGGCATCTGCATGAGCCGTCGGCTGCGCCCACCCACGATGATATCGATGCCATCGACCGCCTCGGCAAGCGCCATGTCGGCCTCCAGCCCCACGTGCGAGAGCACGATCAGCAGATCTACCTGAGGACGAAGCGCCTCCACCTGTATTCGAGCTGTCTCGACAGGATCGTGCACCGTGATGAGCGCGCCAACCCCGGGCAAGGCCTCCGCCTCGGGCTCTGTGAGGCCGATGATGCCGATGGTCATCCCGTTGCGTTCGATGATGGTGTGGCTCCCGGTGACTGCTTGGCCCTCGCTGGTGTAGAGGTTGGCAGAGAGTACGGGGAACGCCGCTTCCGCGATTCGCCTCTGAAGGATATCTGGCCCCAGGTAGAGGTCATACTCGCCCACCGCCATGGCGTCATAGCCCATGGCGTTCATGGCTTCGATGAGAATCCTGCCCTCGGATTCGATCGAGGGCCAATAGCCAAACAGAGTGCTACCCGCGTCTAGCAGCAGCAACGGACCCTGTGTCGCGGCGCGCTCTTGTTTGATAAAGGTGGCCCGCCGGGCCACCCCGCCCCTGGGGATGCCTCAACCGCAGGGATCCATCTGGCCAAAGACGTCGGTCGTGTGCAGGATGACCAGCGTCACGGCGCCCTCGGGAGTGGGGGTAGCGGTGGGTGGTTCGGTGGCGGTGGGCTCGGGCGTGGCGGACGCCAGGGTCGGCGTGGCTGTGGCGCTGAAGGCGCTGGTGGGATCAGCCACAAGGGGGATGGTCGGGGTAAGCGCGGTACCACAGGCCGCCAGGAGCGCCGCGCACCCCAGCAGAACGCTGAGAGCAACCGCCCACCTGATGCTGTGCGTGAGCCGCGTTGACCCAAACCGTCGCCGCTCGGAGGACAGCGCTAGATGACCTGGACGCAGACCGCGCCCGCGTGTGGCTGGTGGGCGCATCAGTCCGCGGCCTCCGCTTCGGTGCTGGAGGTGGGCGACTGCGCCGCCACCCGATAGCGATGAACCAGCGACGCTACCTCCGGGTCATCGGCGAACTCGGGGCCCAGCGCAATCACCTGCCAGCGACTGGCTATCGGCCGGTTGTCGCCGTCCAGCGCGATCTCGAGCCGGCCCAAATCCTCGCCCCTGGCGCCCAGTTGTACGATCGGCGTACCGTTCACGCTCTCGGGGGCCAGCAACCGCCGGGCGTTACGCCCCCCGATCACCACGTCGATGGCGTCATAGGTCTCGGCCAGCAGCTTGTCGTCCTGCAGGCCGACATGCGACAGTAGCACGACCAGATCGCTCTGGCTGGCGACGTCGTCGATGTAAGCGGCCAGGGTGGCGTCATAGGCCAGCACCTCATAGCTTTCGGCATCTGGCGCTTGGTCTAGGGCGGTGTCCTCGGTCAGCCCCAGGATGCCCACGCGCACGCCGGCCCGCTGAATGATGACGTACGGGCTAAAGGGCGGCAACCCGGTGTCGCGGCTCACCAGGTTGGCCGAAAGCACGGCAAAGCCGGCCTCATCGGCCACGCTGCGCAGGTGGGCCACGCCGAGTTCCAGATCGACGCCACCTACAGCCATGGCATCGTACCCCATGAGGTCCATCGCCTCGCGGGTGAGCGCCCCCCCTTGCTCATAGCTGGTGCCATAGCCCAAGAGCGCATTACCGGCGTCCAGCACCAGCAGTGGCGCGTCGTCGATGCCCTGCCGGATGCTCTGAAGTGCGTTGGCCCGCCGGGCCAATCCCCCTCGGGGGATGCCTCAACCGCAGGGGTCCACCTCGCCGCGGACGTCATTGGTGTGCGCGATAGTAAGAACCGGCGCTCCCTCAGGAAAGGCGACAGCGGTGGGGGCGGCGCCGATGGCCGGGGCAACGGTAGGGCTGGTGGTTGGCGTGGGCAAGGGGCCGCAGCCACGGAACATGCCGGCGGCGACGATCAACGTCCAGACGGCCAAGAATGCCCTAACGGATGCTAGCATCGGATTTCCTCACAAAGCGTATTCATCCGCTCAAGTATATCCGGGCCACCCGTGAGGTCAAAAAACGAGCACTTGGGGGCAAGCGTGGCAAGCAAACGGGCAGCGCGCGATGGCGGCTGCCCGTTATGAACGTGAATCTGTGTTACTGCAGGAAATCCCTCAACTGCCCGCTGCGGCGCGGGTTCCGCAGCCGATCGAGGGCTTGGTGCTCGATCTGGCGGATGCGCTCGCGGGTGAGGCCGAACTTTTCGCCGACCTCTTCCAGCGTGTGCATGTGGCCATCGCGGAGCCCAAAGCGTAGCCGCAGAATGCGAGCCTCACGCGGACTGAGAGCCGTCATGACCTCTTCCAGCTCTTCACGCAAGAGCTGCTGGTGTGCCAGGTCGGTGGGCGGCGGCATGTCCTCGTCTTCGATGAAATCACCGAACTCGGTGTCGCCATCATCGCCCACGGGGCGTTCCAGCGAGACGGGGTAGCGCGAGATGCGCAACAGCTTTTCCACCTTGGAGGGAGGCATGTCGGCCTCGATGGCGATCTCTTCGGGGGTGGGCCGCTTGCCCGTGTCCTGCTCCAGCTCCTCCGCGATGCGGTAGATGCGGCGGATCTGGTCGCCCGCATGGACGGGCAGGCGGATCAGACGGCTCTGCTGGGCCAGCGCACGGGTGATGCCCTGACGGATCCACCAGGTGGCATAGGTGCTGAACTTGTAGCCACGGTGGTAGTCGAACTTTTCCACGGCCTTCATGAGGCCGATGTTGCCTTCCTGGATCAGGTCGAGAAAGGGGACGCCCTGGCTCATGTACTTTTTGGCGACGCTGACGACCAAGCGGGTGTTGGCCTCGATCAGGCGGGCGCGGGCGCGTTCGCCCACCTGCATCGTCTCGCAGAGATCCGCGCGCTTTTCGGGGCTGAGGCCATTGCGGTGAAGGCGGCGCCTGGCGGCCTCGCCCTCTTCGATCTGGCGGGCAAGCATGACCTCTTCAGCCGCCGTCAGCAAGGGCACCTGACCCATCTGCTTCATATAAAGGCTAACGGTGTCGTCGATCGAGATGTCGTCGAGGTCTACGCGGGTCTCGGATTCGGCCGCAGCCTCGTCGACCGTGGGCTCGGAGGGTTGGCTCCCAGAAGGGCGCTGGTCGGAGACGTGATCCTCAACTGTACTCTGGCGGATCGTAGGCTCGTGAACAGCTTCCATCGTCTTGGATCTATCCTTTGGTTCCGAATGTGCGCGGATGAACCGAATGCGTCCCAGATCGCTCTGGGTTACCGGGGAAGGATCACGAACGCTTGTGCGGGATAGGGCACCTCCTCTGGGCGGTTGGATGTAGACTCGCCGGGGCAGTAGGGCGTATGTCCCGGCCACAATGCTCAGTGAGCAACAAGGTGCTGAACGCAAAAACACTCGGGAACCCACGTCGATGCGGGACTTGCCGCACATGGCGCGCCGCATCCGGTTTCCGAGCGTCGCAGTCTCACCAATGCAAACACCATGAGTCACTTCAAATGCACTAATCTAGCCCCTATTATACCCTGTCTGGACGGAAGGGTCAACCCTTTTCCGACAGTCGATGGGCACATTCCTCACCCCTGGTGTCCGGAGCAACGGTTGGGGGTGCCCACACGCCCGGGTGGACGCCTTGCCTCTGGGCCCCGCTTCAGGCATACTCTCGCAGAGTGTTGTGGCGTCGTGGCTAGAGTCGGATACAGGGGCGAGGCTGCTAGCAGCATCGCGCCGAGGAGGTACAGCGATGGGTTTCGTCGGGCTGGTGTCGGACAGCACCGCAGGGTTGCCTCTTGACATTGTCGAGCGCCATGGCGTGCGCATCGTTCCTCTCTATATCAGCTTTGGCGAGGATGTCTACCGTGAGGGCGTCGACCTCAGCTACGAGACGTTTTACGAACAGCTACCAGGCGCGGATCCGCTCCCGACGACGTCACAGCCTTCGCCCGGTGACTTTGCCAAGGCCTATAGCGAGTTGGCCGGAGCCGGCGCAGAGTCGATCATCTCGATCCATCTCTCCTCGGGGATCAGTGGCACCATCAGCTCGGCCCAACTGGCGGCCAAGGAGGTGGGCATCCCGGTCTCGATTCTGGATACCCAGTGTGCGGCCGCGATGCACCGACTGACAGTGGAAGCGGCCGCTGCCAGCATAGCCCTGGGTGGTGGACATGAGGAGGCCGTGCGGGCCGCCGAGGCGGTCATCGCCAACCATCGTACCGCCTTTGTGGTGGATACGCTCGAGTACCTGCACAAGGGGGGGCGGATCGGCGGGGCGGCCGCTCTGCTGGGCTCGATGCTCCAGCTCAAGCCGATCCTCCACTTTGTCGACGGCCAGATCACTTCGCTGGAAAAAGTGCGTAGCTCTGCTCGCGCCCTGGATCGCCTGGTGGAGATCATGGTGGAATGGATGGGCGCCGATGAGCCGATGCGGATCATCCTGATGCAGTCTGCCTGCCCTGATCGCGCCGAGGCTGCCGCGGCCATGCTCGAGCAGCGGCTCCAGGTGGCTACGATCGATTCGGTTCTGCTGACGCCGGTGATCGGCGCCCACGTGGGTCCGGGTACCCTGGGGATCTGCTGTTGCCCTAGCCGGTTAGCGCCACGCGCGGACGTCTAGCGTCGGCCTAGGTCTCGATGGAGACATGCACATCGGCCGGCAAGGCCAAGCCGGCCGACACTTCTATCGCTTTCAGGATGGCCGAGGGGACGGGGCAGGCGGCGTGTAGCCGGCAGATGGCCGCCGCCCGGTAGACGGCCGTCTCGTTGATTGGGACCCGCAGCTCGCCGAGGACCGAGACCTCACCGAGCTCTTGGCTGAGCTTGGCGACGTGGGCGCATTGGCTCTCGATCACGATGGTGGCCTGATAGGCGTCGTCGACCTCGCACGTGACGGTCGTGGCGAACCCGCAGATGCCCGGATTGACGTCCGCTTTGGTCATGGATCTGCTCCTCCCTTTGCTTGGCGATGATAGGCCCGGCGACTCGGCTGTCAACACGGCGTGGATGGCTCTGGCACGCACGCCAACCGCGTGGTATACTGCCGCTAGAGCGGTGGGCGAATCTGGGAGGTGAGCTCTGGACGAACGACAAGTGGCTGATCTGGTCGTGGAGGTGATTGCTGATCGGATGGGCAGCGACATCCTGCTGCTCGACCTGACCGATGTGACGCTGATCGCGGATTACTTTGTCGTCGCCACAGCGCAGAGCGAACGCCAGCTAGGCGCCATCGCTGACCAAGTTGCTCGCCAGCTCAAGGAGCAGCTAGCGGTGACGACGCATGCTACCGACGGCACGCCGGCCTCGGGCTGGATCGCCATTGATCTCGGTGGCGTGGTGGTTCACCTGTTCACGGAAGCGACGCGAGCTCGCTACCGTCTAGAAGAGTTCTGGCAAGACGCCCGTACCATCGTTCACATCGCATAGATTCTGGCGCAAAGAGAACGTCCCGCCCCCTGTTGCGTCTTGGGGGCGGGACGTTGTGCTTGGGAGCTAACTGACCCGAGCCTAGAGGCTCGCCAATGATACTACCTGGCCTGTCTCCAGAGAGCGGTTCGCCGCCAAGCAGAAAGCGAGCGATCTGCATCCATCGGCATAGTCCGAGAGGATCGGTCCCGGCTGTCCGCTCGTAACCGCCGCGATAAAGGCCGCATCCTCGATCTCAAAGATGTTGCTTTCGCCCTGGATGCGCTCTTCTTCCAGCGCAGACTTGCGGATCACCACCGAGTTATCCCAGCCGGTGAACGTGGCATAGTGGTGCATGGCGACCACCGTCATGTGCACCCCGCCGCCGGCGCGGCTGGCACACGAGCTCATCAGGTTGGCCACGGCGCCGCT
>ENA-UOXR01004122-UOXR01004122.1-bioreactor-metagenome-genome-assembly--contig:-NODE-4122-length-11673-cov-4.333792_pt1 | contig 11673 bp, 7 predicted proteins | sample MGYA00238164_ERZ764825 | MGnify/ENA primary metagenome ERZ764825 (study PRJEB28920, sample SAMN05720171) | bioreactor metagenome | isolation source: Anaerobic biogas reactor | place: USA:Washington...
TGTGGTGAAGGTAGTCCGCGAAAGCTTCCAACTGGCGGCGCGCGCCGATGTTGCCGGTTTTGAAGTGGCACTGCTCTGGCAGGCACCCTGAAACCATCACGCCGTCCGCGCCGCCCTGGACCGCGTTCAGGATGTAGAGCGGGTTTATACGACCGGTGCAGGGCACCTTGACGAGGAGGATGTTTTTGGGCAATTGATGATCTACCCAATCCTGGTCTGCCGGTGAGAAAAGGCACCACTGGCATTGGAAAAGGACAATTCTCGGAGTCTCAGTCATGAGGATGCCCTTTCTGCCTCAAGCCAGGATAATAATGTCTCTACGATATCAGCATCGTTGTAGTCCTGAGCAAGGCGGATGGAAGTGGAACGGCAGGCGGCTGTGCACAGACCGCAAGCCATACATTTGCCAGCGTCCACCGAAGCGACCGTGATGTTGCCGCGGAAGGCAACTCGTTTTTCGACCGGGCTGATGGCTTCGTAGGGGCAGATCTTGACGCACAAGCCGCAGGCGACACAGGTCAATTCATCTACCTTGGCAACCTGGTAGGGGGTTATCTTCCCACTCTCGACTGCTAAGGTCTTAACCGCGTTGATAACCCCTGAAATGTGGATTTTTTGCGGGCAGGCAGGATAGCAGAGATCGCAGGCAGTGCAGAGCCAGGTCGTTTTATCCGCGAAAGCGGCTTCTTCCATATTGAATACAGCTTCGCGGATGAGGCGGCGAGGGTTGTAGCTCTCTTCAAGCTTGGTCTGGACCATACATTTGCTGGTGCAGGTGCCGCACGAGTAGCACATCATCAGCATGTCGCCGCCGGGAATGGCTTTGACGCGTTCGGAGAGGGCGTTTGGGTCGAAGGAAGCGCTCATGCGGTTTTCTCCTTGCCGACCATTTCATCGACAATAAAGTCCACCTGGACCATCGCCTGCGCGACACCGGGGACATCTTCCAGTTTGGTCAGTTTCTTTTCCATCTCAGGACGCAGGCGTTCGATTTCCGCTTTGAGGGCATCCTCCGGGATGGCATCCAGAGTGGCTTGCATTTCATTGATAACGCGGGCGTATTTATCGCCTTCAGCGGCGCTGATCCACTCCACGCGGAAGCGTCCCGGGCTCATCTGCATGCGTTCGAACATTTTTTCAAGACGCGCGGCGCGTTTTGCGCCGGAAATCTGACCGGTGATGTAGTGACAGTCCTGCGGATGGCAGCCGGAATAGAGGATGGCACCCGCGCCAAGCCGATAGGCTTCGTAAATGAGGTCGGCATCCATACGAGCCGAGCACATCACGCGCAGACCCCGTTCGTTGGCGCTGTATTCGAAATGGGAGGTCCCCGCCAGATCGGCGCCGCCGTAAGAACACCACTGGCAGCGGAAAGCGAGGATTTTCTTCTCAGGCTCGACTGCCAAAAGCGTGCGGATCTGCGACAGCACCTGTGCATCGGTGTAGTGAAGTTGGGTAATTGCGTCGTGGGGGCATTCGCCAACGCAGCCGCCGCAGCCGTGACACTTGGCGGTGATGACTTCTGCAGCGAGACCCTTGGAGTAGTCGATTGCGCCGTACGGACAGGCGCGCGAGCAGATGCCGCATGCCTGATCTTTTGCGCTAACGCAGCGGTCGGGCCAGACTACCGCGACAGTCGGTTCGATCTGCCAACTGTCGGAATGGAGAATGCGCGAGGCGCGGGCAGCAGCCGCTGAACCCTGCGCGACGCTGGCAGGAATGTCTTTGGGTCCCTGGCAGGCGCCAGCGAAGAAAATACCGTCAGTGGGGCTGTCCATCGGGCGCAGTTTGGGGTGATACTCCATAAACCATCCGCCCGGCGACTGCGCCACATTGAGCACGGAGCTCATGTGGTTCTGGTCGGGTTGAGGGACGGCAGCCTGATTCAGCATGACCATATCGTACTCACGCTCAATCACCTTACCCAGGGTGATATCTTCCGAGGCGATGAAAAGCTGGTGGGTGTCGGGGTCTTCGGTGATCTCGGCAGGACGCCCCTGGATGAAGCGGATGCCGGCTTCGCGAGCCCGGTCGTAAAACTCTTCGTAACCCTTGGAGGGGGTGCGGATATCGATATAGTAGACAGAAACTTCGGTCCCGGGATGCATCTGCTTGATGAGGAGCGCGTTCTTGATGGCGTACATGCAGCAGAAATTGGAACAGCTTGGGTTGTAGCGCTTATCACGCGAGCCAACACAGTTGATGATGGCGATGTTTTTTGGCTCTTTACTGTCGCTGGGGCGGATCAGGGCGCCGTGAGTCGGTCCGGCGGAGTTATTGAGACGTTCCATTTCCATCGCCGTGACCACGTTCGGGAAGCGTCCGTAGCCGTATTCGGTCATTGGAGTGGGGTCAAAATGCCCGAAACCGGTTGCCACGATGATGGCGCCAATTTCCTGCTCTTCGAGTTTATCTTCCATGCTGAAGTCGATCGCTTCCAGTGAACCGCAGGCTTCCACGCATTTATAACAGTGGATGCAGGCGTCCATGTCGATATTGTAAATCAGGGGCACCGCCTGGCTCATGGGAATGTATGCCGCCTTGCGCGGGGCAAGGTTCATTTCAAAATAGTTGGGGATTTCCACCGGGCAAGCCTTTGTACAGGCGCCGCAGCCGTTACAACGGTCCGCGCGAACATATTTGGCTTTTTCCCGCAGAGTCACAACAAAATTACCGACGTACCCTTCAACTTTTTCGACTTCGGTAAAGGTCTTTACTTCGATCAGGGGCTGACGCGCCGCGTCAACCATTTTTGGCGCGAGAATTCATATACTGCAGTCCATCGTTGGAAAGGTCTTGTTAAGTTGCGCCATGACCCCTCCAATCGTTGGTTCTTTCTCCACCAGTGTGACCGGAATGTTTTGCTCTGCCAGGTCGAGGGCGGCATTGATGCCAGCCACGCCTCCGCCGATGACCATGGCTCGTTTGGTAACGGGCACCTTGATCATCTCCAGCGGGGTCAAAAAAGAGGCTTTGGCAACCGCAGCCGCGGTAAGGTCTTTGGCTTTTTCGAGCGCGCCTTCAGGATCGTGACCATGCGCCCAGGTGCACTGTTCGCGGATATTTGCCATTTCCATCAGGAAGGGGTTCAATCCGGCTTCCGCCACACATCCGCGGAAAGTGGGTTCGTGCATGCGCACAGAGCAGGCTGAAACGACCACACGGTTCAATCCATATTTGGCGATGTCCTCTTTGATGAGGCGCTGCCCGCTGTCGGCACAGGCGTACATGGTATCAACGGCGCGGACAACGCCTGGAAGCCTGCCCGCGAATTCCACGACCTGTTCAGGAGGGATAACTCCGGCGATGTTGCTGCCGCAGTGGCAGATGTAGACGCCGATACGCGGCTCATCCTGCGGAAAATCCGCGGAATGGCTCTTGGCGATGGGATCCTCGCTCATTTGGGATCCGTTGCTTTCTGAGGCATATCAAAAGATTCGGCGATCAACGTGCGGCGCGAGCGTTGGGCGCGTTGATCAGGTGTGGTCAGGGAGAGCGCCTCCTTGGGGCACCATTTCACGCATTGGGGTCCCTCGGGGTCGTCCTTACAATGGTCGCAGATCTCTGCCAGGGTTGTGTGCGGGTTGATGGATATCGCGCCAAAGTCGCAGGCTTCGATGCACCAGGCGCAGCCGTCGCACTTGGCGGCGTTGACGTCGATGAGACCGGTCTGGGGGTCCTGGGTAAGCGCGTCACGCGGGCAGACGATCACGCAGGGAGCGTTTTCGCAGGTGCGGCAGGCGATGGCGGTGATGAGGACCTCATCCACACGGACAGTGCGAATGCGGCTGCGGTAGGAATTATATTCTCCGGTTTTCGAAAAAGAACACACATACTCGCAAAGTTGACAGCCAACGCAGAGGTTGGGATCACAAACTATATAGGCGTATTTTGATGCACTTGTTGCCATAATCTCCTCGTTAAACTCCGACTTCTTCAGCCACATCGGGCATGCCCAGTTTGATGAGCAATTCTTTTGGAATTAAACCTTCCTCCGTCCAGCCTTTCGCTTCGTAGTAAAGCTTTTTCATGTAAGCCAATTCCTCGTCGGTCACAACAGTGCCAGCTCCGGGTCCCTTGGAGAAAGGATCGTGTTTCCAGCGCCAGGGCAGGTCGTCATCCTTTTCCGTCCACCCTTCGCGGATGTTAAACGCTTTCTTGATGGTGCAGGCACGGGTGCCGATCAGGTCGACGTCATCATAATCGTAGTTCCAGCCGGTGGTGGCATTGATCAGCTTCGCGATCGCAGGCCAGGCGCCGGAGCGATCCGCCTTGCCAGTGAAGCTGCGGCGGATGAATTTACACAGGGGCAGAGTATCGTACACTGCGGCGTACTCTTCCGATTCAGAAGCAACCCGACCGCGGGTTTCATCGACCGTAAGGCGGTTGGTTTCGCCTTTCATATCCGGGTCGTAAGCGGCGGAGCGGTTGTGGCAGCCGCCGCGGGTACCGGTGGCGAGTCCGAGGGCGAATGTTTTCAGGGAGCGGGCGTCGTAACCGGCGGATTCAAGTCCTTTGGTGTGGACAGCCCATTTGTAGCTCTCTGTGCCGCGTTCCTTGTCGAGCGTCTCGCTGGCAATTCGGGTTCCCTGAGCGAGCAGTTTGCCTATGCCGACCTGGTCGCGAATCATCTCAGCAACGGCAACAGCAGCTTCACCATTGCCAAAATGCAGTTCCAAGCCTTCGGGGTGTTCTTCAGAGGCAAAGTCTTCTTTCTTCAATACGCCTTTTTCGAAGCATTCCATTGCCCAACCGATCGTGACACCCATTGTGACGCTGTCCATGCCGTCATGGTCAGCGATGGTAATCAGTTTGATTGCCGCGCGGATATCGGAGACGCCGAGGTTGGAGCTGTTGGCGAATAGGCTCTCGTATTCGATGCCTGTCATCGCGCCGGCGAAGGGACCGGTCTTAACCAGGGACATCTGTTCGCAGGCGATGGGGCATTGGGCGCAGGCAATCACCTTGACTTTGTGGTGCCGATCGAGGTATTCTCCGCTGACCAATTCCGCGTCCTCAAAAACGCCTTCCTGAAAGTTGCGGGTCGGCAGAACGCCGAGTTTGTTGGTGTTGAGCAGACCGGTGGAGGTGCCATAGACCCGGTATTTTTCAGTGTCTTTTCCCTGCGCGCTCTTGGAAATGTCGTAAGCGAGCTGATTGAGGGTCTTCGGGTCGAAGACTTTCACACCGTGCGTACCGCGTACCGAAACCGCCTTCAGTTTCTTTTTGCCCCAAATCATGCCGTGACCGGTGCGTCCCGCCTGGCGTCCGTCATTGGTAACGTTGGCATAGCGCACCAGATTTTCTCCGCAGGCGCCGATAGTGCAGGAACGGATTTGATCATCGCCGAGCTTATTGCGGATGGCTTCTTCCGTTTCAAAGGTGCCCTTGCCGAGCAGGTAGGTGGCGTCATTGAATTGCACGCGGTCGTCATCGATGAAAAGTTGCGTCCAACTGTCGCAGCTATTGTGCAGCACCACGCCATCCCAGCCGGCGCGTTTCAACGCGACCGAGAACCAGCTTCCCGAGAGGCTGTCCCCAACGAAGCCGGTCAGAGGAGATTTGGATGCCAGACCGAATTTGCCGCCGACCGGTACCGGAGTGCCGGTAAAAATGCCATTGGCAAAACAAATAGGGTTGCCGTCGTCGAGGGGATCACAGCCAGGAATGATGTTTTCCCACAAAAGCCGCGAAGCCATCGAAACACCCCCAATGTAAACCTTGTACCATTCCTCGGGTTTAGTTTCGCCCCAGTTTTTCCTGGTTTTCAGGTCGATGTGAAGGATTTTGCCACTATATCCGTACATGCTGCCTCCTAAGAGTCGTCTTATGCAGAACAAAACACTAACTTTGATCAATGGTTCCTGAGGGTTCCATCGATCCAATTTAGATTAAAACAGTATAACTTATATTTCTGATTGTGGTGGAAAAAAAGACATAAAAAACGCTCAACAACCGAATCTCTTGGTTATCAATTAATCAGAAATAATATTCAATAATTGAATATTTGTCCATTGAGCTTATAGAACAAAACCAAACCAATGGAGATTTATTTAGGCATAAAGCAAAGCGAGCCTGCTTCGGAACCGAGAGACTCAGCGGTTTCGGGGCAGGCTCGCCTTAAGGTTATTGAATGGCTTTACCGCGACATGCTCAGTTTCAACATCTCGCCTTTTTGGTTGAAGGTCACACGCGCGAACTGTTTGTGATTCCTCTGGCGGTATTCGTAACTCTTTTTGAGCGTGACCACGTAGCGCTGGCTTTGGTTGACAGCGTCAAAATTCTGGCGGTGCGTCCGAATCATGGCTGGGTCAAGCGTAAAGTTGGTAAGCTGCGGGTTGAGGGTGACCGTGGCATCGTCCAAACCGGGCAGATAACTGCTGATGACTTTGCGGACCTTGTCCAAAATCTCGGTCGGCATTTCGTTGGCTGCCACAATCAATTCCTCGCACGAGTCGCTGATGGTTTTGAGCTCCGGTCTGGCGGTGGGACGGATAGCGGGTTTGGTTACGTCCTTAATATTCGCGCTCGAAGTCAGAGGGTCTCCGTAGAGGACGAAAGAAAGGATGGTTTTCTGGTCTTCGCCATCCAGATATCCTTGTTCCTCGGTCATCTTTTTTGCCAGGGCGAGCTTGGCGCGCATCAGCGCGTAACCCACCGAGACCTCCGCTTTGACGTGCGTCCAGAAATGATACGCGAGCAGATCAGCAGCGATGAGGTTCTTGCTCACGGAGCCGTAGGCGATGCAGGTGGAGCCGACAAAAGCGCGCGTCCCGCAGGCGAGGAAATTAAGCGAGATGGCTTCGTCAACTTTTTTATCGAGGATATTGGCGCCGTAGCATGCCTCGCTCATCACGATTTCCGGCGAAGAAGTTTTGGCGGTGAAGTTTGCGGGTTCCATCGCGATTGGATATTCCGGACTGGATGAAGGTTTGGCGAGGTCGCGCTGACCGTACCATTCGGGAGAATCTTTCAACCCATGCAGGTTAAAATAGGCAAATTTGGGATCCGGGGTCTGCCCATTCAGCAGGTTGCTCTTGCTGGTTGGGGGCGAGCTCAGCAATCGTTCAGCCCGGTCGATCACGGAGAAAACTTCCGCGGACGCGGGCTTCCAGACCTCCGCGGTACAGCCAATGTTATTGGGCTTCTGGAAACGGAGATTGAAGGACTGGAAGTGCTGAGCCAGGCTGCGCAGCAGACTCGCGAAGAGGCTGCTTGAGGCGCTCTTGCTGGATTTAACTTTAAGTTCATATTCCCTCGTCAGGAAGCGGATTTGCTCCAGGAGGTAGCCGGCGTCAGTCCCGGATTCATCCGGAATACGCCCGACAGGCCACTGCTGGATGAAATAATTCTCATCGAGGGTGGCATAGGGATTGTCCGAGGGCACGTTGACGTCAGAATCATCTGTCGGGTTTGGCAGCATGTGGAAGGGTACGATGTCGTGACCGCCAACAATCAGCAGGGCGCCGATCATTTCACCGCGCGAGGCGAGCTTGGCATCCAGGTCGGTGAGCGAGAGTCTGATTTTCCAGGCGTCGCTGGCGTGGATGGGTTCCAGACCCAATTCACGCGCGCTGGTTTCGTCATCCGGGACGTAAACGAGACTGTTCCAGCCCGGCAGGTCTACGATGTTGAGGCAGAGCTTGCGCATGGATTCGATGACAATATCAGCGGTGTTCGCGCCGTATTTCTTTTGGAGGTTTCCGCGTGAGGTCAGGATCACATAGCTGGGGAAGCGCCCGTCTGCATTCAGCAGCTCGGATTTGTTCATTTTACGGGCAACTTTTTCGAATTCCGTCTGGATATCCGCGATAGCTCTTACGGTCGCCTCTGATTCGGGTGAAATCGGCTCGTAATGAAGTGCCTTTGGGCTGTCCTCCGCCACGGCTGGGACCTCATTGGTGTGTCCGGCGGGCAGGGGAGGCGTGGCGATATCCTGCAGGAAGAAGGAACTCGTGGGCACCTCCGAGTAGTCCACATCGCCCGATTCTGCCAGTTCCTCCACGAGGTACTCGGGCAATTGCAGCGCGAGGGTTGGGTCGTCGTCGATAATTTCTTCAGCGGTTTGCGGAGCGGCGTTCTTGCCGGCGGTTTCGGAGGCGACGAAATCAGCATTGGAGAGCACATTCCACCCCAAATCGGCTGCCACTGCGGCTGGCACGGGCAGGTCGAGATAGACCTTGAGGTCTTCAGGCCAGAGAGGCTTGAAGCTGTGGTTTGGACCGAGCAAGCGGTTGATCACCTGACCGCTGACGTCGTGCGCCGCGGACCAGTGCATCTTTTCAACGCCGGCAGAATCATTGCCCTGCTGGATGTCGGCAATCGCTGAGAGCACTTTGATCTGCACGCAGTCTGACCAGCGGCTGCTGTAAATGCCCGCGAGGGTTTCGAGCAGGGTCGTGTTGCCGGTCTTATGGATGATTTGCATGTGGAAAGCCGCGGGCAAGGGCGAACGAGGATTGTGCGCCAGGGATTCGAGGATGGCTTTCTCCGCCCCGGTCAGATCGCCGCTTTCCCAGGCATTGCGGGCGGCAATCAGACCGTCCAGCCATTTGGTTGGCGATTTCGTCTTGGGGATTCCGCGCTGCAGATAGAGGTAATTGGCATGGATATCGGGGCTGCTCTCACCGGTGAGGCGGTCAAGCAGACTGGCGGCTTCGACGAATTCGGGATCATACGACAGGAGTTTGCTGAGGTTCCTTACTGCCATTTCGGTGTCGCCAAGCTCTGCCAGTACGGACGCGTAGATGAAACTGATCAGCAGATCGCCAGGATAGCTTGCCAGCCATATGAGTGATGCCTGGCGGGCAAACTGGAATTCACGGTTGCTGAGCGCGGTTTGAAGCAGGGTCAGAAATTTTCCACGCCGGACAACCAGCACTTCATCACTTTTACGGGCATTATAAGGTCTCATCTTTTGGGAGTCTCCTGGAGGGTATTGACAATATTAAGCGCCACCACGGCAGCAAGCTGACGGCGGATGTTTTGATCGGAGGGCGAAAGCTGGGAAGCCTGGCGAAGCATAAACTCCGCGTTGCGGTAGTCCCGGCTTTCCTTGTAGGCAGCCGCCGCCTGCAGATAGGGGCGGGGGTCGTTGCTGACCATGGCGATGGCTTTATGGTAGGTTTGGATGGCGCTGTTGATATCGCGGCGATCCTGGTAGGTGAGCCCCATCTCAAGATAGGCTTCAATCAGTCCAGGCTGCAGTTCGATCGCCTGGGCAAGATGCGCCAGTGCCTGGTCGAGATTTCCGCGTACCCGGTCTACCGTGCCGAGGGAAACGAGCGTTTCCGGGTTGGTCTGGTCGAGCGCCAGGCTGCGCTGAAGCGTCTGCTCCGCTTTTTCAATCTCGCCGATTTTGATTTGCTTTTGGGCGAGATTATTGAGAACCGCGGTGTCTTCAGGGTAGGTCTCAGCAAGCTTTTGTGAGGCAAGCGCTGCCTGCTGCGGACTGCGGGCGTGGTCGAGGTCTATTTTTTGCAGTTCGAAGGGAACCGGGTTCTCGACGACTGCCAGCGCGAAATGGATTGCCTGGCGGGCGTCTTCGGGCTTGTTGCCGCGGAGGAAGGCGTTTACCTTGACCTGCCAGGCAGTTTCGTTCTTTGGGTCTGTCTTGAGGATCGCGTCTGCCTGGTGCAGGGCTTTTTGCAGTTCCTGCTTCGCCAGGAGCGATTCAGCGATCCCCTCTTCATAAAGAAGGTTTCCGGGATCCAACTGGCTGGCTTTGCGAAAGCACTGGATGGCGATCTGATGCTCACCCAACTGCTGGTTGATGATGGCGAGGGAGTGGAGCGCCTCCGGATTGGAGGGGAAGAGGTCTGTGGCTTTGCCAAAGTAGTCTTTGGCAGCGTGGTAGTCCTTTTCGAGAAGCTTGACATCTCCCAGCATCTGCCAGTATTGGGCATCTTTCGGGGCGATTCGTATGGCTTCCTCGAGGTGTTTCGCCGCTTCCGGGTACTGACCATCGTCCTGAAGCATGGCGGCTGCCATGGCGTGCCAGTCCGGTTCATCCTGCCAGAAACTCAGCGCGGTCTCGAGCAATTCGGCTGCCCGGGCGGGGTTCTTACGTTCGGCGATTGCCTGCAAGGCGTAGAGAACCGGGTTCTCGGGCTGGTTTTCGAGCAATTTTGCGGCGATCTCAGCCGCGGTTTTCGGGTCAGAATGGAGGTTTTGAATCGCCTGCTGGAAGTTGACATCCGCGTCTTTGCTGAATCCGGTGAGGACATCCGCAATCGCGTTTTCATCGACCAGGACCGAGAGTACCTGAGCGGCTTGTTTGCCGTTGGTAATCAGTTTGTGCAAGTCGTTTTCATCGGACCAATGCCCATTTTTGAGCGACTGATTGATTTTCAGGGTAGGCAGGAGTTCAGCCGGCGCGATTGCCCTTCCGGCAATGGAGATCTGCTCTTCAATCAGCTCATGATCGGACTTTTCGGGGTCGTAAGCCGACGGGGCACGGTTGACCAGGCGCAGAATATGAGCGTTGCGGGTCTGCCGGACCTTATCCGTCAGGTATTCCGCTAAAAAGCGGTTGGCAGCGGGGTTGATTTTCGCGGTGGCAAGCGCGGATTGCAGAACGCGGTCCGCGAGCTTCCAGTCCGCCTGTTCCCAGGCGACTTTTGCCACCAGGAGCGCGTGCCAGATCCACTTGAAATGCCGGGCAATATCAAAGGACTGCACCTTTTGGCGCACTTCCATCTCATCGAGCAATCCCACAGCTTCCGCCAGGAGGGAGGCGGCTTCTTTCGCGCTGCCCTTCTGCCAGACGAACAAACTCTCCAGCGCTTTTGAGGCGGGGGAATTGATTTTTTCCGCAAGGAAGTGCTCCCAGAGCAAGCGCGCTTTGGGCAAATCATTATGCAGAACTGCGTCAAGCGCGAGCAGACTCGCGGTGGAAATGGCAATCTGCGCGCGGGTTTCCTGCGTGTTGAGGTAGTCCAAGGCGTTCGCCAGAACATCCGACTGGCTGGAGGCTAAAGCGAGCTCAAGTTTGAGCAAAAAGGCGGATTCGCTGTCCGGGTCAGCTTGCAGCGCCAGAGAATTGTGTTTTTCTGCGGCAAGCAAATCGCCAATCATGCGCTCCAATTGAGCTGACCGATCATAGAGCCCCGCGCGGTTGTGGGGAGGATAGTCCTGGTTTGCTTGGGAAGCATCGCTGGCAAGACTTCCGAGCGTTTCCGGCGCAAACTCGAGCCTGTTGAGCGTGTCTTCAAGGACACCGAGTGCGGGCAGGAACTGTTGATTAGCGGCGAGCACGTCCGATTTGAGCAGCGGATAAGCCGGATTAGGCTGGAGGGCGGGTTCGAGGTCGCTGATCAATTGCAGGGCAGCCGCTGAGTCGCCCAACTTGAGGACAGAATAGATCAGATCGCGGCTTTCCGCGAAATCCGGAGAAGGATTATCGGAGATGGCTTTTTTGATGATGCGGGAGGCTTCATCCGCTTCGTTGAGATGCAAATAGAGGTTGGCAACGTTGACGTATTCCTCGGTTTCGATATCTTCGAGGGCAAGCATGCGGTTGAGTGTCTCTTTGGTGTCTTCGATCTGATTGAGGTTTACGTAAGTACGGGCAAGAGTCAGGTAGAGCGCTTTCTCTTCCGGCATCAGGTGGATGGTGTCTTTCAGGATTTGGATCGCTTCGCGGGCATTTTCATGCTCGCTCATGAAGTCGCT
>ENA-UOXR01004126-UOXR01004126.1-bioreactor-metagenome-genome-assembly--contig:-NODE-4126-length-11664-cov-5.394694_pt1 | contig 11664 bp, 11 predicted proteins | sample MGYA00238164_ERZ764825 | MGnify/ENA primary metagenome ERZ764825 (study PRJEB28920, sample SAMN05720171) | bioreactor metagenome | isolation source: Anaerobic biogas reactor | place: USA:Washington...
ATACTATCGCGCCGCTGACCCGGATATCATGAAGGTGATGAACGACACCGGCTACGCCCCCATCGGCACGCTCCAGGTGCGGGCGCCGTGGGACTGGCGGCGCCTCGAGCCGACACCCCTGTCGGACCCCCTGTTCCAGAGTCACCTGGACGGGCTGAAGCGCCTCGTCGACGCCATCGGCGACGAGGTACTCGTGATGACGACCTGCTTCAACCCCTTCCACGAGGCGGTGGCCGTCATCCGTGCCTCCGACCCGCGGGCGCAAGGCGGCGAGGTGCACGCCCGCGACGTCCTCCTCGAGCAGCTGCGGTCCGACCCCGAGCCGGTGTTGGGGGCGCTCCAGGTGATGGCCGAGGACCAGGCGCGTCTCTACCGGGCGTGCATCACCGAGGCGGGCGCTCACGGCATCTACTTTTCCGCCCAGGGGGGCGAGCGCGACCTGATGACCGATGAGGAGCACGCTCGCTTCTTCAAGCCCTACGATCTGCACGTGCTGAACGCCCTGTCGGGGGTGGCCGAGTTCGTCGTGGGGCACTTTTGCGGCAAGGGCGTGAACCTGGAGCGATTCCGCGATTACCCCGTGCAGATGGCCAACTGGGCGCACCAGTCGGGCAACCTCTCGCTCACCGAGGGGCGGGAACTCTTTGGCGGGATCGCCATCCTGGGCGGCCTCGACGAGCGCGGCCCGCTGGTGTACGGGCCGCGGGAGGCGCTGCGCGCCGAGGTGCAGGCGGCGCTGGATGCCATGGGCGACCGCTGCTTTATGCTGGGCGCGGGCTGCACCGTGCCCTCGGACATCGATGTGGCGAACCTGGTCTACGCCCGCAGCCTGCTAGCCCGCTAGGCTGCCACGCCGTCAAGATCGCGGGGGCGGCGCCATGTGGGATGTCATCGAACAGACTGAAAGAGCCGACGGCCCCTCGCTCTACGACGGGCGGGTGCTAGTGGCCGTCGTCCCCACGGCCCGCGACTGGGAGCGCATCCGACAGGAGGGGTGGTACCGCATCCCCCTGGCGCGGGCGCCCCGGCGGCTGGGCGCCGAGTACCTGGCGTTCTACCACACCAAGGACGGAGGCGACCTGCGCTGGACGATCAGCCACTATGCTGCGGTGCGCGGCTTTCGGCTGGCGCGCCGCCGCGAACTCGTCCCCGAAGAGCCGGACCACCCCCGCGCCGACGACCTCTACTACCGCGTCGACCTGGGACCTCTCGATCCCCTGCCCCATCCCATCCCCAGCCGCAAGCTTCGCCGCGTGACGTTCATCGCCACCACCCTGAGGCGGCTGATGAGCGCCCGCGAGATCAACGACCTGTGGGAGCGTGAGGCGGCGCGCGACCGCCTCTGGCGGGCGCTGCAGGCCCACGAGGTCCCCGCCGAGCGCGACTATGTCGTCGAGGATGGCGCCTCACGCCGCATCGTCGACTTGGCGGTTCGGTGCCTGCGGGGAACCGTGGCGGTGGACTGTGAGGGTTCCGTGGAGGAGCCGACGGTGCGCGAGGAAGGGCCGGCATGGGGACGAGGGTGGCTGTTCCTGCACCTCGGAGTGGATGCCATCAGCACGGCACTGGAAGAGTGCGTGGAGCGGGTGCTCGCGTCCATCGCCGCCTGCGGGGGCTTGGCCAGCCTAGAGAACCTCGACGGCCAGTTCCCCCACGACGTACTGCCAGACGGGCGATAGCGCGCTGGCCGGCGGCGACCTCCTCGGGGGTCGCGCCGCGGGCCTGGATCGGCTCGATGATGCGCGCGGCAGCCACGCCAAGAATCTCGAGCCGCTCCCGCAAGCCGTAGGGCGCCCAGTCGCGGGAGATGACAAAGAGGTCGATGTCACTGCCTTCGTGCGCCGTGCCCTCCGCTTGCGACCCGAAGAGCATCACGCGCTCGCAACGAATGCCCGCTCACGCCAACTCATCGCAGTAGCGACGGATGATGCTCAGGAACTCGGGAGCCAGGCTAGTCATCGCGACTCTCCGTGAGCCCAGGACCACCTCGCGATGGTTAGCGATATGCCTCACGCCGATGCACTACTCTGAGAACCACCACTCTGCTCTGTGACTGCTGCAAACGGTAGATGATCCGGTAGTCACCTACGCGATACCGGTAGCAGTCCCTCCACTTCTCCCCCTGAAGGGCCTCATGGCGAAGCAGATCGGCATTGATGCCCATCCAGTCCAGCTTGTCGAGAAGTCGCGAACGTACCGAAGCGTCCAACTGAACCAGGTCAGCCCGAGCTTCTGGTGTCAGGAGGACGGCGTATGGCATCAATCCTCCAGTTGCCGGCGAAACGACCGAAGGTCGACTACATCCCCAGCATCAGCGTGTTCGAGCGCGCGGCGCAGTGATTCCTCAAACTCGGGGCGCAATTGCTCCCCCTCTTGGTCGTCTAGCGCCGACAGCGCATCTAGTATCTGGGTGAGCCAGACCGCCAGGCGCCGGTCGATCGTCTGCTCGATGATGCGTTGCAGTTCCTCCGTCGGGAGGTCCCCAACTGTCTTGGGCACCATACGTGTCACATCCTATCTCTACCCCAACGCGGGAACACCTCTAGAAGGCCCTCGCGAAAGCCCCCACGCACACCGTACTGGCGATGGGAGGTCGGGAGGCGTTCCCACCGATTCCATTCCGCCCCCTGATTCTAGCGCTCCCGGCGCGCCACGACAAACGCCACCTCGCTGCGCCACGACACCGTCTTGCCCGTGAGTTCTCGCGCATAGAGGGCACGAACGTCCGCCAGGGCGGCGGGCTCGAGGTGACGGCTCAAGCACTGGCCGTAGCTGGGGCGCTCGCTGGTTGAGGCGTCGAACCAGCGGACGATGAGGTCCGGCGTGACGGGGATCTCGCGCGTCATGGTCACCGCCTCGACAGCCACGTCGGCCAGCCCGGCCGCCTCGAGGGCGTGGCGCAGGTCGTCGGCGTCCCAGTTGGTCATGGGATCGCCCGGGTCGGCATAGATCGCCTCCTCGGCGGCGCGCAGCGCCTCGGCGAGCGCGGCGTCGAGGGAGCCCAGGTCGACTAGATCGTACAGGCGCTGGGTGTGGCGCGGCACCGCCTCCGCCAAGCTGACGGCGCCTCCCGAGTGCAGGAGCGCCGTCACGACGCGCAGCGCCTGCTCCTTGTCCGGGTGCTGCGTGAGGGCGTTGCGGCCGACGACCAGGTCAAAGCGCACCTCGCCGTGGCCGGCCTCGTCCAGAAGCGCGGGGAGGTCATCCAGTTCCCCCCGCAGCAGCTGGGGCCGCTCCACCTCGGGGAGGCGCTCAGCCTGCTGCTGCAGCGCCGTGGCGGCGGTGTCGTCCCGCGCCAGGGCGAACACGCCCCCCTCGGGGGCGCGGCGCAGCGCCTCCCAGGTAAGCAGGCCGCTGCCGGCGTTCAGGTCGAGGATGACGGCGTGGCGCGGCGTCGGCGCCGCGGCGAAAATGCGCTCGCGCACGTCGCCCAGGCGGCGCCCCGTGTCGCTGATGGCGCGCATGAGCCAGCGGTCGCGGGAGCGCCCCGCCGGGGAGAACGTCAGGATCTCCTCGTGGCCGGCCCCCTCCTCGGTCATGGCCGCCAGCTGCTCCTCGCGGCGGCGCGCCACGCGCTCGCGGATGGTGCGCTCGTATCCCTGGTCGCTGGGCTGGTAGAACACCTTGCCCTGGAGAGTGTCGGGCAGGTACTGCTGGGCCACCCAGTGGTCGCGGTAGGCGTGGGGGTAGAGGTAGCCCTCCCCGTGGCCGAACCCCTCCTTGTCGCGGCTGGCGTCCTTCAAGTGGGTGGGCACCTCGCTGTCCCGCTCGCTGCCCACGGTGTCCAGGGCGTCAAAGAAGGCCATCGCCGAGTTGGATTTCGGCGCCGTCGCCAGATAGAGGGCGGCCTCGGCGAGATGAAAGCGCCCCTCGGGCAGGCCGACCCGCTCAAAGGCGGCGGCCGCCGCCTCGACGACCACCAGGGCGTTCGGATCGGCCAGGCCGATGTCCTCGCCCGCCAGGATCAGCATGCGGCGAAAGATAAAGCGGGGGTCCTCGCCGGCATAGACCATCTTGGCCAGCCAGTAGAGGGTCGCGTCGGGGTCGGAGCCGCGCACCGACTTGATGAATGCGCTGATGGTGTCGAAATGATAGTCCCCCTCCTGGTCATAGAGGACGGCGCGCTGCTGAATCGACTCCTCCGCCACCGCTATGTCGACCACGATGACGCCACGCTCGTCGGGCGGGGTCGTCTCGATGGCCAACTCTAGGGCGTTGAGCAGCGAACGGGCGTCGCCGTTGGCCACGTCCACCAGGTGATCGAGGGCGTCGGGACGCACCTCGACACGCACCTTGCCATAGCCGCGCTCGGGATCCGCCAGCGTGGCGCGGGCGATCGTGCATAGGTCCGCGGGGGTGAGGGGCACGAGCTGAAAGACGCGGCTGCGGCTCAGGAGGGCGCGGTTCACGGAGAACCAGGGGTTCTCGGTGGTGGCGCCGATCATGACGATGGTGCCGTTCTCCACCCAGGGGAGCAGCGCGTCCTGCTGCGCCTTGTTCCAGCGGTGCACCTCGTCGACAAAGAGGATGGTGCGCTGGTTGTAGAGGCGCCGCTGTTCCTGCGCCTCCTCCGTCACCTGGCGGATATCCTTCACCCCCGCCAGCACGGCGTTCAGGGTGACGAATCGCGAGCGCGTGGTGTTGGCGATCACCATGGCCAGGGTGGTCTTGCCGGTGCCCGGAGGCCCGTAAAAGATGAGGGAGGAGAGCTGGTCGGCCTGGATGGCGCGGCGCAGGAGGCGCCCCGGCCCCATGACGTGTTCCTGCCCGACGAACTCGTCGATGGTGCGTGGCCGCATGCGGGCCGCCAGCGGCCCTTCGTGTTGCATGCGCTCCTGCATGGCGTGGGCAAAGAGGTCAGTCATGGTTTACGGTCGTATAGCGTCGGGGGTGTTGGCAAAGGGGCTTTTCACGAGGACATCATCATACATGCGGCCCGCTTGTAGGTCCTCAGTCCAGAGGATACTACACCCCAACTTGTTGGCACTGAGGAGGATCATGGCATCCCAGAAGGAAACCTGATGCCGACGCTGAAGGTCGATGGCATCCAGCACATCGGCCGCGTCTGGGACGTGCACGCGCCACTCATTGAGGGATGCGACGACCTCGCGCGCCTGCTCGCGAGTCATGGGCATGGCAACCTTTTGCGTGAGGGTCACGTACAACTCCTGAAGAACCTGTACGCTCAGGCAACCGCACCCCTTTCGCCACAGCTCCTCGAGTAATACCCTCGCCGCGTCCCCTTTGGATCCCGCTATTCTGTCATGGGCATAGACCAGCACGTTGGTATCGACGAACTGGGGCTGGATTTTACCGCTCATGGAGGTCGTCCCGCCGCCACGTCGCGACGCCACCGGTGCCAAGCTCAAAGCCTCGCTCCAGCATCGCCAGGTGCTTTCGGCGGGCGGCCTCGTAGCGGTCCTCGCGCGCAACCAACTCCTCGAGGGTCTCGGTTAGGAGGCGCGACAGGGAGGTGTTGCGCCGCACAGCCAGGAGCTTGACCTTGCGGAGAACGTCCTTGCGCACTGATAGCGTGATGTTCTGTGTCTCCATTTGCACTACCCTCCGCACATGCACACCGGAGTGCCCGTCGCACGACGTATCACGTGAACAAGTGTAGCACGTAAATGCGTGCAGCGCAACCATCCAGTAGACATCACGACGCCTCGGCTCTTCGCCGACGCAGGTGCGCCAGCGCGCGGCGCACGCGCTGCCAGCCACCCTTAGCGGCCTCGGCGTCGTCCTGGGTGATGGCGTGTTCGCTGTAGCGCGCCTCGAGGAACGCCTCGCTCAAGCTGTGGAGGTCCATATCCGCCTCGGGCAATTGCTGGGCCAGCATCGCCTCATACTCGAGCGGCGTCGCCGCGGGTGGCCGCCCGAGCCCCTCCCGGGCGCTGCGATGGAGCACCGACAGGTAAAAGTAGCGCACGCGGTCCCGCGGCGACATGCCGCGCAGCGAAAAGTAGCGCCAGGCACGCGCCACCCCTCGCGCGCGGCGGGCGGCGAGGCGTTGCGCCACCTCTGCGCGCACCCGCGTGGCGACGCGACCTGCCTCCCGGCGCAGACCGCCCCACAGCGAGCGCAGCCAGCGCAAGAACCGTACCCCGCTCAGCCAGCGCACCGCGCCCCAGCGATCCCCCACAAAGTGGTACAGGGAGTAGCCGATGACGCCGGTGAGCACCAGCCAAAAGATGAGGGAGCGCACCAGTGGCCACCAGGCCCACCCGGCCCCCTCGGCCGCTACCGGCTCCGGAGGGGGCACCATGCGAGGCGCCGACCCCGCCGGCCCCATGGAGGTCGGCTCTCCCATGAACAGCTGCATGACGCTGCCCAGCAGCCACGAGATGGCGAACAGCACGAAAAAGGTGAGCTGCACGACGACCCAGACGATCCACCGCGTCGCGGTGTAGAGGGCCTCCAGGATGCCCACGGAATAGCCGGCCGGGAGGAGGGCGGCGACCATGCCCACCAGCGCCAAGAATCCCACCACCAGGTAGAGCCAGCGGCGCCCGAGCCTCCCCAACAAGGGGATGTTCTGCAGCTCCCAGTTCGCTTTGAGGATGGTGTACTGCGCCTCGCTGACGATGAGGAACCCCAGGAGAAAGTAGATCAGCGCGTTCACGATGACGCCCGAGTTCCGGCCGTGCTCCAACATCACCAATTGGCGCACATCCACGCGCCCCAGGCCCGAGAGGATCAGGAGCACCACCCCACCCCAGAAAAAGACCCCCACGATGCGGTTGAGCAACCCCTGCCGGTCGGTGCGGCCGCGGCCGGGCATGGTGTCCCGCAGGTACGAGCCCGGGTCGATGGTAGAGGGCGCGCGCTCGATGGGCGTCGCCTCCATCTCCTGGATCGCCTGGGACACCGTCTTGGCCAGGGCCCAGAAGCCGATGGCCAGGAGGCTGACGACGATAAAGGTGGCATCAAAGAAGGCGCCGATGTTCACCGTCCAGGCGGCGAGGTCATCCAGGAGGCGGCGGAGGCCGTAGCTGATATAGAGGCCAAAGCGCACCAGCAGGAGGAGCACCACGACCTCGACGAAATGGAAGCGCAGCCTGTCCTCCGATGTGAGCCGCAGACGAGAGATGCGGCGCCGCGAATGATACCCCTCCAGGGACACGAGAAAGACGATCACGGCGAACGCCACGCTGGGCCAGGTCGCCGCTAGTTCCAACGCCAGGCCCGAGATCGACACCGCGATGCAGGTGAGCATGGCGGCGATGGCCAGGGGGCGAATCCCCTCCTCAATGGCGGTCTGTGCCCAGGCCGGCATCTCGCCCTCCGGCGCCGCCTGTTCGCCCACGTCGCCCTGCATCGTCGATGCGTCGGCGCCGGTAGGCGCGGGCTGCGCTCTGTCCGACCGTTCGTTAGCGCCAGACATCGAGGTCACTCTCCTGCCAGATCAGGTGGGTCTGAATGCCCACCTCCTTGGCGCGCTCACGGGTAGCGACGTACGAGGTACGCGGGTCGACGAGGATCAGCATGACGTGAAAACCCGCCCGCTTCATCATCACCATACCGTCAAAGAGGGCGTCGTCGGCGTCAGCGGCGATGATGATGCCGGTGCCGCCCCAGCTCATGTGGAGCCTGCTCTGTCGCAGCAGGTCGGGGAAGGCCATCACCTCGCGCGAGGACTGCACCCGCGCCAGGGCATCCAGGATAGTCATCAGGTGCTCGCGGCCGCGGCGCGCCGGCAGCACGATGGGCTGCCCCAGCCCCACGAGGGGGTCCACGCCATTACAGGCCAGCCCCACCGTCTGGCGCTTCTCCGTCAAATAGTGCGCGATAGACGCCGCCGTGACGATGGCCAGCTCGGTGGCCGTCTCGACGCGGGCGGCGCTATAGTCGTCGCGGTTCAGGTCGAGCAGCAGCTGCGACTCGATGGAGATGGCGGGCTCGAAGCGCTTGGTCTGCAGCGTGCCGGTGGCGGCGCTGGTCTTCCAGTGGATGTGACGCAGGCTGTCGCCGCTCTGGTACTCGCGCACACCCACCATGCGCGAGGGGTCCTCAAAGATGCGCTGCCGCGTAGGGACCTCGCCGAACGGGGTCTGGGCGGGCAGCCGCATGGCGGAAAGAGGCACGACGCGCGGGTACACCAGGAACGGGGAGGATACGCAGGTGCGCCGTTCGTAGGTGCGGATGCCAAAGAGATCGCCCGAGCTGAGGATGAGGGGCCCCAGATGATAGTACCCGCGCCGGCGGCAGTCGAGTTCGTATCCCAGCGTGAGCGACTCGCGGGGGAAGAGCGACGACACGCTCTGGAAAAAGCTCGGGGCCTTGAGCTGAATCGGCACGCTGTCATGGACGCGCAGCCAAGGGATCGGCAGGAGGCTGCGATTCCGCACGTTCAGTGTGACGCTCACCTTCTCCCCGGGGAAGGCGCGATCCTGATACTCGCGCTCGCAGGTCACCCTCTCGACGGAGCGACGCAGCCAGATGTGCGATAGAAAGTAGATGCCGAAAAAGAAATAGAGCAGGTAAAAAAAGAAGTCCACCCGAAACAGGATGGCCACCACAAAGAGCCCCAGGATAAAGGCGAGGAGATTGCGCATCGCAAATTACACCTTGAGTGCCAAAACGCCCGCACCAGAGGAGGATCGGCCATCCGCCCAACGACGCCCGGGGTGCTCAGGCGCGGTCCAGTTCACCCACATCGAGAGGGACCTCCGCGAGGAGGTTCCGCAGCACCGTCGCCGTACCGCGGCCGCGTAGCGCGCTCTCGGGCTTGATGATCAAGCGATGCCCGAGGGTATACGGCGCCAGCAGCTTGACGTCGTCGGGAAGCACATAGTCCCTGCCGTGTATGGCGGCCCATGCCTGCGCCGCCTTGTACAACCCGAGGCTGCCCCGCGGGCTGGCCCCCAGGGAGAGGTCGAACTGCTCCCGCGTAGCGCGCACCAACCGCACGATGTAGCTGCGCACCGTCTCGTCCACCGTCACGTCCCACACTTCGGACTGCAGGGCGGGGATTCCGGCGCCGTCCACCACCTGGCCGATGGTCTCGATGGGGTGCGTCCGGCGCAGGTTCAGGAGGATCTGCTGCTCCTCCTCCTGCGTGGGATAGCCCACCTGAGTGCGCATGAGAAAGCGGTCCAGTTGCGCCTCGGGCAATGGGAAAGTGCCCTCGTACTCGATGGGGTTCTGGGTGGCCAGGACGAGGAAGGGGCGCGGCAAGGGACGCGTCACACCGTCCACCGTCACCTGATACTCGCCCATCGCCTCCAGGAGCGCCGACTGGGTGCGCGGGGTGGCGCGGTTGATCTCGTCCGCCAGCAGGATGTTGACGAACGCCGGCCCTGGGCGGAACTCAAAGTCGCCCGACCTTTGGTTGTACACCGAGACGCCCGTGACGTCGTTGGGCAGCAGATCGGGCGTGCACTGCAACCGCTTGAAACTGCACCCCAGCGAGATGGCCAGCGCGCGGGCCAGCATCGTCTTGCCGACGCCGGGCACGTCCTCGATGAGCACATGCCCCTCGCACAGCAGGGATACCATCAGCAGCTCGATCTGGTGCCGCTTGCCGACGATCACTCGCTCGACGTTGTCGATGACCGACTCTGCAAAGGTCTCGATGTCCTTGATCGGCATAGGTTGCACGCTCCCTTGCATGACGTGTTCTCATTGTACGACGCTTGAGAACCGCTGGCAAGGCGTCGCCAGTAGCGATGTGGGAGGAGGGACGCATCGGGGCAGGTTGCGCCCCTTGCGGTGACACCCTATAATCGCAACGGCGGCCGAGGGGCGCAACCCTCGTCGCCGTCGCAACGTATTGCATGAGGTTATGACGTGGCGGACAAGGTGTGTGGTGCGTCGTGGTCGTGGATGTCGTCCGCTTCCTACTGAGTGGCGTCTGCCACCAGATCCCTGAGCACGCGCTAGTGATGGGCGGACAGGCCCTCCCCCTGTGCGCGCGCTGCACGGGGACCTTTCTCGGCGTTCGCGCCGGGCTGCTGGCGCTGTGGGCCGCCGGCCAGGGGCGCCGCAGCGGCATGCCGGGCGGCCACGTCCGGCTCGTGCTGGCACTGCCCGTCATCGCCTGGGCCCTGGACGGCGCCAACGCCTTCGTCGGCGACCTCCTCGGCCGGCCGTGGATGTATGCGCCGAACAATGTGCTCCGTCTCATCACCGGAACGGGTTTCGGATTGGTCCTGTCGACGCTACTCTATCCTACCGTGCACTATGCCGCCGGGACGGCAGCTGCGGCGCGCGCCGCCGACGACGAGCCCGTGCTCGCCCGGCCGCGCTACGTAGCGGCCCTGCCGCTGGCGGGATCGGCGCTGATCGCGATTCTGTTGCTCGAGCCCCCGGCTCCCTATGCCGTGTGGGCCGTCGCCCTTGGCGCGGCGACGGTGGGGGTGCTCGCGCTGGTCAACGCCGTGTTCATCGTCCTGGCACTGAACAGGGAGGGCACAGCCGGAACGTGGGGAGGCGCAGTCGCCTATGCGGTCGCGGGCCTCGGTGCGGCCCTGGCCGAGATGGGGGCGCTGGCGCTGGTGCGACGACTGATCCTGGGATAGCGGGACAGACGAGGTCCCGCGCCGGGATTTCACGTCGCTTTCACGAGCTTGGCACGCTCGGACCCTTGTAGGCGGTAGTTGACTGCGCTATAATCGTGGCAGCGTGCCTGCCGTTGGGTTCTCGCAGTCATCCATACTTTCGCCGCGAAGGCGGCACCCAGAGGAGGGAGCTTCATGGACATCGGCAAAGCATTCACGTTCCCGTTCGATGACGAGGATTGGGTCAAGAAACTGATCATCGGCGCCGTGCTGCTGATCATCCCCATCGTCAATTTCATCACCTTCGGCTATATGATCCGCACCATGCGGAACGTGGCGGAAGGACGCGCCAAGCCGTTGCCCGAGTGGGATCAGTGGGGCGACGACTTTATGAAGGGCCTCATGGTCGTCTTGGCAGCGTTCATCTATTCGCTGCCCATCATCTTGGTGAACGGCCTCACCGCCATTCTGGGCGCCATCGCGAGTTCGGCGAACTCGGAGGGCGTACAGGGGGTGATGGCCCTGTGCACCACGGTGCTGAGCTGCCTGTCGGGGTTGTGGGGTCTGGTGGTAGGCATCTTTGTCCCCGCGGCCGTCGTCAAGTACGCGCAAGAGGGCGAGTTCGGTAGCTTTTTCAAGTTCAGCGAGATCTTTGCCTGGATCCGCGACAACATCAAGGACTATATCATCGCCGTGCTCGTCATCATCGTGGCGCGCATTCTCGCGAGCCTCGGCGTTATCGCCTGCGGCATCGGTATCCTGTTCACCATGTTCTGGGCGACGGTGACCATGGGCCACATCCTCGGCCAGCTGTGGGCTCAGACGAACCCGCCGGCGGCCGCTGCTGCCACGGGCTATGGCGACTATACCCCGCCCGCGCCGACTATCTCGGACGAGGGTGAGGAACTCTAGTCCCATACGAAGCCGATGTTCATACGAAACCGGGGGCCTGACGGCCCCCGGTTTCTCTATGCCAGTGTAACGCCGGTACGACTCATCCAAGGCGCGGTGCCGGGTGCTGGGAGGTGTCGCGGCGTATCTAGCCCCGATGTAGCGAGAGCAAGAATGGGGTCTTGTCGAACATCCAGAAGCCGAGGGGCATCCCGATGATAGTGGCGCATGCGAGCCAGGCGAGGCTCATCCACAGCGCGCTAGACCAGAAGCC
>ENA-UOXR01004138-UOXR01004138.1-bioreactor-metagenome-genome-assembly--contig:-NODE-4138-length-11628-cov-6.175840_pt1 | contig 11628 bp, 12 predicted proteins | sample MGYA00238164_ERZ764825 | MGnify/ENA primary metagenome ERZ764825 (study PRJEB28920, sample SAMN05720171) | bioreactor metagenome | isolation source: Anaerobic biogas reactor | place: USA:Washington...
AGGAAGGAAGCGCGCGGGACGGGAGCCCCGCGGTACGAGGAAGGAAGCGCGCGGGGCTGAGCCCCGCGGTACGTGGAAGGAAGCGCGCGGGACGGGAGCCCCGCGCTACGAGGGATGCACACTGGTTCCGCGCGGCGGGAAAATCCGGGTTGATGGACGGGGGATTCGGGGGTAGATTCAAGCGATTTTGTTGTGCGGAGAATGAGATGAATTCAACCAACCCCAAGGGGCCGGCGCCCTATCCGGTGATTGACCCGCTGGAATGCAAAGCCTGCGGGCGGTGCCTCCTGGCCTGTCCGAAAAAGGTCATCGAGATGGGCCAGGAGCTGAATGCGCGCGGGTATACGTTTGCCCGGTACCGGGGCGCGGGCTGCATCGGCTGTCTGAACTGCTTCTATGTCTGTCCGGAACCGAACGCCATCGAGGTGCACCTGCCGGCCAAGGAGGCGCAGTAGCCATGGCAACGCAACTGGTCAAAGGCAATACGGCGGTCATCATCGGCGCGCTTTATGCGGGCTGCGACAGCTTTTTCGGGTATCCGATCACGCCGGCGAGCGAGATTCTGCACGAAGCGGCGAAGAAGTTCCCGGCGGCGGGGCGGCGCATGGTCCAGGCGGAGAGCGAGGAGGCGGCGATCAACATGGTGTTCGGCGCGGCGACGACGGGCCGGCGGGCCATGACGGCGTCGTCGGGGCCGGGCATCAGCCTGAAGTCGGAGGGGATTTCGTATCTGGCGGGGGCGGAGCTGCCGGCGGTGATTGCGGATATCATGCGGGCGGGGCCGGGGCTGGGCAACATCGGTCCGGAGCAGGGCGACTACAACCAGGTGGTGAAGGGGGGGGGCCACGGCAACTACCGCAACCTCGTGCTGGCGCCGGCGAGCGTGCAGGAGATGTGCGACATGACGATCCGGGCGTTCGAGCTGTCGCAGAAATGGCGCATGGTGGCCGTTGTGCTGGCCGACGGCGTGCTGGGTCAGATGATCGAGCCGCTGCGCTTTCCGGAGACCAGCGTGGAGCCGGTTACGGATACGAGCTGGGCGGTGGACGGCACGGCGGAGACGCGCCCGAACGTGGTGTCGTCCATTTTTCTGGATTTCAACCAGCAGGAGGAGTTCAACCGCCGGCTGCAGGACAAATATGCGGCGGTGGAGGCGGCGGAGCAGGATTCCGAGTCGTACCGGATGGAGGATGCGGAGGTTGCGCTGGTGGCCTACGGGATCAGCGCGCGCATTGCGCAGGGGGCGGTGGATGCCGCCCGCGCCGAAGGCCTCCGCGCCGGCCTGTTTCGGCCCAAGACGCTGTATCCCTTCCCGAAGGACGCGTTGAATGCATTCGTGGAGCCGGGCGGGAAGCAATTGATCTGCGTGGAGATGAGCAACGGCCAGATGCGCGATGACGTCAAGCTGGCCATCGAGTGCCGCTGTCCGGTGCACCTGGTGAACCGGATGGGCGGCAACCTGGTCACGGAAGAGCAGGTGCTGGACCGGCTGCGCGAAGCGGCGCGAACGATGTAAGGCGGAAGAGGAAGCCATGGAACAGGTGATTCAGACCCGGGGGCTGTACAAGACATTCCCGCGCAAGGGCGGGTCGGCGCAGACGGCGACGCACTACTGTCCGGGGTGCGAGCACGGCGTGCTGCACAAGCTGATCGGCGAGGCGCTGGCGGACATGGACCTGCAGGACCGCACCGTTGTGATCAGTCCCGTGGGCTGCTCGGTTTTCGCCTACTACTATTTCGACACGGGCAACGTCCAGGTGGCTCATGGCCGCGCCGCGGCCGTCGGCACGGGCATTTCCCGCACGAGGAACCACGCGGTCGTGGTGTCGTACCAGGGCGACGGCGATCTGGCGTCCATCGGCCTGAATGAAACGCTGCAGGCGGCGAACCGCGGCGAAAAGCTCGCGGTGTTCTTCGTCAACAACACCGTGTACGGCATGACCGGCGGGCAGATGGCCCCGACGACGCTGGTCGGCGAAAAGACGGAAACGTCGCCGGACGGCCGCGATCCGCTGCACGCGGGCTACCCGCTGCACATGGCGGAGCTGATCGACCAGCTGAAGGCGCCGGTGTTCATTGCGCGGGTGTCGTTCTCGAACATGGCCAAGCTGCGCCGGGCGCGGCAGGCGATCCGCAAGGCGCTGGAAATCCAGCGCGACGGGAAGGGCTACGCCTTTGTCGAGGTGCTGATGGCCTGCCCGACCAACCAGAAAATGAATGTCGAGGAGGCCACGCGGTTCGTGGCCGAGCAGATGGAGGCGGAATTTCCGCTGGGGGTGCTGCGCGACCGGGCGGAGGAGGCGGCGCCGATCGTCCGTGCCGAGAGCGACTACCGCAAGGAAACCCTTGACCGTCTGCTGGGGCTGGACACGGACCGAGCGCCGGATGCCGAGCTGGATCCCGCCGCCCCGTCGTTTCATGTCAAGATGGCCGGGTTTGGCGGGCAGGGCGTGTTGAGCATGGGCGTGATTCTGGCCCGCGCCGCCTGCCAGGCGGGCAAGTTCGTCTCGTGGTATCCGTCCTACGGTCCCGAGCAGCGCGGGGGCACCGCCAACTGCGGCGTGGTGATTTCCGGCCAGCCGATCGGCACGCCGGTGGTGACGGCGGCGGATGTGCTTGTGGCGATGAACCGGCCGTCGCTGGAAAAATTCGCCGGGGAGGTGAAGCCCGGCGGGTGGCTGCTGTACAACGCGGCGATCGGCGACTTTGACGCGCCGGCGGGCGTTCGCGCCCTGGCCGTGCCGGCGGCGGAACTGGCGAAGGAAGGGGGCAGTGTCCGCGCCGCCAATACCGCCATGGTCGGCGTCATGGCCGCCCTGGGCGGCTTCGGCCTGCCGGAGCAAGCTTATCGCGAAGCCTTTGTCCGTCAATTCGCCGGCAAGGAATCCGTGGTGAAAACCAATCTGGCGGTGTTTGAACTGGCCCGGCAGTGGGCCGCCCGGCCGCGAACCTGATCCCGCGAATGGGGGGGGCGGAGGCGGAACGGCTCAGGTTTTCTCGAAGAGAAGCAGGGTGCGGGGGGAGTTGCGGATGGATTCCCGCCGCAGAAGCCGGAAGGATTTTCCGAACACATCCAGGCAGTGGTCCAGGGTGACGTGATCGAACAGATTCACGCGGAATTCGATCAGCCGGCGGAACATGACGTCGTCGGTCGGGACGAATTCCAGGATGAGATGGCGCCGGGTCAGCGCGGCCAGCAGGTCGCGGATGGCGGCCATGGGGAGGTTGGCGCCGACGAGGAGATGGTGGATGACGGCGAGGGCCAGGACGCAGTCGGGCCGGGCCCGCTCCAGGAAGGAAGGCCGTTCGGCGTTCAGGTAGCCGATGCCGGGGGTGGGGTTGGCGATGTCCACGACCATCGGGGTGATGTCCGCGGGCTCCTGCCGGATGCGCTGGTACATCTGCTCGACGGCGCCGATATCGAAATCGGTGGCGAGGACGGAGGCGCCGCAGGCGGCGGCGATGCGCGAGTAGTCGCCGGTGTTGCAGCCGATGTCGAGCACGGAGGCGGCCCGCGCGTCCTGGAGATATTCTTTCACCAGCGCTTTTTTCGAGGTTTCGGCCTCGTCGTCATAGGAGCAGATCCGGGTGTAGTCGCCCCAGACGGTTTCCGGCGCGATGGACCTGGCCAGGGCGTCGATTTTGCGGTCGAGGCGGCGCAGGGTCATTTGCTGTGCGGCGGGATGGCCGGCGGGCGCGCCGCCGGGAGCGGGGGCGGAGGGTCTGGGGGCGGACGTCTTGCCGGCCTTGACGCGACGCTCGAGGGCGAAGGGCAGGCCGATGTCGAAGAGCAGCCCGGGGCTCCAGCGCTGTCGCCAGGAAAATGCCTGGCCGACCTGCAGGGTGGAGCGCCCGTCGAGGCTGGGCAGAAAGTACGAGCGCAGATCCCAGCCGGCGCGTTTCACGAGCAGCAGGGGATAGAGGAACATCCGGTTGAACTGGCCCAGGGCGAACCACAGGTCCAGCCGCGCGGGTTTTTCAATGGAGGTCAGGTCGATGAAGACCGGCTTGCCGCGGACAAACTGGATGTTGTAAGCGGTGGCATCCTTGAGGGACAGCCCGAGATCGAGCAGTTCGCGCTGGAGTTTCAGCGTCAGGCGGCCGGCGTCGGCCAGCATGGAGACAGACCACTCGCAGGGGTAGGTGATGGGCGCGATCCGGTCGTGCTCCACGAAGTCGGCGAACCCGGGATGGGCGGCGTTGAGTTCGGCAAGCAGGGCCGGCTCCTCGACAAAGCGGGTCCCCACGACGAGGCCTTCCCGCGCCCAGCGGGCGAGGTGCCCCTGGACATTGAGAGAGCGCAACAGGTCCGCGGCCGCCGCGTCCAGCGCGCGGAAGATGCGTTCCCCGTGTTGAAAGACATATCCGCTGGGATCGCGGAAGGAACCGGCCACGCGGGTCATGGGGCTATTCCGGCTTCGGGGAATCGTCGGCCGGCGTCTTGGCGGACGGTTTTCTGCCGGTGAAGAGCGCTTTGATCCGGCTCCAGAAGACGGCGATGCCGCCGATGCAGGAGGCCAGGATGACCTGGATCAGGATGCTGCCGCTGCCGGGATCAATGTAGGCGAGAAACATGGGGATACTCCTGGTGTGAATTGCAGACTGGGGAGTATAGGCGGACCGCCCGGGGGCACAACAAAAAAACCGCCGGAAAGGCGGCGCGTCCGGGATTTGGTGGAGGGTAGGAGGTTCGAACTCCCGACCTCCTGAATGCCATTCAGGCGCTCTACCAAACTGAGCTAACCCCCCAAATCCTCAGACGATGTTGTGTGTGTACCATGCGCCGGGGGCTTCGTCAACCCGCGGGGCGAAAAAAACTTTCGCGGAACGCGGGATTGACACCGGGGGGGGCTTCACGTATTTTGCACGCCTATTTGTCGAATGGGGATGGCGTTGGGCCGCCCTGGAAACGAGGATTCAGATGGAAGCGTATGCGGTGATCGAAACCGGTGGCAAGCAATACCGGGTTCAACAGGGTGATGTGGTGTCGGTCGAATTGATCGAGGGCGCCGAGGCGGGCCAGACGGTCGAGGTCGGCCGGGTGCTGGCGGTCAACGACGGCTCGGGCCTGAAGACGGGCGCACCGGTGGTGGACGGCGCCAAGGTGACGGCCGAGGTGGTCGAGGACTACCGCGCGCCGAAGGTCGTGGCGTTCAAGAAAAAACGCCGCAAGGGCTACCACCGCAAGGTGGGGCACCGGCAGCATCTTCTCAAGGTCAAGATCGCGTCCATCGCGTAAGGCAAAGGAGCAGTCCAATGGCACATAAAAAGGGACAAGGCAGCAGCCGCAACGGGCGCGACAGCAACGGGCAGCGGCGCGGCATCAAGCGTTTTGGCGGTCAGACCGTCACGGCGGGCAGCATTCTGGTTCGCCAACTCGGCACCAAGAAGACCCCCGGGCTGAACGTCGGCATGGGCAAGGACTACACGCTGTTCGCGCTGACGGACGGCGTGGTGTCGTTCGACCGCGATGGAAAGCGCGTCAACGTCCAGAAGGTCGCCCAGGCCTAGAGTTGGGCGGGCACCGAGGGCAACGCAAAGGGCGGGCCGCGAGGCACCGCCCTTTTGTTATATGAAACCGCTAACGTTTGTAGATCGTGTCCGCATCCAGGTGTTCGCCGGGAACGGCGGCAACGGGGTGGCGTCGTTCCGGCGGGAGAAGTACGTGCCGCACGGAGGGCCGGACGGCGGCGACGGCGGCAATGGGGGCAGTATTTTTCTGCAGGCGTCCAAGGATGTGGCGTCGCTGCTGGATCTGCATTTTGCGCCGATCGTTCGGGCCCGGCACGGGGAGAAGGGCCGCGGCCAGCAGCAGTACGGGCGGGGCGGCGAAGACAGGATCGTGCCCGTGCCGCTGGGGACCGAGGTGCGCGATGCGCAGACCGATGAGGTTCTGGGCGAGGTGCTGGCCGACGGCGACAAGCTGAAGGTGGCGCAGGGCGGCCGGGGCGGGCTGGGCAACATGCATTTCAAAACCAGCACCCACCAGGCGCCGACGGAGTTCACGGAGGGGACGCCGGGGGAGATCAAGACCCTGCGGCTGACGATGAAGACCGTCGCCGAGGTCGGGCTGGTGGGCTATCCCAATGCGGGCAAATCCACGCTGCTGGGCCAGCTGAGCGCGGCGCGCCCCAAGGTGGCGCCCTATCCCTTCACCACCCGCCATCCGAATGTCGGCACGCTGGTGTTTGACGCGACGCATACGCTGCGCGTGGCCGACGTTCCCGGCCTGCTGAAGGACGCCCACAAAGGGGTGGGGCTGGGGCATGATTTCCTGCGGCACATCGAGCGCACCCGGTTTCTGCTGTACGTGGTGGACATGGCGGGCACCGACGGCCGCCGGCCGGCCGATGACTACGCGAGCCTGCGCGAGGAGCTGCGGCTGTACAATCCCGACCTGGCCGAACGTCCCTATGCGGTGATCGCCAACAAAATGGACGAGCCCGCCGCGAAAAAGAATCTGTCCGCCTTCAAGCGGAAGACAAAGGAAACACCGCTGGAAATGTGCGCGGAACTGGGCGAAGGCGTCCCGGAGCTGAAGGCGCGGCTGGTTGCGCATTTTTTTCCCGGCGACACCCTGCTGGAATGGTGACGCCGGCGGGCAATTTTTGACTGTGCGGGAACGGGGAATGGGGTATTCTGCCCCCTGACATGCCGGATTATCCGTCAACCCAGCAGTTGTGGGCTCCATGGCGCATGGAGTTCATCCGCGCGCCCAGGGAATCGGGGTGTTTTCTGTGCCGGATCGCCGGCGGGACCCCGGATCAGGACGAGGACAACCTGGTGATTCACCGCAGCGGGGGAATGATGCTGCTGCTGAACCGCTATCCCTACAACAGCGGGCACCTGATGGTGGCGCCCTGCCGTCATGTCGCCACGCTGGGGGAACTGACGGGGGAGGAACGCCGCGCCCTGCTGGACATGGCCTGTCTGGGCGAGCAGCTGCTCCAGGCGGTGGTGAATCCGGACGGCTTCAACATGGGTATCAATCAGGGATCGGCCGCCGGAGCGGGGCTGAAGGAGCACCTGCACTGGCACGTGGTGCCCCGATGGGAAGGGGACACCAATTTCATGCCGGTGCTGGGCCGCGTGCGGGTGATGCCGCAGGCGCTCAGCGAAATGCAGGCGGCGTTGCGGGAGGCGCTGTCCCGCCGGGGAGGGCTCGGCTAGCCGGTCCCGGCTCGCCCCACGCCATGGCGGAACGCACGGTTCATTTTGACAACGCCCGCGAAGCGCAGGATTTGACGGGCCCGCGGGGGGACTACCTGCCGCCCATGGAGGACGCGTTCGGGATTCAGGCGGTCACGCGCGATCTCTGGCTCAAACTGGAAGGGCCGGCGGACAAAGTGGCCGCCGCATCCGCCTTCGTGGACAGTCTGCTGCGCGCCCGCAATTCAGGCCTGGCCCTGAGCCGGCATGCGGTGGATTACGCCCGGCAGGCGCATGTGGACGGGCGGGGAGCCGAACTCGACAACTTCATGGGCCTGCGCATTGATGTCGCGCCCGGCCGGGCGCCGGTTTTTCCGCGCACCTTCGGGCAGGCGGCGTTCATCGAGACCATCCGCGGCAGCGAACTGACGTTCGGGCTGGGGCCGGCGGGCACCGGCAAGACCTACCTGGCCATGGCCATGGCCGTGTCGGCCCTGCTCAAGAACGAAGTGTCGCGCATCATTCTGACCCGGCCCGCGGTGGAGGCCGGGGAGGCGCTGGGATTCCTGCCCGGCGATTTGCAGCAGAAAATCCTGCCCTATCTGCGTCCGCTCTACGATGCGCTGCACGAGATGATGCCGGCGGAAGACGTGCCCGGCCTGGTGGAGCGCGGCGTGATTGAAGTGGCGCCGCTGGCCTACATGCGCGGCCGCACGCTGAACCGCGCCTTCGTCATTCTGGACGAAGCCCAGAACACGACGCGCGAGCAGATGCTGATGTTCCTGACGCGCCTGGGATTCGGTTCCAAGGCCGTGGTCAACGGCGACCTGACGCAGGTGGATCTGCCGCCGCACAAGATGCCGGGGCTGCTTGAGGCGGAGTTTCTGCTGCGCAAGGTGTCCGGGGTGGGGGTGGTGCGGCTGACCGCCGCCGATGTCGTGCGCCACCCCCTGGTTCAGCGCATCATTGATGCCTACAAGGGGCGCGAGCGCGGGGCCGGCAACGGGGAGGTTGCGCCGTGAAATTCCGCGTCCGCAAGAAGACCCCGGCGTCGAAACCGCGGCCGGTCCGGCCGTCGGGATCCCCGCGCCGCCGCGGGTGGAATGCCGTCATCAATTTCCTGATTCTGGCCGCGGTATGGCTGGCGGGGGTTGTGCTGCTGCATTTCGGCGGACCGCGGCGTCATGTGGGCCTGGCCGAAGGCCAGCGCGCTCCCGCCACCGTCGTGGCGGCCGTGGATTTCGACTGCGACAGCCTGGCCGCGACCGAGCTGCTGCGACGGCAGGCCGCCGAAGCGGTGGTGCCGGTGTTTTCCATCCAGATGGGCCCGCTGCAGGCCGCGTGGCGCACGCTGGACAAGCTGGCGGGCCGGGCGGTCAGTCTGCGGCGCGACATCGAACAGGCCGCGCAGCAGGGCGCCGCCGGGCCGATTCCCGATGCCGCGGCCGCGGCCGCGCGTCTGGAAACCGGATTGACGGTGGCTGCGGACCTGCTGGGCGTGCTGCTGCCCGGCGGGGATCTGGTCCAGTTGTTCCCCGGCGGCCGCGAAATGGATGCGCTGGCGGCGCTGAAGGAAAGCCTTCAGGAGGTCTGGCTGGCCGGCATCCTGTCGGATTCGGACCGCGAATCGGGGTTTCAGGGCATGGTGCCGGCCGGGACGATCGATCTGCTGGTGAAAGACGGCGACGAGCCGGAGCAGTTTCGCCGGGTGCCGCTGGCGGATCTGGCCTCCGTGCCCGAGGCCCTGGCCGCCTTCGTGGAAACCGCCCGCCGGCGCCTGGGCGAACTGGAGCTGGAAGTTCCCGCCCGCACGCTGGAGGAGCTGGTCCGTTCTTCCATGCGCCCCAATCTGGACTACAATCCGAGGCCGACCGAGGACCGCCGGACGGCGGCCCGGCGCGCCGTGCCGCCGTCGCGTATGACCGTGCGCGCGGGCACGACGCTGATGGAAGAAGGCGACACCGTCACGCCGCAGATCGTCGCCATGGTCGAAGCCTACAACCAGCGCATGGCCGCGCTGGAATCGCCCCGCGACCGGCGCCTGAAGCGGCTGGGCGACTCCGTTCTGCTGCTGATGGTGCTGGCGTTGTGCACGGCATGGCTGCACGGCACGCAGCCGGGCGCTTTCGCCAAACCCCGCCGGAAACTCTATCTGACCGCGCTGGGGCTGCTGGCGCTGGCGCTGGCCAGCGCATTCCGCCATGTCTCGGCGGGTCTGAACTGGATCCCGCCGTGGCTGGTTCCCTTCGCCATGCCCATCGCACTGCCCGCGGTGCTGGCCGTGCTGATCCTGGGTCCCCGGTACGCGCTGGTCGTCGGCCTCTGGAGCGCGCTGTCCGCCGCGCTGATCTTCGATCGCAGTTTTGAACTCCTGCTGCTGGGGCTGGGCGGCTCGACGCTGGCGGCGCTGCTGCTGCGCAAGGTGCGCAAGCGCTCGCAGGTGATGCGAGCGGGGCTGGCGCTGGGGCTGTTCGAGGGGGTTCTGGCTCTGGCGATGGCCGCCATGATCCGGCATCTGCCCGCCACGTTCCTGGTGCAGATGGGCACCGGCCTGGCCGGAGGCGTCGCCACCGCCATTTTCGCCCTGCTGCTGCTGCCCGCGATGGAATGGCTGTCCGGGCACACCTCCGACATCACCCTGCTGGAGCTGACCGACATGAGCCACCCGCTGCTGCAGCGGCTGGCGATGGAAGCCCCCGGCACCTATCACCACAGCCTGCTGGTGGGGGCCATCGGACAGGCCGCCGCCAACCGCATCGGCGCCAACGGGCTGCTGGTGCACGTCTGCGCCAATTTCCACGACATCGGCAAGCTGTCGAAGCCCGAGTTTTTCAACGAAAACCAGCGCGGGGGCGAGAATCCCCACGACAACCTTTCGCCCAGCATGAGCGTGCTGGTGATCCAGTCGCACGTGAAGGAGGGCCTGACGCTGGCCAAGCGCCACAAGCTGCCCCGGCCGGTGTGCGAAGGCATCGCGGCGCATCACGGCACCGCGCTCACCTCCTACTTCTACCAACTTGCCCGGCGCTCGTTGCAGGAAGCCGGCCTGGCCGAGGATTCCGGTCTCGAGGCGTCTTTCCGCTATGAAGGGCCCCGGCCCTGGACCCGCGAGCTGGCCGTCCTGATGCTGGCCGACACCGTGGAAGCTGCCTCGCGTTCCCTGGAGAAGCCCACGCCCAACCGCATTGCCGAGATGGTCGAGACCCTGATGCGCGACAAGCTGCTGGACGGTCAGCTGGATCTCTGTCCGCTCACCCTCGAGGATCTGCATGCCATCCGCGAATCCTTTGTGTTTTCGCTCTCCAACATCCTGCATGGAAGGAGTCCCTATCCCCGTGAAGATCAGCCTGCACAACCGTCAGCGGGCGCTGCCGGTGCGGCCGGCGGCGCTCCGGCGGCTGGTCCGGGCGCTGGCGCGCCGGGCGTTTCCACCTGACGCCCCGCCCCCCCCGGGCGAACTTGCGGTGCTGCTGGTGGATGACGCCGCCATGCCGGACTACAAAGCCGGGTGCTTCGGCGCGCGTCTTCAGACCGACGTGGTGGCGCAGGCCTATGCCGCCCTGCCGGGCGTTTTTCCCGCGACCGCCGAGATGGTCGTGAATGCCGAGCGCGCGCTGGCCGAGGGCCGCCGCCGGGCCGGCGGCCCCGCCCGCGAACTCGCGCTCTACATCGCCCACGGCCTGGACCATCTGGCCGGCGCCGATGATGATACGCCGTCGCGCCGCCGCGCGATGCGCCGGCGCGAAACCGCCTGGCTCGACGCGGATCCCGCTGTCTGGGAGGGCATCATTGGCCCATGATCCTGAAGGACGAGGCCATTGCGCTGCGGTTGCATCCCTACGCCAACACGTCGCGGATCGTGGTTTGGCTGTCGCGCACCCACGGCAAGCTGGCCACCCTGGCCAAAGGCAGCCAGCGCGATCGCAGCCCCTTTCTCGGGCAGGCCGACCTTTTCTACACCTGCGAAATCCTGTTCTACGCCCGCGAGACCCGTCATCTGCACATCCTGAAAGACTGCGCGCCGCGGGACATCCGCCCCGCGTTCCGGGCGGACTGGAAGGCCTGCGCCGCCGCTTCCTATGCCGCCGGGCTGCTGGACCGCGCGATGCCTTTCGGGCCCGCCCCCGCCGGGCTCTACGAGCTGTTGGCCGCCACGCTGGAACAGCTGGCCGTCCGGACGCCCGGCCCCGCGTTCATTCCCCGGCTCGAGCTGCTGCTGCTGCATGAACTGGGGCTGGCCCCCCGCTGGGACGTCTGCTCCCGCTGCCGGGCCGATTTGAACGGTGCGGCCCCGGCCCGGCTCGATGCGGCCCATGGCGCTCTCCAGTGCGAATCCTGCGCGGCCGGCCGCGGCCGTCCGGTGTCGCCCGCCGGCCGGCAGGCCATTCGCGGCATGCTCTCCGGGCAGCTTCCGCCGTCGCTGCCCGAGCGCGTCTTCCGGGAAGTCCGCGACCTGATGGGCGGCCTGCTGGAGCATCA
>ENA-UOXR01004156-UOXR01004156.1-bioreactor-metagenome-genome-assembly--contig:-NODE-4156-length-11590-cov-3.258604_pt1 | contig 11590 bp, 10 predicted proteins | sample MGYA00238164_ERZ764825 | MGnify/ENA primary metagenome ERZ764825 (study PRJEB28920, sample SAMN05720171) | bioreactor metagenome | isolation source: Anaerobic biogas reactor | place: USA:Washington...
CCTGGGGCTCATCGTTCCCCATACTTCCCGTATGCTCGTGGGAGGCGATCACAGGCTGCTGATACCAACCTCTATGATCTTAGGAGCCAACGTGCTCCTTGCAGCGGACATATTCTCTCGCCTGGCGGTGCGGCCCAACGAGCTGCCTATAGGGGCGGTCATATCCCTCATCGGTGCGCCGTTCTTCGTTTATCTCATGATTAAGAGGGGGAAAGAATATGGCGGATGACCCGCAGATATCAATTAAGATCGAAGGTGTCCAGTTCGGCTATAACGGCACTGAGGTCCTGAGAGGAGTGGAGTTCGAAGGGAATAGGGGAGAGTTCATCGGCCTTATCGGCCCCAACGGCTCTGGAAAGAGCACCTTGCTTCGCCTGATCAACGGCATCCTTCGCCCCAGAGTAGGGACTATTATGATGGAGGGCAAGGACCTCACCAAGATGAAGATCGAGGAGATCGCCAAGGTCTGCGCCAACGTCCCCACCGAGTTCAGCGAGGACTTCAATATGTCCGTGCAGGAACTCGTCTTCCTGGGGCGGTATCCATTCGCTCAAGGACTGTGGTGGGACAACAAGGAGGACGAGAGCATGGTGGTGGAAGCCATGGAGAAGTTCGGTGTCTATCAACTCCGAGACAGGAGATTCTCCGAGCTCTCATCCGGTGAGGCACAAAGGGTTCTCCTGGCCAAAGCCGTCGTGCAGTGCCCCAGGGTCATGCTGGTGGACGAGCCCTCGGCGCACCTCGACCTCAGGTACAAGCTGGAGATAATGGAACACCTCCGGGACATGCTGAGCGGAAACGTCACGATAGTCATCGCCTCCCACGACCTCAACCTTCTGGCCAAGTACTGTGACAAGGTCATGATATTGTCCAAGGGCAAGATAGTGGCCTTCGGACGGCCGGAGGAGGTCATAACCTCAGAGATGGTAGAGCAGGTCTATGGTGTGGAGGTGGCGATCTTCAACGATGGGGACAGCATATATGCCATACCCCGCAGGACCCGACGGAAGGAGGATGGCCGATGAGCCTTGAGGACCGAGTGCGCACGGAGGTCCTGGGCATGCTACGGCCAAAGCACGGTGGCGATGTGTGGGGACGACTGGAGGTCAGGGACTTCAGCTCCAACGTCAATCCCCTAGGCCCTCCCGAGCGTTTGAACGATTACATCCAGGAAGCGGCTAGTGATATGGTCAATTATCCTGACGATCACTGCAAGGACCTTAAAGAGGCGATCTCCCAGAGATATGCGCTTCCTGCAGCGAACATAGTTGTCGGCGCGGGCTCGGCCGAGCTCATCAGGCTGTTCCCTGAGGTTTTCGTCAAGCCAGGGGACAAGGTCATCATGCCTCGCCCTACGTTCTCCGAGTACGGCTTCGCCTGCCAGCTCATGGGCGCCAAGTTCGCGGACGTTCCCCTGCCGGAGGACGATGGCTTCCACCCGGATATCTCCGGGTTCATAGATGCCATGGTACCGGGCACCAAGGCGATCTACGTGTGCAATCCCAACAACCCCACCGCTCGGATGCTCACCCGCAAGGAGGTCATGGAGGTCGTCAAAGAGGCGGGACGCCGGGACATAATGGTGTTCCTGGACGAGACCCTCCTGGAGCTCTCCGAAAAGGATAGCGAGGTCACCTGCGTGGGGTAGGTGGCCGCCAACGACAACATGTTCATCATCAGGTCCTTCACAAAATCGTTCGCCATGCCCGGGCTTCGTGTGGGCTACGGCTTCGGAAGCAAGGACGTCGTCCGCTACATGGACGCCGCCCGGCTGTCCTGGAACCTGGGAACGATCGAGCAGAGGGTGGCCACAAAGCTCATGACCAACGAGCAGGAGCATGTGCGCAATGCTATCCGCCTCCTTTTGGACGAGAAGCAGAGGATGCGCGATGGGATATCGCACATCCTCAAGCGCAGGATCCGTATGCCTGATTCATACTTCTTCTTCCATCCCCTGAGGCCTCTGGGGATCACCTCCCCGAAGTTCAAGGAGATGATGCTTACCCATAACGTCCTGGTCCGCGACTGCTCCTCCTTCGGCCCTCCTGGCCAATCTTACTCGCGCTTCTGCGTGAAGACCAGGGAGAGCGACGATGAGTTCTTGGAGGCGCTGAAGGCCACGGTAGAGGAACTACATTCAGGAAGGTAGTCGTGTGGACCTCTGGCTTTACGCTATCATCATTCCGCTAGTGGCGTTGGTCATCGATCTGGCGTTGGGAGAGCCACCTAATCGCGTCCACCCCGTGGTGTGGATGGGTAGGTTGATAGGGGCGCTCGACGGCCTGGTCAAGAGGGATGAGCCCCGCCGAACACGAAAGGAAAGGGCGCTGGGCGTTCTCGTGATCTTGATACCCATCCTTGTCTTCGTCCTCGGTTTCACTATCATTCTCGCCTTGACGCGTTGGTGGCTGGGGATGTTGGTGTGGGCCGCCGCCTGTGCGATAATCTTCAAGACGCTCTTCGCCATCCGCGCGCTGGAGACCCATACCGCACCCATGGTGGACGATCTCATGAGGGACGATCTGGACGCCGCGCGAAAGAAAGCGTCCATGGTGGTATCGCGGGATGTGAACAAGCTCGATCGTGCCCATGTCATCTCCTGTGCAGCGGAGACGGTGTCCGAGAACCTTGTGGACTCTGTCCTCTCACCCATGTTCTACTTCGGCCTCGCCGGGATACCCGGGGCCGCGTTCCTGAGGGTCGCCAACACCGGGGACGGAATGATAGGCTATCTCAGTGAGAAGCATCGGTACGTTGGCTGGTTCACAGCCCTCTTGGATGATTGCGCGCACTACCTGGTCGCCCGCCTCTCCGTCCCCTTCATCATGCTTTCCCTCGCCCTGCTCAGGAAGGATTGGCGGAACGCCTGGCGCACCGCTTTACGCGATCACCACCAGACCAGCAGCCCCAACAAGGGATGGCCCATGGCCTCGGTCGCTGGGGGCCTCCATGTGAGGTTCGAGAAGGTGGGGTACTACAACATGGGAGATGGAGAGGTGTCCCTTGATCCCCTGGTCATAAGGGACACCATCAGAGTGATGAAGTTGACGGCGGTGATCTTCTTCGTCCTGATCATGCTCCCCCTTTTCACATTCGTAGGTATACACGTCCAGCTGTACCTTGAGGACGTCCTCTTAGGTATGCTGGGCCTGAGGTGAGGTGCAAATATGTCGGATTTCGATGTTGGGATAGAGATGGGCGAATATCAGGACAGACCAGTGGCCATCGTGCACCTGCCGTCAAGGTTCAAGGTGCTCAGCTCCACCCTCATGGGCGGCGGCTTCATGGAGACGGACACCATCTTCATCCTGGAGGTCAAGATGGGCTACGACAACAACCACCCGGAGGAGGACCTCTTGAACGTGTGCACCAAGTACGGCCTTCCGAATGACAGCGTGGGCTTCATGACCGCCGCCGACGTAGCGCGCGTCCTCACCGTGAAGAGGGACGAGCTCAACGGCAAGAAGGTCATTGCCATAGTCACCGCTGGAGTGACCAACGCCGTCTATGCCGGGGAGAGGCTCCCCCAGGAGATCATCGACCTCCTGCCCAAGCATGTGGCCGGGACCATAAACATCATCGCCCTCCTGGACTCCCCTATAGAGTGTGGGGGTCTGGCAGGCGCTTTCATAACCGTGACCGAGGCCAAGAGCGCGGCACTGATGGACATGAACGTCAAGGGCACAGGGACCACCAGCGATGCCGTGGCCGTGGCCTGTCCCCTGGGAGAGGGGGACTTTTACTGCGGGCCGGCCACCGATGCCGGGATGATCATGGCCCGAACGGTGAGGGAGGCGGTCGCCGATTCCGTCCGCAAGTGGAACAAGAACGGTGGTCCCAGGGACTTCGGGTACCGCCTGGATGAGCTGGGCATCGGTCCGGATGAATTGTGGGAGGCGGCCCTCGCCCTTTATGTCCCGGACCCTTCCTGGGACACTGAGGCCTTGAAACAGATGTTCCTCAAGCACCTGACCGTTCTGCGGAAGGACATCAACGTCAACGCCATGATGTACGCCGCCTTCGCCCTGGAGGAAAAGGGCAACCGGGACGACCTGTACGGCCTGGACCGGGGACGGTTCCGCGAGGACCCCGTGCACCTGGTGGCGGACGAGCTGCTGGGGATAGCCCTCGCACAGTATATCGCCGGCACCAAAGGTCTCTTCGAGTACATACGCTATGACAAGAAGAAGCCGGGGATCCTCGGGGTCCTAGGACCTTTCCACGATGACATCGTCGCCTCGCTCATCGGGTCCATCATGTCCAGGATCTACACCGAGCTGCTGGAGGGTGAGGACAAATTAGGTTCCTAGGCGCCATCAAAGCGCAGTTCTCGCTGTTCACGGTCATTCCCGTGAACGTCGATATGGAGGACGTGGACCAGCTGTCGCACCACTTCTGGCTAACCCCCATCATCGGCCTTTTCTACGGAGTGATCGCCGGAGGCCTGTTCCTGCTCCTGACCCGCGTCCTGGACAGCCTGGTGTCAGCGACCCTGGTGATCCTGGTGATGCACGGCCTGAACAGGTTCCTGCACTTCGATGGCCTCATCGATCTAGGGGACGGGCTGATAGCCACAGGACCGCACGAGAAGAAGCTGGCGGCCATGAAGGACACCAGGGTGGGGGCCGGGGGCGTTGGCTTCGGAATAATGTTCACCATTCTCACCATCGCTGCCCTCACGTCCGTCGGTCGGGAGGGGGACTACGCTATCTTCTTCCTGCCGCTGGCCATGGAGGTCCTGGGCAAGAACGCCCTGGTCACGGTGGCCGCTCTGGGCACGTCCCGCGAGGGGCTGGGGAGCCCGTTCGTGCGCAACTGCCGGAAGGGCCATGCCGCCCTGTCCTCAGGCCTGTCGTTCGTCCTCCTATCTCTGTTCATCCCCCTCCTGTACCCGTGGTTAGGGCTTTTCTCAATTACCCTGATCACCCTGATGGTCCTCACCAGCGTCGTCGCCGGAGCCCTAGTTGCCGCCAAGGCGCATGGCAGCTTCGGCTGCGTCAACGGGGATATAATGGGAGCCACAAACGAGCTGGCCAAGCCTGCTGTAGTCATAGTGGGGATATTAGGGGTGATGCTGTTCCTGTCGATGTGATCGTGACCGCGGGGGGGAAGGGCAGTAGGATCAAGCAGATGGAGGGCGAGAAGCCCCTCATCCCCGTCCTTGGCATACCCATGATCGATAGGGTGCTGGAAGCGGTCATGGCCTCGAGCGGAGTAGGAGCGGTGCTCGTCTCCATCACCTCGAACACCCCTCGGACGGAGGAGCATCTGCGTAAGAGAGGGATCGATGTCATCATCACTGACGGCAGAGGGTACAGTGAGGACCTCAACCAGGCGATGAGCGGACTGGCCACCGACCAGGTCATGGTGTTGCCAGCAGATATGCCCCTGATCCGCCCGGAGACCATTGAAGAGGTGCTGCGACAGGCCGAAGGGATGAAGGTAGGTTCCTTCTGCGTAACAGTTCCCGTGGAACTGATGAGGGCCTTGGGCCTCAACCTTACGTACTCGCTGACGGTGGACGGTCGCGAGGTGGTCCTGTGCGGGGTCTCGGTCGTGGACCGCAAGGCCATGCTCACCGGGCTGGAGCTGGAGCAGTCCTACATGATCTCAGAGTCGGAGGAGCTGGCTCTCAACGTGAACACCGTCGGTGACCTGCGGCGGGCGGAGATGGTGCTCACCCGTCGCTTGGCCCCCTGAATTGATGGCGTTCAGATCAAGAATAGACCCTTCTTTTCGGCGATCTCCAGAACCCTCCTGTGCTCTCCGAGGGAGACCGTTTCCCGAAGCTCCGGGTAACTCCATGCATGGTGTGCAGGGCGGTATTGAGCCATGATATTTACGGCAGCTCCTGGCATGTTATCCGCGAGCCAATCAACAACCGGAAGGGTGCAGCACTCCAGGTGGTGGGGGAGCATGAGATGACGAACGATGACCTCGCCCTGAGCGGCGGCCATAATATGGTTGCGGGTGACCGTGCTCATGTAGCACGGAGCATCTGAAAGCCTCAGAGCACAGGCATCGTTGCCGAACTTCAGGTCCGTGAGGTAGATATCCATGCACCCGTCCAGCAGGGATAGGGCAGGCTTTGTCAGGTACATGTTGGAGTTCCACACCTGGGCGATATTGGCATGGGAACGCGAGAGGACGTCCAGTATGTAGGGGAGATGGGGCGTGGGGTCACCTCCCACCCAGTTTACGTTCTTCACATCCTCATGGGCGTGAGCTGTGTATCCAGTTCCTTTGGGACGGGCCAGCCTGCTCAGCAGGGCCGCCATATCCTCAGCGGGATAGATGAGTCCAGCGTCGGGACGGGTGCTGATGTCGTAGTTCTGGCAGAAAACGCAGCGTAGATTGCACCCTGAGAAGAACACCGTGTAGGAGGGGACCAGAGGTTCCTCCTCACCCATGTGCACGAAGTGGCTGGACACACGGCTCTCCATGACACCGCATCGCCCCGGGGTGAGGGACCGGTCCGTTCCGCAGCGATGCTCGCACAAGCAGCATTCCCGGACCAGGTCCCTGGCGATCGACACTTTGAGGTCCATGAGGTTGGGTGTGACCGTCCGGGGCGGTTCCCTGCGGCCGATGACCTCCCGAAGCATCTCCATCTTCACATGGTGGAGGTCCCATTTCTCCGCGAGCGGTAGGCGTTCCTTGAACTCGACCGGAACGGATCGAGCCAGCAAGTACCGGGCGGAGGACGTTCCGTGAAGTATCTCCTCGTATCGTCCCAGTGAAGACGTCAACACGGTCCTTTACCATTGGTCATCTAGGACATAAATCGTACCGCCGTCACTTCGGTCGAAATGTAAGAACGGTTCCGGCGGCCTCAGCGCCGGGAGACCAACCTTGCGTAGTTCTTCTCGATCTCGTCGAGCATGGTGCGGGCGGTGATCTTGCCCTCGCTCTGGGCGATGGCTGCGATGGTGGAGCCACCGGCTCCCACGCCCTCTTTGACCAGGCCGGTCTCGTAGATCTTCAGCCCATCGTAGCGGGAGGTGGAGAAGTTGAGGTTGGCGGATAGGATGGGCACCTTTCCTATCTGTGAGACCAGGTCCTTCAGGTCGGAGGTGTTGTCCTTCATGATCCACCTGGTGGTCCCCAGGGCCACGTTCTTGAGGACGGAGCTGTCCATGCCCTTGACGACCGCCAGGACGGCGGCCATCTGGGTCCCTCCGGCCATGATGACGGGGACCGACTCCGCCGCCCCTACCACCAGGCCAGCTGCGGGCGCCATCATGGGGTCGCCCACCGCCTCTATGGCGGCCATGGGATCGTTCTTGAAACCGTCCTTGCCCATCCCGTTGGCCATCAGACCTTCCTGCACGACCTGGTTCTTCAGGGAGTGGGGGTTCGCCGGAAGGGTGCTGGAGACCTTCCCCGTGGCATCATACCCCAACGCGGTGAGAACGCCTAGGGCGGTAGTGGTGCCACCAGGTATGGACTCGGCCACCACGAGATAGTCACTGATCTTGGCGAGGTTCCTTCCGGCCAGAACGGCGCGGTCAAAGCTCTTCTCGGGGTCCTTCACCGCCCGGCCGGTCCTGATATCCTCGCCAGGCGACCCGTCCACATCGAAGTACGGGATATGGGGGCGGACCTTCAGGCCGCCGTTGACCACGAAGATGGGCATGGACGTCAGCTTGATGGCAGACATGGCCACTATGCCGGGCGTGGGGATCCCATCAGGCGTGACCGGTACGCCGTCCATGCATTTGCACTTGCCAAAGAACAAAAGTTCCATGTCCGCGGCCGGGGTGAAATCGCAGGCCTCCGGATTGGCTCCCGCGGCCGACAGGCCAGGGATCTTCGCGGTCTCGGTGTTGCCGATCACGCAGGCATATGTCGGCCTTTTGCCCCATATGTGCTCCAGGAACTTCCTGCCCATCTCCTCTTCCAAGCCTATGGCGATATCCTCTGGCACCTTGAACGACATAATCTCACCTCATCATCTACATGTTGGACAATACATCCAACCGAAGGAATAGGACCTATTAAACGATGTCGTTAGACTACTTGCCGACGAGAGAGCATAGCAGCCTATTAAGCGGCTGGTACTTTTCCGTCTTCTCGCAGAAGCGGACGGTCCGGCGGTCGGGCACGGTCACTACCCCGGCAGCGTAAGGGGTCTTCATGAGGATGTGCTGACCAGTGACGGAGGATGTTCCGTGGTCAATGACGAAGGCCACTCTATGCCCCATCATGCGCTCCACGTTCTCCAGCAGGATGTCATCGACCTCCTTCAGCAGCGATACCTTCTGGTCCGGGGCGCGGCGATGGGATATGTCATCCGTCTCCTCCACGTGCATGAACACATTGGACGTCTTCAGAAGCCGGAACGATTCCTGGAACCCGCTCCACATGTTGTCCACGACCCTGCGGCGCATGTTGAGGACGCCTGCCACCCCCAGGGCCGAGGGGCTCTGAGACACGACCACCATGTCCTTGGCCGGCGGCAGCGGCTTGGTATCTCCCCCGTCTAGCATGGAGCCTCCTCCCCAGGGCATGACCGTGAGGCCGTCGAGGTCCTTGGCGGTGCGGTTGATGAAGGCCTCGAACTCGCCCAGCTTGACGCCGTTATCTACGACCGGTGCCGGTGGGCTGGGGAAGGCCTGCACATGATCGGTGTCCAGGGTCATCACTCCCCGGCCGTCCTCGTAGAAGTACAGGCGGGGGTTGAGGTCGGTCAGCAGGTCGAGGTTGCTTATCATCGCCTTCTGGAGACTTTCATGCATGTCCCTGGAAACTCTGTAGGCCCACTCGAAGCTGCCTCCCTTCATGTGTATGGGGGAGAACCGGTAGGCCACCTGATGCGACTCCACTGGCACGCCGAGTCCGACCGCCTCTATGAGCCCACGGGGGATGTTGAGCGGCTTGCCGGAGAAGAATTCCAAGAGGAAGAGATGTGTGTAACCCTTACCGTCCGTGCATCCGAAGTCACCGCTGGTGGCGATGCCGTCGATGAACCTCTTGTCGAAGCTCTCCAGAGGGGTGAGCCCACCCAACTCTGGGCTCTTATCGTCAGCCGCCCCGTCCAAGAGGATTACCAAAGTGTTCACGATATATCTCCGTCCTAGGGTTTTGAACCCAAATAATGAGTTCGGCTAATAAGTCTTCGCTATCTATTCGATGGGCGGCAATCTTCTTGTTCGTGCATTCGCGAAATCCGGTTATACGAACGTGAACTGGATGAACTGATGGCTGTTCGGGACCCTCACCGTGAAGATTGTGGTGCATGGGAACAGAGAAGGTTAATTACTATCAGCCCTTTAAGGGGGACGACAAGGGAATGCGGAAGGACGGAAGCACGACCAGAGGGTGGTCGTGATGCGCTCATCGCACATTGGGCAACCTGGGTCAGCAGAACGGAAGGACCGGAAATGATGTCAGTCCCTCCTGCTGCGGCGGATGCCCGCCATGTTGTGAGGCCGCACCATAAGCCCTCGGCACTGTCCGTCCAAGTAACATCAGATGGTACTGGCAAGGACCGGTGGGGCGGCGTATCCCCTTGTCACGTTTATAGAAATATCCGCTCTGCCGGTCCCCAGAAATGCTGGATGCATACCAGGAGATCTATTGATAATATTATTATATATTATTCCAATGAATCTTGATTGAGTTCCCAGTGATTCGAACAAATCGTAATTGATAACCACGAACGAACGTAGTTAAGGTCTGTGACCAAAATCACCCCCGCAAGACCACGAGGGGTTGCTTATTTGATGAACATAACTTTCGATGAGTTCCTGGCCCTGGCAAGGAAGTATCAGTCCATGGGCTGCTCAGCTCAGAACCTGCTCGATGATATCCGCCATGGGACCTACAGGGTCCAGGACGGAGTGCGGCTGAAGCAGCTGTACGAGTTCCTCCTGGAGATGCAGCGCATACAGGACGACCAGAGCGATGTCCAGGGCATCATCAACACGGTGGCCAACTGCCTTGCGGAGTATCAGGACGAGGAGGAGGAGAGGATCGTCGCCGAGAAGTGGGTCCCGGAGAAAGGGTTCCCCGGGGCTACCCTGTGGTTACAGCGCGAGGATGAGAAATGGACCATAGCTCCCTCGCCCAAGGAGGGGGCCTGCCTCGGCAAGTGCGTCAAGGACCTGGGCTCCACAAAATGGTTCGAAAGGCCTTTGCCCCTGCTGGTCGATCAGATCCGCTAGGCCATCAGCTTACTCTCTTCAAGGCGATGGCGCACTGCCCGCTGGCGATCCCCCCATCGCCGTTGGGCAGCCTGTTCGGGCAGATGAACCTCAGGCCCTGCTCTTTTACCATATCGTCTACCAGCGAGCATACCACGCCGTTGTAGGAGACGCCCCCGGTGAGGCCGATGGCATCGATGCCCTTGCTAATGGCCTCGTCCACCGCGGCGTCCACCAAGGACCTCAGGGCGGAGGCCACGAAGGTCACCGCCAGGTCCTCCCGCGAGCCCTTCATCTCCCTCAGCTGCTGGAACATGGGCACGGTCATGACCACGCCCCCGGTCCTCTCCGCCACCAGGCCTGAGAGGACCTTCCCTCTCTCCAGAAGGGTCTCCAGCTTCATGGCCGGTTCCCCATCGTACGTCCTTTTCTGGCAAACTCCGAAGTAGCAGGACAAGGCGTCCAGAAGGCGGCCGAATCCGCTGCTGGTAACGCTCTGGGCCATGATCTTCCGCAGCACCGCCGCCTCCGCATCCGTGAAGTACTCCCCTGGTCTGCCAGCCATCTCGTCCAGGGCGAACACCAGCCGTCGAGGGTCGCGGACCGCCTTCTCCCCGCCCAACAGTGGTATGGGCTGGAGGTGGGCGATGCGGTCGAAGGAAGTGAGGTCCGCACGCAGCACCTCCCCTCCCCACGCCTGGCCGTCCGCTCCGTAACCGGTCCCGTCCAGGGTAAGGGCCACGATATCTTCCTCTCCCGATTCCACCAGCAGGGCGGCTGCATGGGCCCAGTGATGCTGTACCTCCATCAGCTCCGCCCCTTCGCGTAACGCCAGCATCTTCCCCAGCTTACGGTTGGAGTAACCGGGGTGTAGGTCCACCGCCACCGCTTGAGGATGGTCCACTCCCAGCAGCCTTCGGAAGTGCTCAACTGCCGACTCCAGGAAATCGATGACCCTCATGGAGTCCCCATCCCCGACATACTGGGTGTTGAACATCCGCCCATCCTTGGCCACCGCTCCACAGAGGTTCTCCTGCGCCCCCAGACCTATGGCCTGACCTTTCAGAGGTATGTCCAGCGAGGAGGGTATGTGCCCGCGGGATCGGCGTATGAAGAAGGTCCGGTCCTTGTACGTCCGGACCACCGAATCGTCGCAACGGTTGATGATCTCCCGATCATGCATCAGGTACAGCTCCGCTCCCAGGTCCAGGGCGTCGGTGTCACGGAGGACCATGGGCTCCCCCGGCGTGTTGGCCGAGGTCATGACCAGGGCGTCCTCCTGGAGGTAGTGGAACAGGAGGTGATGCATTCCGGTGTACGGCAAAAACATACCGATGGTGCTGAGGCCAGGGGCGAGCATCTCATTGGCGGGTCCCTCCCTCTTCAGCACCAGGACCACTGGCCGGTGGGTCGAGAGCAGAAGCCTCTCCTCGAATGGTGTGGGC